>Ga0123355_10000772_pt1 | contig 43687 bp, 32 predicted proteins | sample TergutEmb28metaG_3_FD_89872 | JGI IMG/M metagenome (GOLD analysis project Ga0123355, IMG submission 89872) | Embiratermes neotenicus P1 segment gut microbial communities from Petit-Saut dam, French Guiana - Emb289 P1 | ecosystem: Host-associated > Arthropoda: Insects > Digestive system > Gut ...
TCAAAGAAATACAGTACAAAATAAACAATAGACCAAGACAAAAACTAAATTTTTATTCTCCAAAAGAAATTTTCTTCCTAAATTTGCGAAACCAAAAAGTTGCATTAGGTAGTTGAATCTACCTTCCAAAAAATAATTTCACATTTCTTATTTAGAATCAATACAAATAACTATCTTTGTGCGCTAAATAATTTACAATGAATTTATCCGAACTTAAAACAGGCGAAAAAGCCTCTATCATAAAAGTAAATGGACACGGCGGTTTCAGAAAGCGCATTGTGGAAATGGGTTTTGTAAAAGGAAAAGTAGTGGAGTCGCTCTTGAACGCGCCGCTCAACGACCCAATTAAATATAAAATTATGGGTTACGAAGTTTCGCTACGCCGAAGCGAAGCGCGTTTAATTGAAGTGATTAGCGAAAAAGAACTTTCGCAAAATCTGTATCAATCGCCCGAAACAATTATTGAAGAGGAGGAAGTGCGAAAGGCGGCTCTCAATCGCCGAAAACAAATAACTATCGCACTCGTGGGAAATCCAAACAGCGGAAAAACTACGCTTTTCAATCAGGCTTCGGGCGGAAACGAACACACGGGAAATTACAGCGGCGTAACAGTCGATTTGAAAGAGGGGAATTTTGAATTCAAAGGTTATAAAATTACGTTGGTCGATTTACCCGGAACGTATTCTATTTCAGCGTATTCGCCCGAGGAGCGTTATGTAAAAAAATATCTTGCAGAAAAACTTCCCGATATTGTTATTAATGTTGTGGCGACTTCCAACTTGGAGCGAAATTTATATCTGACAACGCAACTGATTGATATGAACGTGCGTACGGTCGTGGCACTGAATATGTACGACGAACTGGAAGCGAACGGCGACAGGCTCGACCACGAAAATTTGGGAAAACTGTTTGGAATTCCTTTTGTGCCGACCGTTTCAGTCAAAAAAAACGGTCTTGACGAACTTTTTACCACAGCCATAAAATTGTACGAAGGCGGTGAAATTTTAGATGAAGAAGGCGTTCTCATTCCTTCCGTTCAGCACGATAGTTTGTTGGACGATTATCACCACGAAATTGAAATTGCGCACCGGCACGATGACGAAACGCTTCAATCCGATTTGCAGGAAAACAACCAAATACACGAAACCGTTCGCCACATTCATATTAATTACGGCGAAAATGTGGAGCGGAGTATTCAAAATTTGAAATCGCTCATTTGCAAAGAACAGTTTATCAGTGCTATTTTTCCTGCTCGTTTTTGGGCGTTGAAACTGTTGAAAAAAGACAAGGAAGCCGAAAAATACTTGAAAACTTTGCCGAATGTGGAAGAAATTTTCGTTGCGCGCGACGCCGAAGTCAAACGCTTGGAAGCAAAATTGGGCGAAGACGTTGAGTCGTACATTGCCGATGCAAAATACGGTTTCATTTCTGGCGCATTGCGCGAAACTTTTACCGAAAACCAGAAAAAAAATAAATACAAACGTACTACCGAAATCGACAGCATTGTAACAAACCGCTATTTCGGCTATCCGATTTTTCTGTTGTTTCTATTCATAATGTTTCAAGCCACTTTTTGGCTCGGCGAATTTCCAATGGAATGGATAGAATCGGGCATCGGACGATTGAGCGATGCGATAAATGGCGCGATGTCACCCGGACCATTGCGCGATTTGCTGGCAAACGGCGTGATTGCAGGCGTTGGCGGCGTACTCGTTTTTCTGCCGAATATTCTGATTTTGTATTTTTTCATTTCATTGCTCGAGGATTCTGGCTATATGGCTCGCGCCGTGTTTATTATGGACAAAATTATGCACAAAATGGGCTTGCACGGCAAATCGTTTATTCCGCTCATTATGGGTTTTGGCTGTAATGTACCTGCGATTATGGCAACACGAACTATTGAAAATCGCAACAGTCGGATGATTACCATTTTGATAAATCCGTTTATGTCGTGCGCCGCGCGATTGCCGGTTTACGTCTTGCTTGCGGGTGCGTTTTTTCCGAATAATGCCGGATTGGTGTTGTTTGGAATGTATATGACGGGAATTGTGATTGCCGTTATTATGGCGCGGATTTTCAAACGTTTTCTTTTTCCGAAAGACGAAACGCCTTTTGTTATGGAACTTCCACCCTATCGCGTTCCGACTGCTCGCTCCATATTTTTTCACACGTGGGAAAAAGGAAAACAATATATCAAAAAAATGGGAACAATCATTCTGCTTGCTTCGATAGTAGTTTGGTTTTTAGGATATTATCCACGACCTGCAAACGCTGACGAACTCACTTTTGCCGAACAAATGGAACAAAAAGAAAATTCGTATATCGGACAACTCGGGCGTTTCATTGAACCGGTAATGCGCCCTTGCGGTTTCGATTGGAAAATGAGCGTTGCCTTGCTTTCGGGCGTGGCAGCGAAAGAAATTGTAGTCAGCACGCTCGGTGTTCTTTACACAGGAAATCCCGACGAGGAATTCAGCACGCTTTCCGAGCGGTTAAAAGCAGAAGTCCGACCCGACGGAACGCCTGTTTTTACACCTGTTGTCGCATTGAGTTTGATGCTTTTTGTGCTGATATATTTTCCGTGCATTGCCGCTGTCGTCGCAATCAAAAACGAAACCCGAAGTTGGAAATGGGCATTTTTCGCACTCGGATATACATTTGCACTAGCGTGGGTTGTGGCTTTTGCGGTGTATCAAATTTTTGGGTGAAGTCAGAATCAGGATTTTTTGATTTTGGGATTAACAGGATAAAACTCTTGAAAATCTTTTAATCCTATAAATCTTGATTCAGACAAATTTTGAAATTTAAAAAACTTATGCAACAAATTATCATCATATTCATTCTAATCGCAACTTTCGGAATTATTGCTTGGAAGTTGTACAAAATGTTTTTTCAAAAACCTGAGCAACCGCATCGGTGTGCTGGTTGCAGTGCTGATTGTAAATTACGGGAGTAAAGCAAGAAAACACTTAATAATTTGTTCACTACTTTGTAACAGTTTGTAAGTTGCTTCGTAGCTCAATCGTAACAACAGCGATTTACCTTTGCGCCTGAAAGTTAATAAATACTTATGCAAAGGTTTTTTCTTTTTATCGCCGTATTGTTTTTTATTCAAGCTCTTGTTGCACAACAAATAAGAGGAGTTGTTTTTGACTCCGAAACAGGCGAAGAATTAATCGGTGCAACGCTCATTTGGAAAGGAAGTTCTACCGGTACAATAAGCGGTATAGATGGAAGTTTTAGTATCGGAAAATCCGATAACTCCGAAGTGTTGGTTATCAGTTTTATTGGTTACGAAACACTCGAATATCGGATTAGAAACGTAAATTCCAAATTGAGAATTGCACTTCAACCAAACTCTCATCTAATTGGCGAAGTCGTGATAGTTGGCAATCACGCAAGGAATAATGATAGCGGTGCGCGACTTCTCGAACGAAATTCCATCACAGTACTGAATGTGGTAAGCGCGCAAGCTATCGCTGTATCGCCCGACTTAACGGTTGCCAACGTTATTCAGCGAATGTCGGGAGTTACGATGGAACGCGACAACAGCGGCGATGGACAGTTTGCCCTCTTGCGAGGAATGGACAAGCGATTTAACTACACGATGGTAAATGGAATGAAAATCCCTTCGCCCGACAATAAAAACCGCTTTGTTCCGCTCGATATTTTTCCAGCCGAACTACTCGATAGATTGGAAGTTACCAAAGCACTGACCGCTGATATGGAAGGCGATGGTATTGGCGGAGCAATAAATTTGGTGATGAGAGATGCACCGTCGCAGTTTCAAGTAAATGCCAATTTATCCACAGGTTTTAATTCGCAGTTTTTTTCACGCCCTTATCAGCAATTCAACCACTCGGCTATCAATCGTCAATCGCTTTTCACACAATACGGACTTGGATTTCCGGCACAAACATCGGATTTTACCACTCAAAATCTCCGAGTTACCGAAAGAAATTTTGTACCAATGAATCTTATGGGAGGATTTTCGGCAGGCGGACGAGCATTTAGCGATGCGCTCGGAATTATAGTTGCTGCAAGTCATATGGATACTTATCGCGGTAGTACGAGTAACAGGTATGACAGAACGCGTGATGCCAACGGCGAACAAAGCGTTACTTTTCGTTACTTTTCAACACAGCAAAAACGCACGGGATTGCACGCCAAATTTGACCTTCGCCTCAATCCAAATCACAAATTAATGTGGTACAATGCTTATATGAATTTTCAAAATATACAAGTACGCGATTCCAGAGCAAGAGATAGACACGAATATCGTTTGAGATGGAATCAGCAAACTATTTTAAGCTCGATGTTGAATGGCAGACACAATTTTTTGAATGAGAGTTTAAGGTTTAACTGGTCGTTTGCATACGGAAATGCAACGAACGAAACACCCGACCAAGCGACTGCCAGATTGCGCGTAGGACGTGATGGGAGAACGTATGCCGACCCAACCGGTGGCGTGCTAGAACGTCGCTGGGAAAACAATTCGGACAACGATATGGCAGGATTTGTCAATTTGATTTACCATACGCAATTAGGAAGAGTAAAAACGGAATGGTCGACAGGCGGAATGTTCCGCGACAGATTTCGCGACAGCCACTTTCATACTTATAGATTTAGAGTAAATAATCCGATGGTTCGACAATACAGAGGCGAGAGTTGGCAACAGCTCGACGAAATAGACATCAGATATGAAGGAGGAAACTTCAACGACCCGCTCAACTATGATGCAACCGAAAGAATCGGTGCAGGATACGTACAATTAAGAGCAACACATAACAGACTTCAAGTAGTCAGCGGATTGCGCGTTGAACATACACGACAAGGTTACGATTTGAAATTTCCTCAGAATAACATACAAAACTCAGGACTTCAAGAATATTATGACTGGCTGCCGAGTGTTCACCTCAGATATCAGTTAAACCCAAATACCAATCTGCGACTTTCATATGTGAGAGCCATTAATCGACCAAGTTTTTTTGAAATAGTGCCTTACAGAATGGAATTTGAAGATTTCTACGAAACAGGAAACCCCGAACTCAATCGCACCGTAGCCGACAATTTTGACATACGTTATGAGTATTTTTTCCGACAGTCCGAACAAATTATGATAGGTTTATTCCACAAACGGATAAAAGACCCGATTGAATATATTTTTGTTGACCTCGGACAACAAGCATTTTATATGCCGTACAATCTCGGAACTGCTTTCAATACAGGTATCGAAATCGATGTAACCAAGCATTTTAATTGGCTTGGTATAAAGGCAAATTACACTTTTACCAATTCGCGAATTACTACAAACAAGTGGCTGATAGCCGAAGACCTCAACCCGAACAGTCCGCACACGACCAAAATAGTAGATGTTTATCAAACTCGACCGCTATTTGGACAAGCATCGCACGTGGCTAATTTGACGCTAATGTATATAAATGATAACAACGGTTGGGATGCTCAACTTGCACTTTCGTACACAGGCAGACGACTTGTTTATATCAGCGAGTATGTTGATGAGGATTGGTGGCAAGCAGGTTTTTTGCGGTTGGATGCTTCGATAGAAAAAAGTTTTGCAAACACAGGAATAACTTTGTTTGCAAAAGCAAATAATTTACTCAATACGCCGATGTTTCAGTATATTAATCCAAATGCAAGAGATGCTGACCGTTTCAACGACTTTGCACGCAGAGGAAACGGCGGATTGTTGGAGAGAGTAGAACGTTACGGACAAACTATTCTGATAGGAATCAGATACAGATTGTAAATAAAATAAAACAATTATATTTTTTTTAATCAAATTATTTTCAAACTATTTTAAATTATTTTTTTATGAAAAAGTCTTTTTTTTCTTTTTTGGCAATGGCAATCTTGTGCGGAACAGCAGTATTCACAAGTTGCAACAACGATGAAGCAGATGCGACATTGAGAACTATCACATTGTCGCCGGAAGGCACAATGCTTGGACCGGGAGAAAGGTTTCAATTGACGGTAAATTTCTTTCCGCAAATTGCCACCGACCGAGAAATCGTGTGGACTTCGAGCAATGATGCCGTAGCAAGAGTGGACGAAAACGGTATGGTTACTGCTTACGATGAAGGAGAGGTTGTGATTACGGCAAGCTCTAAACATAATCTGTCTATCAGCAGCACATCTACAATAACAGTTACAATGGATGTGTTTGAAAGAAAAAGTGGTTCGGTAGAAGGCATTTGGGAAGCACATTCAAAGATATTCATCTACGACCAAATTTGGGTAGAAGAAGGCAAATCGCTTACAATAGAAGAAGGCGTAATGGTTATTGTACAAAACGGACAAGTTGGACAATCGAACGCTCCGATAGAGTTTTTCGTTGATGGAAGCCTTTATTTAAGAGGTACGAGCGAACATCCGATTTTATTCACAGTTCCTGCAAGCGTACGCAAGTTCGAAAACAGATACGAAGGTTTGTGGGGCGGATTTGTCGGCAGTCAAACTTTCCAAGAAATGTTGTTTTATTACGCAATAATGGAATTTACAGGCGCATTATGCCGAGCAGGTTCGCCTTCGGTGTTGATAGGAATGAACAGAGCCGACAGAGATAGAACAGCGGGAATTTTGACTGATAATCCCGACGGTAGAGTTGTGGTAATGAACAGCGTGATACGTTATGCCGAATCGGATGCGATGTATTTTATGGGCGCGCGAGCAATCGTTGCTCACAACATTATTCACACCATTGGCGAAACCGACAACGATGGCGTAAACTTGAAAGCCGGCGTCATAGCCGATATCGCTTTCAACCTTACGTTTGCGATTAATTCCAACGGAATGAAACTTGCTTCCTCCGGTCAATCGCCCGAAAGGCAACAAGCCTTGATACGCGCGTACAATAACACGATTGTTAATTCGGGCTGGCGTCGTACCAAAAATCTGAAAGGCGGCTCAATCTCCGCTGCGCGCGGTGTTTCGGCAAGTATTTTCAACAATTTAGTTTTGAACAGCAAGCTGATGGCTATCACCACATCGTTGGAAAATCCAACGCCCGACAGCGGTGGCGGTGCTTGTTGGAGTTCGATTGTTGACTACAATTTCTATGCTTCGGGCTCGCAAAGAATGACCAATCCAAACCTTATGACTGTGGAAGGTGTAACAATTATGACGGCTTATGAAGGATATACGCTCGATTATGAAGATTATTATCACGTTGATTTAGGAATTCCCGGTATGCCGATTTTTGAGCAAAACAGTCTTATTGCAACTGCTCCCGGCGCACCTGACCCGGGTTTTGTGAACTTCGGTTTTAATACTGTGCCTTTGGATGAAGAAAGATTTAATCCTGCGTGGGATTTCCACGTTACATCGGCAGATTCGCCCGTATTTGGAGCAAACGGCAGAGCACCTCGCAGCAATTTTTCTGACCCTGCTTTTGCACCTTTCTTTGGAACGCCCGGAAATGGTTTAATGATTGATGGTACAGAATTCACAACTCCGCTTCCAAGAGCTCAATACGGTGCTTTTGGATTGAGATAAAAAGTCGAAAATTTAAACTCAGAATAAAAATCTTGCTTCGTCTTTGTACGAGGCAGATTTTCATTCAACATTACAAATAAAAAAATATGAAAAAATTAGTTTTATCGTTTTTTGTTTTTACGATTTTATTTGGTGGATGTACGCAAAGAAAATCAACCTCCGAACATTCGGAAACAGTAAATTATATCCGTTTTATGGTAGCTTCGGATATGGGTCGAACAGGAGTTTCGGAGCAACAGAATATTGCCGAAATTATGGGGCGTTTTGCCAATGAAAATCGTGTTGATTTTTTGGCGGTTGCAGGTGACCCGATTCACTATCGAGGCGTTCAAAGCATTTACGACGAGGAATGGTATTTGAAAATAGAAAGCGTTTATACCGCGCCGTCGCTTCACGCAATTCCTTGGTACGTGGTTTCGGGAAATCACGAATACAACGGCAGTGTTCAAGCGATATTGGATTATTCGGCTGTAAGTGAACGCTGGAACGCTCCCGCGCGATATTTTAGCTTTACAAAACAAATCGGCAACAGCAATGACGAGTGTCTGTTTGTTTTTATCGACACAACTCCTTTGATTGACAGGTACCGCAACGACCCAAATCGTTCGGATGCGGGCGAGCAAGATATGGATGCGCAATTGCAGTGGTTGGACAAAACATTGGCTTCGTCGGATGTTCGCTGGAAAATTGTTATCGGACATCATCCCGTTTACGCAACCACAACCAAATCAGAATGCGAAAGAACTGATATGCAGAAACGTGTCGGCACCATTATCGAAAATCACGGAGTGGATTTCTTTATTGCCGGACATATTCACAATTTTCAGCACATTCAACCCGAAGGCAGTAAAATAAATCACGTTGTAAATTCTTCGGCATCGCGCTCGCGTCCTGTTCACTCTTTCGAAGGACTTGTTTTCGGCAACCCTGACCCAGGTTTTTCGGTATTTACGGTTTCGGCAAACTATGTTGAGTTTAGTATGATAAATCACGAAGGAAAAATCGTATATACTTATCGTTTGGACAGGTAGAAAATTTTCTAAATTTCTTTTATGAAAGCTCGCGAAAAAAAGCACGAAAGAAAAAACTTTCGTGCGTTCGTGCTTTTCGCCCTTTCGTGCTTCTAAACTTTCGAGCGAATTTTCAATTTTTGTTCAATTTCTTGTATGCTTTTGCGGAAATTTTTGTCTATTCCTATCAAATCGTTCACAATTTTACAAGCGTGCAACACAGTTGCGTGGTCGCGCTGACCGATAGTTTCGCCAATGAAAGCTAACGAATTTTTGGTGTGTTGTTTCGACAAGTACATCGCTATTTGGCGAGCTTGAACCACTTCGCGCTTGCGACTTTTTGTCGAAATGGCTTCGACCGAAAGTGCAAAGTAATCACACACAGCATCGCGAATTTTTTCTACCGTATTTATCGTTGGCGTGATAGACACAATACGGCTGATAACTTTTTCGGCTAATTCAATATCAATCGGCACATTTGCCAATGTGGAATGAGCCATCAACGAAACAAGAACGCCTTCCAAATCGCGAACATTGTCCACAACGTGTTCGGCAATATATTCCACTACATCCTGCGGAACTTCCAAACCATCGCGATAAATTTTATGTTCAAGAATTGCTTTTCGCAACTCGTAATCCGGTTTTTCAATTTCAGCAGAAAGTCCCCATTTGAAGCGAGTAAGCAATCGCTGCTCCAATCCAGCCATCACAATCGGCGAACGGTCGGACGTCAACACCAATTGTTTGCCCGATTGATGCAAATGATTGAAAATATGGAAAAATGTATTTTGCGTGCCGGTTTTGCCTGCAAATTCTTGAATATCATCAACAATCAGCACATCGATTGTTTGATAAAAATTCAGAAAATCGTTTGTCGTATTATTCCGAACGGCATCGGTATATTGAATCTGAAATGTATTTGCCGGAACATAAAGCACTCGTTTTTCGGGATGTAACTGTTTCGTCATCACGCCGATAGCATTTGCCAAGTGCGTCTTCCCTACTCCCGATTGTCCATAAACAAAAAGCGGATTGAAAATGGTTTTTCCCGGCTCGTTTGCAATACTGATTCCCGCCGTGCGAGCCAATTTATTACTTTTTCCTTCTATCAAGTTATTGAAATTGTACACCGGATTTAACTGCGGGTCAATTTCGGGCAACTGAACTTTTTGATACGGACTTGCGTAAATCGACTTTGGCTTCGGCTGTTCGGCAGCACTTGGAATTTGCGTTCCTTGTCCGCTCGATTTATCAACAAGCACTCGATATTCGAGCTGCGTACCGCTTCCAACTTCGCGATACAAAGTCATCCGAAGCAAATCAATGTATTTTTCCTCAATATATTCAACAAAAAACTGACTCGGAACTTGCAATACAAATATATTGTTTTCGTATCTCAGCGGAACAATCGGAGCAAACCACGTACTAAACGACGCCTCAGTAATGTTATCTTTTATAACATTGAGGCAGTTACTCCATAGTTGTTCGTGCTGTTTACTCATCATTTTTTATTAATTAGAGAAATGTAATTTCTGTTTTTGTTGAAAGTCAGCCTTATAGCAAAAAAACAGGTGCTGATTTGCACCCTACAAAAGTCTATATTTTTTTCGATATGCGCAAATAATTTTTGGAGCAGAAAAAAATGCTTTTTTCATCCTTTTAAAAATCAACGGATTACAAAACATTTCTGACATTCAACTGTTTAGGCGTTTCAATTAGCTTAAATTGCTTGATTATAAACACCTTGTAAATTTAAAATCAAACTACGTTTGTTTGAGAAAATATTTTCCAAAATCGGACTAAAATATAGCTATCAAGTGTTAGAAAATTGTTATGAATTTTTTTCGTATTTTAGAATAATTCTAAATAACAGCGCAAACGTTTGATGAATCTAAAATTGCGCGGTACAATAAATTTAGGTAATTTTGCCTCAAAAAACAGAAAAAATTATGTACAAACACATTTTTCTTGATTTAGACGATACACTTTGGGATTTTCGTGCCAACGCCAAAATCTCATTAGAAACTGCGTTCGACAACTTAGGTTTAAATGCTCATTTTGAAAGCTTTGAACATTATTTCCAAATTTATCTCAAACGCAATATCGAACTTTGGGATTTGTACGGAAAAGGCGAAATTACAAAAAATGAGCTGCAAACCGAGCGATTCGGCTATCCGCTTGCGCAAGTCGGCATCGAAAGCCAAGAATTAGGAAAAAAAATGGGCGAAATGTATTTGGAACTTTTGCCCGAAAAAGTAAGATTAATTCCGCACGCACGCGAACTACTCGATTATCTCGCCAAAAAATATACACTCACCATTATCTCAAACGGATTTGTGGAAGTACAGCATCGAAAACTCAAAAACAGTGATATTGCACATTATTTTACGCACGTTGTACTTTCGGACGATGTGAAAGTGCTGAAACCCGACCGAAAAATTTTTGATTACGCGCTCGAACTCAACAACGCGAAAGCCAACGAAGCCATTATGATTGGCGACCTTTTTCAGACCGATATTCTCGGCGCGCAAAACGCTGGCATCGACCAGATATTTTTTAATCGCCACAAAAAAGGACTGAAAGAAAATGAAACCGCGACTTATGTTGTTGATTCGTTGAAAGAGATTTTTGAAATACTTTGAAACAAGACTAACAGACTTTTAGAGAAAAAACTAATAGACTTAAATCTGCCTGTCTATTGTCTAATTGTCTATTGTCTATTTCCCAACACATCTGCCAAATGAATTCCTCGTATCGGCAAATTTTGTTTCGTGCAATAACCGTTTATGTTCATCAAGCACGATGCTTCGGTGCTTATGATGTATTCGGCTTTGGTTTGGAGTGCGTTAAGTACTTTTTTTTCGACCATTGCGCTCGAAATTGCGTTGTTTTTCACGGCAAAAGTTCCGCCGAAACCGCAACAAGTTTCACTTTCGCGCATTTCGATTAATTCCAAACCGCGCACATTCGCCAACAATTTTCGAGGCTCGTTTTTTATGCCGTATTCGCGCAAAGCGGAACAAGCATCGTGAAAAGTTACTTTATGCGGAAACCTTGCGCCCAAATCCTCAATTTTCAGCACATTGACCAAAAAATCGGACAATTCAAAAATCGAACTTTTCATCAATTCGTATTGCTGATATAATTCCGATTTTTCGTCAATCAATTTGTGATAATGATGTTTCACATAACTTGTACACGAACCTGACGGCGAAACTATCGGCATCGTCGCGTCAAAATCTGCCAAAAATTTTTCTGCCAAAGCACTTGCTTCTTTCCAGTATCCGCTATTAAATGCCGGTTGTCCGCAGCAAGTTTGATTTGGATTGTAATGCACGCGGCAACCGGCTTTTTCCAATATCTTGATTGTGTTGAATGCCGTTTGCGGATAAAATTGGTCGATATAGCAAGGTATAAATAGTTGAATATCCATTTTGCAAAGATAAGTTTTTTCGCAAAAATAAAAAAAGTATCGGACACTTCCGATACTTTTCCGACTCTTACCAATCAAAGAATCTACAACAATAGTTAAGTTTAAGTAAACATAGTTAGGTTTAGGTGAAAATTTTAACGCGGGATTTCTCCCACACACATTTACAAACAGTTATTTTATATAGTTAAGTGCAATTTCAAAACTTCTAACCACGTAAAACATAATGCAATCGGTGTGCCAAAAACAGAAAAAAGAACAAACTGCTGATTTTCAGCAGCTTGTTCTTTTTTCTGTTTTTGGACTTGTTGTGGAGGTGTGGAAAAATTCTACACCACAAGTGTGGACGCTGTGTGGATTTCATCCAACCGATATTTCCCGTTCACATTTTTCACGGTGCAACATTCGGTATACGCATCGTGTACGAAAAATAGAATTTGGTTTTTCTCGGCGGCTTCTTTCAACAATTTTTCTTTTTCCTCCATTGCCGTAATCGGATAGGTGTCGTACGCCGAAATCCACGCAATGGGAATATTGCCCGAAATCGGGATTACATCACCGGTATAAATAATCGTACGCTCGGCATCGTGAATGTAACAGCAAATTTGCCCAACTGTATGTCCGTGAAACAAACGCAATTCTACTTCGGGACAAAGCCATTCGTCGCGGCTTACCAAGCGAAGTTTTCCCGCTTTTTCGACCGGAAGCATATTGTCGGGAAAATACGAATCGCCCTCGCGCACATTCGGATTGAGGAAATTTTTCCACTGCGCCTCGCCAACCCAATGCGTGGCGTTCGGGAAAGTCAGAGCCACTTCCTGCGTTTCCTTATTAATATATGTACATCCGCCGCAATGGTCGAAATGCAAATGCGTAAGCACAACATCGGTAACATCGGTGCAGGAATAACCGAGTTTTTGCAATTCGGTTTCAAAATCCACAAGTCCTTGCAAATTAAAATATTTCAGATAATCCAACTGCTTATCGCCGCAACCTGTTTCTATCAAAATCCGCCTTTCGCCCGTGTCGATAAACAGACAGCGCATCGTCGCAACGCAGGTATTATCCTCGTTGCAAGGATAGCGTTTTTGCCAAACTTTTTTCGGCACAACACCGAACATCGCACCGCCATCGCAATGAAATGTTCCGGATTCGATTTTATGTAGTTTCATATTTTTTTGATTTCAGATTTTCACAATTCTTTATTTTTTACACTTCCTCAAAGTCCCTCTCTTTGAGAGAGGGATTTAGGGAGAGCTATGTTTTTCAAATTCCAAATTTTCGGGCGAATTCAATTCGCCCTTACAGATTGCAAAAATAATGAAAAAATATGAGTTGAAGTTTGAACTTCAAAACTTGAAGTCTATTTTTCATTTTTTATCATTACATTTGCATTTCGTTTTAAAAAGTAAAGGCGAAATTTTTTTCGCCCTACGCAAAAATTTGAAATCTGAAATCGATGAACATACATTTCATAGCAATAGGCGGCGCGGCGATGCACAGTTTGGCAATTGCGCTGAGCGGAAACGGCGCATACAAAATCACAGGCTCGGACGATGTGATATTTGAGCCGTCGCTCGGTCGGCTGAAAAAGCACGGACTTTTGCCCGAAAAGATGGGTTGGTTTCCCGAAAAATTGACTGCCGAAACTTCTGCCGTTGTGGTCGGAATGCACGCCAAAGAGGATAACCCCGAATTGCTTCGCGCCAAAGAACTGGGATTGAAAATTTATTCATTTCCCGAATATCTGTACGAACAAACGCGGAACAAAACGCGCGTTGTCGTTGGCGGAAGTCACGGAAAAACAAGCACAACGGCAATGATTTTGTTCGTTTTGGAAAAACTGAACATTGCTTCGGACTATATGGTCGGCGCGCAAATTGCAGGATTTGAAAATACGGTAAAACTTTCGGACGATGCCAAAATCGCCGTTTTTGAAGGTGATGAATATCTCACTTCGCCACTCGACAAACGCCCAAAATTTCATTTGTATAAACCGCATATCGCCGTTCTCACAGGAATTGCTTGGGACCACATCAACGTTTTCCCGACTTTTGATTTTTATGTGGAGCAATTTCAAAAATTTGCCGATTTGATTGAGCCGAACGGATATTTATTTTATTACGAAGGCGATGAAAATTTGCGCAAAATTGCTCAAAATCTGCGCGCAGATATTTCAGCAACGCCGTACAAAACGCCAAAATACACCGTGCGAAACGGAACAACTTATTTGCAAACTTCGCAGGGAGAAATTGCGCTGAAAATTTTCGGCGAACACAATTTACAGAATCTCGAAGCCGCTCGATTGGTTTGTAGTCGTTTGGAAATTAAAGATAAAGATTTTTACGCAGCCATTTCCGATTTCGGCGGAGCAACCAATCGCTTAGAAAAAATCGCCGAAACCGAAACTTCCGTTGCATTCAAGGATTTTGCACATTCACCCTCGAAACTTCGCGCCACCGTACAAGCCGTTCGCTGTCAATATCCCGACAAACAGCTGATTGCTTGTATGGAATTGCATACATTCAGTAGTTTGACGGAGGATTTTTTACCGCAATATGCTGATTGTATGAAAGATGCAGATATTGCATTTGTGTACTACAATCCCGAAGTTGTCGCACATAAAAAACTGAAAGGAATTACGCCCGAAAAAGTAGCACGCGCTTTCGGTGGAAGTAATGTTAGCGTATTTTGCAATTCACAAGAATTGCAAAATACATTGAAAGCAATTGATTTTCAAGACAAAGCGTTATTAATGATGTCGTCGGGAAATTTTGGTGGAATAAATGTAGTGGATTTTGCGAGGGAGTTGTTAGGGTAGTCTGTTTAAGTTTTGCTTACACCGATTTCATTTATTTAGAATAATGTCCTTTCATTGAAATAATTGAGATTTTATCGGAAAAAACTTCGTAAACTATGCGGTGCTCGCTGTCAATACGGCGACTCCACAAACCCGACAACTGATGACGCAAAGCCTCTGGTTTGCCGATGCCCGTGAAAGGATGTGCACAAATATCATTTATTAGAGCCGAAATTCGTTTTCGATTTTTTTCAGTACCTTTCTCTTTCCAAAACTCTCTATCTTTCAAGGCTTTGGGTTTGTATTCTACTTCCACAAATTATCGGTTTTGATTATAGTACCTTTTGCATTTCGATTTTCCAAAATTTCCTGTACAAAATCAGCATCATACGGAGTAGTTTCCTCTTTAATGGAAAAAACTCCGACATTGCGTATCATATTTATAATGCTGACAGCCACGTTGTTGTGAGCATTGTATTCCAATGTTAATTTTGCCATAGTTGTAATTTTTATTTGTTTTGCACCTGCAAAGATAAAAAAATTTCAGAAAAAAATCACTACTTTTGCAGGGAAATACACAGTTTGTAAGGGTGATTTTTTTCGCTCTTACGCTCTTACGAAAAAAACACGCAGAAAAATAAAAGCGCTTATGAACACCAAAATTAGAAAAATTATTTCTGTCGGATTAGTAGCCATATTTTTTCAATTTTCTTTACAAGCGCAAGAAAAAGCTTTGAAAGAGCAAGCAATGGAAGCATTTAAAAGCGAACATTACGATGATGCTGTTCGTCTGATGGAAAAAGCACTAATTGAATCGCCCAACAACGCCGAAATTTACTATTATCTCGGTTTTTTCAACCATTATATACTGTGGGACAGTCGTCCGCTTGCAGGAAAGAGTTTTACAAATTCGCAGAGGGTTTTTGATTATTTGTCGAGAGCGATTGAACTTGACCCGAAAGGAATGGGAAATGCACGGTATTTTTACGGCTCGGAATGTGCCGGAAATGCTTTTGTCGCAGCGTTTCATAACGATGCGGAAAGAGTAAAATATTTCTATCAGAGAGCATATAACAAAGGTGCTTTCCCGCCTTGGCTGATTGAAATCGGAAAAAACATTTTGGATTCGTTCGAGCCTGATGCTATTTTTTTTGTCGGTGGCGATGCAACTTGGAATGTAACTCGGTATTTGCAAGTGGTAGAAAATTACCGAACTGACGTTACCACTGTTGCTCTCGCGTATATGTTTCGCCCTTGGTACGCGCGATATTTGAGAGATGGACTTGATGGTGTTTTGAGAAGCGTTAGTTTGAATTTGAACGACTATCAAATTATGAATATTCACCCGTACAAATGGCGGACAACCACCGTTCCAATTCCTGTTTCCGACAGAATGAAAGCGGAATTTTCACTCACTTCCGACCATAAATTAGAGTGGTCGGTAATTCCAGATTTTTGGTCAGGTAGAATGCATATGCAAATCGCAGGTCAGGAATGGACAAACAGAACGTATTTAAGTCCTCAAAGAGCCTTGTTGCTTCAAATAATAGAGGAAAATTTTGCTGAACGCCCTGTTTATTTTTGCTTATTTACACTTCCGTATTTTTACGAAGGTTTAGAAAATTATTTGCAAATAAGCGGTTTGACACTTAGATTAGTTCCTGTTAATACAATAGAAAATTCGGAATTTCGATTTAATATAAGCAAGTTAGAAAATTTACTTCAAGCCGATAATGTAAAATATCTGCCTACCGTAATGACAACTAATCAGCCTCGAATTAGCGGAATAGTTTCGGGTTATCACGTAGCAGTTACGAATTTACTTCGACATTACGCGCAAACCAACCAACTAACGAAAAAACAAGAATTATTTGAATTTTACAAATCGCACATACAACCGAATGTTGCTGTTGACGATTGGGGAGATGCTCGCTGGTATCACTTTCAACGCAATGCGATTATGGAAATTATGGGCATTGCAGAGTAAAATCACTAAATTTGAAATTTAAAATGAATAAACAAACTCTTTTAGACGAACGTTATATGCGTATGGCTCGAATTTGGGCTGAAAATTCGTATTGCGAACGACGAAAAGTCGGCGCATTGTTGGTCAAGGATAAAATGATAATTTCCGATGGTTACAACGGAACGCCGGCAGGATTTGAAAATCAGTGCGAGGACGAAAACGGAAATTCAAAATCGTATGTGCTTCACGCAGAAGCAAATGCAATAACAAAAATTGCCCGTTCAAATAACAGTAGCGATGGCGCAACGCTTTATGTTACCGCTTCGCCGTGTATCGAGTGCGCAAAATTAATTATTCAGTCGGGAATAAAACGCGTGGTTTACGGCGAAAAGTACCGAATTATGGATGGCGTCGAACTTTTGGAGCGCGCCAGAATAGAGATACTGTTTTTGGAATAATTTTATTGTTTCAAAACAAATATCTATCTTTGCACACAAATTTTAAACAAACAAAGCATGAAAAAATTTAACACATTATTCGTTTTATTATTGATTGTCTCAATGGGTTTTGCGCAGGTTACGATTAGCCCGAAGCAAATCAGCTCGGAGCAAATTAATTCTAAACGAATTAGTTTGTTGCGTGATACAAACGTAGGTTTAACAACAGTACAAGATGCGGAAAAAATGCAGTTTGTGCCTAACGAACAACCAGCACTCTTTTCCGATGAGTTTGAAGCAGTTTCATTTGTCGACTTGCCAAGTGCAGTAAAAACAGTACGTTCATTAAGAAATAATTTGACTGTTTGGTACGCACCTCCTACCGGAACTCTTTTCCAAGGGTTTTCACGAAATTTTTATATGTTTAATCAGTTAAGATTACACACTCCAGCATTTACGCCGGTAATTTACACACCTTTGGCAAACCAAGCAGGTACTACTTTTACTTGGACATTCGCCAACGATGCGAACACTCCCATCGATTCGGATTTTGTTGGAGCTAACGGTGTTTTGAGTCTCGCTTCCGGAATAAGTCGGGCGGGGACAACTCAAGCTTTTGCTCTTCCCAAAGCTACGGCAACTGTCGGCTCTACAACAGCTTCGTATGTATTAGGGCAAAATGTGGTAGCCGGTCGGATTTCTCGTGGTGCTTATGTAGGAAGAACGACAACCAACGATGGAACAGCATTTACCGGACGACAAGAGTTTACTCCATTAACTTTGGCAAATTTATGGTTTCGACAGCCGAACAATGCTAATGCTCTGCTAGACTTAAATGGTTTTGCGTTCACCTCAACAGTTTCAAATGCAAATGGTCCTGTCAGAGCTTTTAAGCAAATTATTCCGCGTTTGGTGTCGCCTTTGTATGTTGAAAGCATGAGCATTCTCGCTTATAGTACAGGAACTACTGTTCCTGCAGGCGGTGTGTTGAGAATGGAACTTTTTTATTTGAACAACGACGGAAGTTTAGGAGAAAGAATTGGCGGAGCAACAACCAGTCAGTTTGTACCTACGTTGAGTGCTACACAAGGCGTTTTTGCGTTTGACGTTAGAAATAATCCAATTGTTATTGGTACAGAAGCAGACGTTGCTGTTGTCATAAGCGGATTTAATGCAACTTGGAATTTTGGTATCTATGTTGGTCAAGCTGACCCAGGTCATTCGTTTCGCTTGCACGGCGATAATTTAGTGCCTCATACGATTGTTTATCAAGACACGAATATTCCGGCTGTTGAAATGTACATTCAATTTAATGCCATTTTTAACTGTTTGATGCCTGTTGATAACAGCGTTGTTGTGAAATTCCCTGCAAACGGTGGTTGGGGTATAACAGGCACCGATGAAGCCGAAGAATATACTAACAGTTATTACATACATTCTTCCTTTAATTTTGCTGATGTTCTTAATGATGTAGGACTGGAAACTCCCGATTGGGTTGATGAAGTGCGCTTTAACGCTGAACTTTTTGACGACCAAAATATTTTGATGTTGTTTTTTTCGGCAGAAGCTCTTCCGGCAGGTGTTTTTTATCGTTCGGGTGAAGTAACACTATCTTTATATGGTGTTTCTATGACAATACCTGTTGTTCAAGAACGTGCTTGGGTTGCTGTAACAAATATCACAGATGTACCAACAAGCGCAACAATAGGTGTTCCTCTACCACTAACAGGAACAGTAAATCCCGAAAACGCTACATTCCAAAACATAGTATGGAGCATTGCCAACGCAGGAACTACCGGAGCAATGATTATCGGTAACGATTTCTTTGCGATATCATCGGGCAACGCGCTAATCACAGCAACTATTGAGGACGGTGTGGCTATGGGCACAAATTACACACAAGGTTTTTTCATTGCCGTATCCGAGCAAGAAACCAGCCTTACAACTCTCGAAACTAATCCATTACGCGCATGGACACAAAACGGTTTGTTGCATATAAGCGGTCTTACTTTCGGCGAAATGTTGAATATATATTCCGTTACAGGTACGTTGGTGTATCAAGGTCTTGCAGTCGGCAGTGAAATTGAAATTTCGCTGAATATGCGAGGAGTGTATGTCATTCATTCGGGAGGTAATACAATTAAGGTGGTGCTTTAATTGCTAAATACTCCTTTTTTCAAAATCGGGCTGTCTGTGTTCGCAGACAGCCCGATTTTAATATCGGAGTTTTAGGTTCTATGAAAAAACATTATCTTTGCAAGTAAATAATGTTATTTCAAAACCATTTCTCTTATTCAAAACATTCATTATGAAAAGAAATTCTTTTATCGCATTAGTTATATTTTTGTGCGTTACGGCAGGTGTCTTGCTGGGAAATTTAATGGCGCGTCGGGCTAATGTGCAAAACAATGTTACCTCTTTTTCTGCACTCATAAGGCAGATTGGAATTGGACAAGGAAGCCGAGTGGACGAATTGCTCAACATTATCAATCAAATGTATATCGAGGATGTTGATATTAACCAACTTACCGACGACGCGATGATTTTTATTATGTCGGAACTCGACCCGCATTCGGTTTTTATTCCGGCTGCCGACCTTGCCGCTGTGGAAAGCGAGTTGCAAGGTAGTTTCAGTGGAATTGGCGTTCAGTTCAACATTCAGAACGATACAATCATGGTTATCTCCGTAATTCGCGGCGGACCTTCCGAAAAAGTCGGTTTGCTTGCCGGCGACCGCATTGTTGAAGTGGACGATTCGGTTTTCGTTGGAAAAGAAGTAAACAACGAGCGAGTGCTGCGAACACTTCGCGGCGAAAAAGGAACAGATGTGAAACTCGGCATCAAACGGCTCGGAACACCCGAAATTCTGCATTACACAGTAACTCGCGGCGACATTCCGATTCACTCCGTCGATATTGCTTATATGATTGAGCCGAATGTTGGTTTTATTCGCCTGAGTACATTTTCGGCAACCACCTACAACGAACTTCTCACGGCGTTGGCGAGCCTTCGTAATCAAGGCGCGCAACGACTGATTATTGATTTGCGCGAAAATACCGGCGGATTGCTCGACCAAGCAATTTTGGTAGTCAACGAATTTTTACCTCGCGGACAAATGATTGTTTATTCCGAAGGGCGAGCCAGACCACGTTTCAGTGCGCGAGCCGATGGAAGCGGAAGTTTTATTCGCCAGCCGTTGATTTTGCTGATTGACGAATTTTCGGCTTCGGCAAGCGAGATTTTTGCAGGCGCGGTGCAAGACAACGACAGAGGATTGATTATCGGTCGCCGTTCGTTCGGCAAAGGTTTGGTACAACAGCAAATCGGACTTTCCGACGGCTCGGCAATTCGCCTCACGGTGGCGCAATATTACACGCCGACAGGTCGCAGTATTCAAAAACCGTTCGAAATGGGCAACAGCGATGATTACGCAATGGATATTTGGAATCGCTATCTTCACGGCGAATTTCACTACAAAGACAGCATTCAATTTGCTGACTCACTGACATTTCACACGCCGAGCGGACGAACTGTGTTTGGCGGTGGCGGAATTATGCCTGATGTTTTTGTTCCGCACGACACCATTGCTCGCACTTCGTACCTCAACCGAGTGGGCGGTTTTATTCATCAGTTTGCATTCCAATACACCGACCAAAATCGCGTTGTGTTAAACAATTTCACCACTTGGCAAACGCTGGAGCAGCATTTGGATAAACAAAAATTGCTGAACAGTTTTGTGAAATTTGCTGAGGAAAGAGGTGTAAAACCGAATTGGGAGGAAATTAACCGCTCAAAAGATTTTATCGAACGACGGCTAAAGGTGCTTATCACACGAAATATTTTGGGTGATGACGGATTTTTCCCGCTACTTCATCGCGACGACCCAACGGTGATACGCGCTTTGGAGGAATTTAGAACGAATGAAATGTTTAATTGAAAGACTGTTAGATTGATAGACAATAGACAAAAAACTGTTGAAAAGAAAAATCCCGTTAGGGATTTTCGCTTGGTAAAATTAAGAACATCACCGAAAAAATGTAAGCCGTAGATTTCAACCAAAAACAGCAAACAGGTCGCATTCCTACGGAATGCCGTTTCGTGGAAAAATTTATTTCTACCGAGCGATTCATTCCTGACGGAATGACAAAATCTTGACTTTTAAATCAATAATTTAAATTCTAGTGAACAAGAAAAAAATTTCATTTACAATTTTATTAGCGATTTTGCTTTTTACAAACAGCTTACAAGCAGAAAACAACGACAATTTTGAAGTGTTTTTATTTGCAGAGCAAATGCCCGGATTTCCCAATGGAGAAAGAGAGTTATTTAAATTTTTGACAGAAAACATTCAAGTTCCGACTGAAATTCAACAGCGAGGAATTAACGGTCGAGTTGTCAGTCAGTTTGTTGTGAATAGTGATGGTAGTATTTCGGACATAAAAATTATACGAAGTCTCGACCCGCTTTTAGATGTCGAAGTTGTGCGCGTGATAGAATCGATGCCAAAATGGATTCCGGGAAAAAGAAATGGCGAAGCCGTTAATGTGCAATATACACTTCCTGTTAGATTTCAGATAGAAGCGCAGGAAATAGTTGAAGTTCAAGAAATTGTTCAAAATAATGATACCGTGTTTACGTTTGTAGAACGAATGCCCGAATTTCCGGGCGGACAGCAAGCAATGAATCTATTTTTGCATGAACACATCCGTTATCCAATTGCTGCTTTTAATGACGGCGCGCAAGGACGTGTTGCCATTCGGTTTGTCGTGAATGCAGACGGCAGTATTTCAAATATCGAAGTCGTGCGAAGCGTTCATCCAAATTTGGATGCAGAAGCAATGCGTACAGTAAAATTAATGCCGAATTGGATACCAGGAAAACGAAACGGCGAAGCAGTTCGCGTACAGTTCACGATGCCGATTACTTTTAGGTTGCAATAAAAAAACATCGCACACATCAAAACCGATGTGTGCGATGCCTAAAAAACACAACTAATTTTCACCTATTTATTGTCGAAATCTGCCGAATATAAAAATCGCTTGATGCTCTTTTTCGGAGTTTTTTCAAATTCGTGAGGATAGATTTTTACCTTTTGGATTTTTTCGTAATTACCCAAAATATTATTCAGATTTTTGCGGTTTTCCTCCAATTTTTCTTCTAATTGTTCCGGAGCAAGTTGCTCGGCATCAACACTTTCTTTGTCGGGATAAACCAACGCAACCAATTTTCCTCCGCTACTTTCAAGCACCAAACTTTCCATCACATACGGCATATTGTTCAGTTTCGCCTCGATTTCTTCAGGATAAATATTTTGTCCGTTTCCGCCCAAAATCATTGTTTTTTCACGACCGCGAATGGTAATATTTCCTTTCGCATCTACCGTTCCCAAGTCGCCTGTGAGCAACCAACCATCTTCAAAAACTTGCTCGGTTGCCTCAGTATTTTTGTAGTAACCTGCCATTACGTGTTCGCCACGAACGCAAATTTCGCCTGTGCCTGTTTCGGGATTTGGGTCTTTGATTTTCACTTCCATACAGTCGAGAATTTTTCCGCACGATTTCGGAACAAACTCTTTATGACCGGCATAACTGATAAGCGGCGCGCACTCGGTCATTCCGTAACCAACGGTAATCGGGAATTTCATTTTGCGGAAAAAATCCTCCACATCGGCACTCAACGGCGCACCGCCAACAATAACTTCGATAAATTCGCCACCGAAAGCATCAACCAATGTTTTGCGAATTTTAGACAAAATCAGTTGATTTATCCCCGGAGTTTTCAGAAGTACGCTAACTACCGGACTTGAAATTTTGGGAAGTATGCGCTTTTTGTATATCTTTTCGATAATGAGCGGAACGGCGAAAATCATCGTCGGTTTTACTTCCGCAAAGGCTTTCAAAAGGACTTGCGGAGTTGGAATTTTGTTGATAAAATAAATGTGACAACCTGCACAAGTCGAACCCAGAAAGTCGAACGCGCAACCGTAAGCATGTGCCATCGGCAAAAATGCAACGATACGAAAGTTTGGTTGAAGTAATTTTGAATTCATTGCAAACACGATATTTCCTGCCAAGTTATTGCACAAGGTCATTACTCCTTTGCTGAAACCGGTAGTTCCCGAAGTGTAATTTATCGAGGCAAGTTCGCTGTTTGATTTTTCAGCATACTGAATATCTTCGTGCGAAAATCCGTTCGGATATTTTTCGCCAAAAAGTTTAGCAATGTTTGCCGAATTTAAAAGTTCTTTGTCTAATTTGCTTTGATTTAATAAATTCAAACAATCGAAATTTTGCAAAGAAAATACGCTTTCAACGTGCGAAAACTTTTGGTTTTCAAGCGTTTCCCAGATACTTTCCTCGGCAAACAAAAGTTTCGACTCGGAGTGATTTGCAATGTGTTCTACATCGTTCGGGTTAAAATCGTGCAAAATCGGCACAACAATTGCTCCGTATGTAACGGTAGCAATGTATGCGATTGCCCATTGTGACGAATTTTTTCCGATAAGCGCAATTTTGTCATCGCGCTTGATGTTGCATTGTTCAAACAAAATGTGAAGTTCTGCTACTTTTTTTGCAATGTCTGCATACTTAAAAGTCTGACTCTCACCATAATTAGTGTAACCGGGCAAATCCCAGTTGGACCGAAAACTATTTGCAAATAGTTCGATTAGATTTTCTTGCACCATAATCCAATACCTTTTACTGATTAAATTTTCGGCAAAGATATAAAAAACTACACAAAAACAACAGAAATGCGCAGTTTTTTTTGTATCTTTGTAAAAAATTTGTATACACTGTGATTATTTTAATTTACAGAAATGAAAACAATCACAATACAGACAAAAAATACATAACTATGATTTACGAACAAGAAATGATTGTAACCGAGTTTCATACGGCGGAAAAACTCGGCTCGGGAAGTTTGCCTGTTTTTGCTACGCCGGCATTGGTTGCTTTTATGGAAAGTACAGCGATGAAATTACTCGCCTATTTGCCCAAAAGCGATACAAGTGTCGGAACTTTAATCAACATTCAACACCTGAAAGCGAGTGCGGTGGGCGAAAAAATCTGTTGCACTGCAAGAATTACCGAAACCGACGGGCGAAGATACGCTTTTTACCTTGAAGCAACAGACAGTTTCGGCGATATTGTTGGCAAAGGAACTCACGAACGCTCTGTTGTGAATATCGAGAGGTTTATGTCTAAACTATGATTTTTGTGATTAATATGATTTGTATGAAATCAAAATAATCACAAAAATCATTCTAAATCACAGTTCCGACAACCTACATTGCTTCAAAAAACAAATAAACACCATCCTCACATTCGATGGTCAAGTTGTTGTCTTGCACCGAATACATAACGGCTTTCGATAAATGGTCGATTACAAAGTTTTCCAATGCGCTAAGTTCTCCGCAATTTCTTCCCGGGATAAGATAGCAAAAATTTGAAAATGAAATACTGCCGTAACCAACTATAAAACTGACTGAATCAACAACATAACTTCCGCTGAGAAAATTGCAAAACAACGGAAATTCAATCGTTCCGTCCTCGTTGAAAATAATGGTGTAATTATCTACAATATTCGGTTTTCCCTCTCCGCTAATTGCAATTAATGTCCACGTTTTGTTAATCAAAGGCGAAGGCGGATTTATATCCGAAATTCCAACAGTCCAAGAAGGCTTGCTGTGTGTAACAAGCATTGTTTTTGCAACTTCTGCACCACCAATATCGAAAGTAATATCCAACGCACTTTGAGGAGGCAGACCACGCACGCAAAAATGACACCAAACATCAATATTTTCGACACAATCTTGTGCCAATAACCAATTTCTCAGCTTTTCAAATTTCGCTTCATCGCTCAACGAATTGTTGACTGTCGCTAAAAATTTATTTGTAGCCTCTGCTACTTTTTGGAAATCACGTGCTTGCACTGCATCGCAAATATCAGGAATTTGCGGCTCATTTTTGTTGTTACAACTTGTCGTTGCCAAAAATAAACCGGCAAGGACGAATAAATTGACAATTAAATTTTTCATAACAGTTCTTTTTTTGGAGTTAGAATGAATAAATATCTGCGACAAAGATATGAAAAAAACGGACTTGTGTTATACAAATCCGTTTTTTTGTTGAAATTTATTATACAAATTATTTTTCTGCTACTGTTACCGCTTCTGCTTCTACTGCTGTTTCTGTTCCTCCGGACATATCCAGCACATTTCTGCGAGCATCCATTTTCTTTTCATATTCCTCGCGCGAGTAAACTTGCAGTTTGTCGAGATGACGCTGCCCTGTTCCCGCAGGAATTAAATGTCCGCAAATAATGTTCTCTTTCAAACCTTCCAACTTATCCACTTTGCCGTTGATGGCGGCATCGTTCAATACTTTGGTCGTTTCTTGGAACGAAGCAGCCGACATAAAGCTCGTGGTTTGAAGTGCTGCGCGCGTAATTCCTTGCAAAATCTGATTTGAAGTTGCAGGAACTGCATCGCGCGTTTCAACCAAGCGCAAGTCACGGCGTTTCAGCATACTGTTTTCATCGCGCAAGTTGCGAGCAGTAATAATCTGACCGGCTTTCAACTTTTCGGAATCTCCTGCGTCGATAATTACTTTTTTACCCCAAATGCGGTCATTTTCCTCCATAAACTCGTTTTTATCAACCACTTGTTTTTCGAGGAAACGCGTATCGCCTTGTTCAACAATTTCGACTTTGCGCATCATCTGACGAACGATAACTTCAAAATGTTTGTCGTTGATTTTCACACCTTGCAAGCGGTAAACGTCTTGAACTTCGTTCACAATATAATCCTGAACGGCAGTTGGACCTTTAATCGCCAAAATATCGGAAGGTGTTGTTGCTCCGTCAGAAAGCGGTGTTCCTGCGCGAACAAAGTCATTTTCCTGTACCAATATTTGTTTTGAAAGCGGAATTAGGTATTTTTTTGCTTCGCCTGTTTTCGAAGTTACGGTCATTTCGCGGTTACCGCGTTTGATTTTTCCGAAACTTACTTCGCCATCGATTTCAGCAACAACTGCCGGATTTGATGGATTACGTGCCTCGAACAATTCGGTTACACGCGGAAGACCTCCGGTAATGTCGCCCGTTTTTCCAACGGCGCGCGGAATTTTCACCAACATCTGTCCGGCTTTTACCTTGCTGCCTTCGTCAAGTACCAAGTGTGCGCCCACAGGTAAGTTGTAAGTACGCAAAATTGTTCCTTTTGAATCAACAATGTGCGCACTCGGAACTCGGTTACGGTCTTTGGATTCGATGATAATTTTTTCGCTCAATCCGGTGGCTTCGTCAGTTTCTGTTTTGAAAGTTGAGTTTTCAACCACGTCTTCAAACTTAATTTTACCATCGATTTCTGAAATAATTACCGCGTTAAATGGGTCCCATTCGCAAATCAATTGCCCTTTTTTCCCCATTTCTTGGTCTTTCACATACAGTTTCGAACCGTAAGGAATGTTTTGAGTTGTCAGTACGATACTTGTATTTATATCTATCACGCGCATTTCAGCCAAACGGCTTATTACCACTTGATAGGTTTTGCCGTTATCGTCGGTTGCATCTACGGTGCGAAGTTCGTCAAATTCGAGGCGACCATCGTAACGCAATTCAATTTTCGATTCGGCTGCAATATTCGAAGCCGTACCGCCGACGTGGAACGTACGAAGCGTTAACTGCGTTCCCGGCTCACCGATTGATTGTGCGGCAATTACACCGACTGCTTCACCCAAATGCACCATTTTTCCGGTTGCGAGATTGCGTCCGTAACATTTTGCACAAACGCCTTTTTTCGCCTCGCAAGTCAATACCGAGCGGATTTCAACACGCTCAATAGGCGATTCTTCAATTATTTTGGATTCAATTTCGGTAAATTGTTTTCCGGCAGAAATAATCAAATCGCCCGTAAGCGGATTGTATACGTTGTGAACAGAAACTCGTCCTAAAATACGGTCGTAAAGTGATGAAATTACATCTTCGTTATTTTTCACTTCAAACGCCATCAGTCCGCGCAATGTTCCGCAATCTCCTTCGGTAACAACCACATCTTGCGACACATCCACCAAACGGCGCGTTAGATAACCGGCATCGGCAGTTTTCAAAGCCGTATCTGCCAAACCTTTACGCGCACCGTGCGTAGAAATAAAGTATTCGAGTACCGAAAGTCCTTCTTTAAAGTTCGAAAGAATTGGGTTTTCGATAATTTGTCCGCCTTCTGCACCCGATTTTTGAGGTTTTGCCATCAAACCGCGCATACCCGACAACTGACGAATTTGCTCTTTTGAACCACGCGCACCCGAATCCAACATCATATAAATTGAGTTAAATCCTTGATTGTCGCTCGAAAGTTGCTTCATCAAAATATTGGACAATCTCGAATTGATATGTGTCCAAGTATCAATTATTTTATTGTAACGCTCGTTGAAAGTAATGAAACCCATACTGTAATTGGTCATAATTTCTTCCACTTCGGCGTTGCCTTCTTGAATTAATTTTTCTTTTTCCTCGGGAATGATTACGTCACCCAAATTGAACGACAAACCGCCTCTGAATGCCATTTGATAACCCAAATCTTTAATTTCGTCCAAGAATTGAGCCGTACGCGCTACTCCGCAAACTTCGATTACAGTACCAATAATATCGCGCAATGATTTTCTCGAAAGCAGTTCGTTAATGTATCCAACTTCCTCAGGAACAACGCGGTTGAACATAATTCGTCCAACAGTTGTTTCAATCAAACTTGCATTTTCGTTCATATCAGTCCAACGAACTTTGATAATGGCGTGCATATCTACTTTGCCTTCGTTGTAAGCGATTTCGGCTTCCTCGGGCGAGTAGAAAGTCAATCCTTCGCCCAATGCACCTTCGCGCGGTTTGGTGATGTAGTACAATCCCAAAACCATATCTTGCGACGGAACGGTAATCGGCGCGCCGTTGGCAGGATTTAAGATATTATGCGAACCGAGCATTAACATTTGTGCTTCGAGAATTGCCTCATTTCCAAGCGGTAAGTGAACTGCCATTTGGTCGCCGTCGAAGTCGGCGTTGAAAGCCGTACACGAAAGCGGATGCAACTGAATTGCTTTACCTTCAATCATTTTTGGCTGAAAAGCCTGAATTCCCAAACGGTGCAAAGTTGGTGCACGGTTGAGCAAAACAGGATGTCCTTTCATCACGTACTCCAAAATATCCCAAATTACAGCATCTTTTCGGTCGATAACTTTTTTCGCCGATTTTACCGTTTTTACAATTCCACGCTCAATTAACTTACGGATAACGAACGGTTTGTAAAGTTCGGCAGCCATTTCTTTGGGCAAACCGCACTCGTGCATTTTCAATTCGGGACCAACAACAATCACCGAACGAGCCGAATAATCGACACGTTTTCCGAGCAAGTTTTGACGGAAACGTCCTTGTTTTCCTTTCAAACTGTCGGAAATTGATTTCAACGGACGATTTGCATCGGTTTTTACTGCGCTTGATTTGCGCGAGTTGTCAAACAGCGAATCAACCGCTTCTTGAAGCATACGTTTTTCGTTACGCAGAATGATTTCGGGTGCTTTAATCTCAATCAAACGCTTCAAACGATTGTTGCGAATAATCACGCGACGATACAAATCGTTCAAATCCGAAGTGGCAAAACGACCACCATCAAGCGGAACGAGCGGACGCAATTCGGGCGGAATAACAGGAACAATTTTTACAATCATCCATTCCGGTTTGTTGCGCAATCTAGAAGTACGAAACGACTCTACAATTTGTAAGCGTTTCAATGCTTCGGTTTTGCGCTGCTGCGAAGTATCGGTATTTGCTTTGTGGCGCAAATCGTACGATAATGCATCCAAATCCAAACGGCTCAGCAAAGCCTGAATTGCTTCTGCACCCATCATTGCAATAAATTTATTTGGGTCAGAATCTTCCAACAAGTGATTGTCGCGCGGAAGCGTATCCATAAGGTCTAAATAATCTTCCTCTGCAAGCAATTCGCCATCAACAATATTTTCGCCATTACCGGCAACACCTGCTTGGATAATCACATATTTTTCGTAATAAATAATTGCATCCAATTTTTTTGTCGGCATTCCCAATAAATAACCGATTTTGTTCGGCAACGAACGGAAATACCAAATGTGAGCCACCGGAACAATCAATTGAATATGTCCTGTGCGCTCGCGACGCACTTTTTTCTCGGTTACTTCCACACCGCAACGGTCGCAAACGATGCCTTTGTAGCGAATACGTTTGTACTTTCCGCAATGACATTCGAAGTCTTTTGTCGGACCGAAAATTCGCTCGCAGAAAAGTCCATCGCGTTCGGGTTTGTAAGTACGATAGTTGATGGTTTCCGGCTTAAGTACTTCACCATGTGATAGTTTCAACACTTCTTCGGGCGATGCAAGTCCGATTGAAATTTTATTAAAACTGCTTTTTGTTTTATTATCGTTTCTAAAAGCCATATTTAAATTTATTAGCCCTAAATCCTTGAAAGGGACTTAAATAATTATGAAAAAACTTGTTTACTTGATTATCCGTTCTCTCTTTCGAGAGTTGGGATTTTAATCCAAATGAATACTCAATCCTAAACCACGAAGTTCGTGCAATAGTACGTTGAGCGATTCGGGAATTCCGGGATTCGGCATCGGGTCGCCTTTTACGATTGCTTCGTAAGTGCGAGCGCGTCCGTTCACATCGTCGGATTTTACAGTCAAAATTTCTTGCAAAATGTGAGCCGCGCCGAATGCTTCGAGAGCCCAAACTTCCATCTCTCCGAAACGCTGACCTCCGAATTGCGCCTTACCGCCGAGCGGCTGCTGAGTAATCAACGAGTATGGACCAATAGAACGAGCGTGCATTTTATCCTCAACCATATGTCCGAGTTTCAGCATATAAATTACGCCGACGGTTGCAGGCTGGTCGAAACGGTCGCCTGTTCCGCCATCGTACAAATAAGTTTTTCCGAAACGCGGAATTCCTGCTTTGTCTGTCCATTCGTTCAAATTATCGAGCGAAGCACCGTCGAAAATCGGCGTAGCGAATTTCACGTCCAATTCTTGTCCTGCCCAACCGAGTACAGTTTCAAAAATCTGTCCGAGGTTCATACGCGACGGCACACCGAGCGGATTTAGTACAATATCTACCGGAGTTCCATCGGCAAGAAACGGCATATCTTCCTGACGAACGATACGCGAAACAATACCTTTGTTTCCGTGGCGTCCTGCCATTTTGTCGCCCACGCGGATTTTGCGTTTTTTGGCAATATAAACTTTTGCCATTTGCACAATTCCGTTTGGAAGTTCGTCGCCGATTGTGATATTGAATTTTTGACGTTTCAGTTTGGCGTCAAGTTCTTTGTATTTTTTCAAAAAGTTCACGACAAGTTGTCTTACCAACTCATTTTTGTGCTTATCGATTGTCCAATTGCTCAACAAAACAGTTGTGTAATCAATGTCGCGAAGGCGTTCTAACGTAAATTTGCTGTTTTTGGAAATCACATCCGTTCCCATAAAATCTTTTACTCCGGCAGATGTTTTGTCCTCCAACAATATCACTAATTTTTCAATCAATTTGTCGCGCAACACATCAACTTCTGCTTCAAACGCTTCGTCCAATTTAGGCAATTCGGCTTTATCTGCCAATTTTGCTTTGCGATTTTTCTGCGCTTTTGAGAACAAGCGTTTTCCGATAACAACACCCGAGAGCGACGGACTTGCTTTCAACGAAGCATCTTTCACATCGCCTGCTTTGTCGCCGAAAATGGCGCGAAGCAATTTTTCCTCCGGCGATGGGTCGGATTCTCCTTTCGGCGTAATTTTACCGATAATAATGTCGCCCGGCTCTATACGCGCACCGATACGAACGATACCGTTTTCGTCCAAATCTCTTGTTGCATCTTCGCTCACGTTTGGAATATCGGAAGTAAATTCTTCGACACCGCGTTTTGTTTCGCGTACTTCCAACAGTTGTTCTACAACGTGGATTGACGTAAACACGTCGTCGCGCACAAGACTTTCGTTGATAACGATTGCATCTTCAAAATTATAACCTTTCCAAGGCATAAACGCCACTTTGAGGTTTTTACCAATTGCCAATTCGCCGTTTTGAGTCGAATAACCTTCTGTTAGGATTTGTCCTTCCGTAACAGAATCGCCCACGCGAACAATCGGTCGTAAGTCAATTGTTGTATTTTGGTTAGTTTTTTTAAATTTCGGAAGCGCGTATTCTTTCACCGCCGAATCGAAACTTACAAACTCCTCGTCAGCCGTACGTTCGTATCTGATTTTGATAGTTGTTGCATCTACAAATTCAACAATACCTTTGCCTTCGGCAACAATTTGCGTGCGCGAATCGTGAATCAACTGTCCTTCGATACCTGTTCCAACAATCGGCGACTCGCAACGCAACAACGGAACTGCTTGGCGCATCATATTTGAGCCCATCAAAGCGCGGTTTGCATCGTCGTGCTCCAAAAACGGAATTAAAGCCGCCGCGATAGAAGCAATTTGCGAAGGAGCAACGTCCATCAAATTCACTTCGCTCGGGTCAACAACAGGGAAATCGGCTTCCAAGCGTGATTTTACCTTCGAACGGATAAATGTTCCATCGTCATTCAACGGCGCATTTCCTTGTCCTACAACCAAATCTTCTTCTTCTTCAGCCGTAAAATATTGTATTCCTTTGGACGATAAATCAACAACCGCATTTTCTACTTTGCGATAAGGCGTTGAAATAAAGCCAAGTTCGTTAATTTTCGCATAGATACACAACGAGGAAATCAAACCAATGTTTGGTCCTTCGGGCGTTTCAATCGGACAAAGACGTCCGTAATGCGTGTAGTGAACGTCGCGCACCTCGAAACCGGCGCGTTCGCGAGAAAGTCCACCCGGACCTAATGCCGACATACGACGCTTGTGCGTAATTTCAGCCAACGGATTTTGTTGGTCCATAAATTGCGAAAGCGCGTTTGTTCCGAAAAACGAATTGATAACCGACGAAACACTTTTTGCGTTAATCAAATCGGTCGGCGTAAACACCTCGTTATCACGAACATTCATACGTTCGCGAATGGTACGTGCCATACGCGCCAAGCCAACGCCAAACTGATTGTAAAGTTGTTCGCCGACAGTACGCACACGACGATTACTCAAATGGTCAATATCATCAACATCTACTTTCGCGTTTGTGAGTTCAATCAAGTATTTGATGATTTCGATAATATCCTCTTGCGTCAATACTTTAACATCCATACTTGTCGTCAAATTCAGTTTCCGATTGATACGGAAACGTCCTACTTCGCCCAAGTCATAACGCTTTTCCGAAAAGAAAAGATTGTTAATAACCTCGCGCGCAGTCGATTCGTCGGCAGGTTCTGCATTGCGCAACTGTTGATAAATGTAAAACACTGCTTCTTTTTCCGAGTTACTCGGGTCTTTTTGAAGCGTGTTGTATATAATAGCGTAATCTGTCTGATTAGTATCCTCTCTGTGAAGCAACACTGCTTGCGTTCCTGATTCAATAATTTCGTCAATATGACTATTTTCAAGTACAGTTTCGCGGTCGATAATAACTTCGTTACGTTCGATACTTACCACTTCGCCGGTATCCTCATCAACAAAATCTTCTACCCAACTTTTCAAAACACGCGCAGCCAATTTACGACCAATTGATTTTTTCAAATTGGACTTATTAACTTTGATTTCTTCCGCTAAATTGAAAATTTCCAAAATATCTTTGTCATTTTCAAAGCCGATAGCACGCAATAGAGTAGTAACCGGTAATTTTTTCTTTCTATCGATGTAAGCATACATCACATTGTTGATGTCGGTTGCAAACTCAATCCACGAACCGCGAAAAGGAATAATCCTCGCCGAATAAAGTTTAGTTCCATTGGCGTGAGTGCTTTGTCCGAAAAACACGCCGGGCGAACGATGCAACTGCGACACAATCACACGCTCTGCACCATTGATAATGAACGTACCTTGCGGAGTCATGTAAGGAACAGGACCTAAATATACGTCTTGAATTACCGTGTCGAAATCCTCGTGGTCTGGGTCAGTACAAAAAAGTTTCAACTTGGCTTTCAACGGCACATTGTACGTCAAACCGCGCTCAAGACATTCGTCTATCGAGTAACGAGGCGGGTCAACATAATAGTCTAAAAATTCGAGTACAAAGTTATTTCGAGCGTCCGAAATAGGAAAATTTTCAGAAAAAACACTATACAAGCCCTCCGATTTACGGTTTTCGGGCGGTGTATCCAACTGAAAAAAGTCGTGAAAAGATTTTAACTGTACTTCCAAAAAATCAGGATATTCCATCTGATTTTTGATTGAAGCAAAACTAATTCTTTGTTTTGTTTTAGATGAAGACATTTTCAAAGAGTTATATTGTTTTTGCAGTGAACTTACTTATTTTACTTACGGAAAATTGTCGAAAATCCGATTTTACAAACCACAGAACGACAACCGAGCCAACAAGATTTTCATCAAAATTTTTCATCAAATTTGACATACTTTTTCCTGTCCGTAAAAACTCGTTTATTTTTTAGCAGAAAAAGGTTTAGAATCCTTTTCTTCAAAGGAATCTAAACCAAATACCTGATTAACAGGCAAGTGCTATTTAAGTTCAACTTCCGCTCCGCCTTCTTCCAATTGCTTTTTGAGGGCATCAGCTTCGTCTTTCGCAACACCTTCTTTGATAGGTGCTGGTGCTGAATCTACGATATCTTTTGCTTCTTTCAAGCCAAGACCTGTAAGTTCTTTAACCAATTTCACGATAGCCAATTTATTAGCACCGGCTGCTTTTAGTATTACGTCGAAAGATGATTTTTCTTCAACGGCTTCGGCTGCGCCAGCAGCAGGACCAGCAGCAACTGCAACAGCTGCAGCAGCAGGTTCAATACCATATTCATCTTTCAAAATTTGAGCTAACTCATTAACTTCTTTAACTGTTAAGTTAACTAATTGTTCTGCAAAAGCTTTCAAATCTGCCATTTTATTTCGATTTTATTTTGTTTTTGTATTATAAAAATTATTTCTCTTTTTCGATTTATTCAATTCAAATAAATCTCTTTTTTTATCTCTCGGCTAATGTTTTTAACACGCCGTGGATAGTAGTACCTCCCGATTGGAGTGCGGACACAACGTTCTTAGCAGGCGATTGCAACAAGGCAATAAGGTCGCCGATAAGTTCGTTTTTACTCTTGATACTTACAAGAGTTTCCAAATATTCTGCACCGATGTAGAATGATTCTTCAACATAAGCTGCTTTCAAAGCCGGTTTGCCTTTTTTATTTCCTTTGCTAAAATTTTTGATAAGTTTAGCGGGAGCATTTCCGGTATCCGAAAGCAAAATTGAAGTTTCACCTTTCAATGTGCCAAATAACTGACTGTAATCTACTTCCGAATTTTCCATCGCTTTTTGCAGTAAAGTATTTTTTACCACAACAAGCTTGATATTTTCTTTGTAGCAACTTCTTCTCAGTTCGCTTGTTTCAGCGGCATTTAAACCACCTATATCAGCCAAGTAAACGTGAGGATACGCTGCCAATGTAGATTGCAGTTGCTCTATTACTATGCTTTTATCTTCCTTTTTCATAAAATTCTAATTTTTTATTCGTCAATTGATTTCGGGTCTATTTGAACACCCAGACTCATTGTGCTCGAAAGATAAATACTCTTAACATAAGTACCTTTGGCGGCTGTTGGTTTCAATTTAATCAAAGTACCTACAAATTCTCTGGCATTTTCCACAATTTTATCGTCGGTAAACGAAACTTTACCTACCGATGTATGAACAATACCATATTTGTCAACCTTGAAGTCAATTTTCCCCTGTTTAACTTCTTTCACCGCTTTTGCTACATCCGGCGTAACAGTACCGCTTTTCGGATTCGGCATCAAGCCACGAGGACCTAACACGCGACCAAGCGCACCCAATTTACCCATAATAGCCGGCATAGTGATAATTACGTCAATATCAGTCCAACCACCTTTGATTTTCTCAATATATTCGTCAAGACCAACATAATCAGCGCCGGCTTCTTTGGCGGCAGCTTCTTGGTCAGGAGTACATAATGCAAGAACTCTTACTTGTTTTCCTGTTCCGTGCGGCAATGACACAACACCGCGAACCATTTGGTTTGCTTTGCGAGGGTCAACACCTAAGCGCACATCGATATCAACAGAAGCATCGAATTTAGTAGTGGTAATTTCCTTTACTAATTTAGCCGCTTCTTTCAATGTGTAGAGCTTGCCGTGTTCAATTTTCTCGGCAGCCAATTTTTGATTTTTTGTCAATTTACCCATTTTTCAAATGAAGTGTTAAATTAATTATTAGTTTGGAAATTCACCTTTTACTGTAATACCCATACTTCTTGCCGTTCCGGCAACCATTTTCATAGCTGCCGCGATTTCGAAACAGTTCAAGTCAGTCATTTTATCTTCGGCAATTTGTTTTACTTGTTCCCAAGTAACTTCTGCCAACTTTTTACGGTTAGGCTCTGCCGAGCCACTTTTCAATTTGGAAATTTCCATTAACTGAATTGCTACCGGCGGAGTTTTTACGATAAAATCGAATGACTTGTCTGCATAGTAAGTGATAACAACAGGTAATACTTTACCTGCTTTATCTTGGGTTCTGGCATTGAATTGTTTGCAAAACTCCATAATGTTGATACCTTTAGAACCTAAAGCGGGTCCTACGGGCGGAGATGGGTTTGCCGCCCCTCCTTTAATCTGCAATTTAATAAGTCCAGCAATCTCTTTAGCCATAATTTTTAAATTTGTTGTTAATTCGGAGTTTTTCGATTTGTAACAAAGAATCGAACTACTCCTTTTCTACTTGTGTAAAAGATAATTCGAGCGGCGTTTTCCGTCCGAATATCATAACCATAACTTTGAGTTTTTTCTTTTCCTCGTTTACTTCTTCTATCACACCACTGAATCCGGAGAAAGGTCCGAAGATAACCTTTACATTCTCGCCCGCGTAATACGGAACGAGAAGTTCTTCGCCGATTTCTAACATTTCATCCATTGTCCCCAATATTCTACTCATATCTGCTGCACGAATAGAAGTTGGTTTTTGGATAAATGCATTTTGTGAATTGCCTTTTTCACCTAAAAAGCCAAGCACGTTCGGGGTGCTGCGCAAACGATGAAGCGTGTCGCCAACTAAATGGGCTTCCACCAAAACATATCCCGGCATAGCACTACGTTCTTTCGTAATTTTTTTGCCGTTACGAATCTGGTAAACTTTTTCAGTAGGAATCAATACTTGCGATACATATTGACCGAGCTCAGTAACTCGCGACTCTAACTCGATGTACTCTTTTACCTTACTTTCTTTTCCGCTAATAGCACGCAGAGCGTACCATTTGAAATTGTTTTCAGACACTTTCTTGTTCCTCCTTAATTAAGTTTAAAATAATCTTCCCAGTGTATCGTAAACGAATGTCAAGACACGTTCGAATGTTGAGTCCATAGCCCAAACAATAAGCGATAGTATAACGGAAGCTACTAATACTACTGCTGCACTGTTGGCAAGTTCTTGCTTTGTAGGCCAAGAAACTTTATGAACCAATTCGTTGTAAGACTCTTTGATATAGTTAATGGGTTTCATATATAAATATATTTTGCACGGGCGGAGAGGCTCGAACTCCCGACACCTAGTTTTGGAGACTAGTGCTCTACCAACTGAGCTACGCCCGTATGTTAAAAAGTTACAAGTTTCCAGTTACAAGTTACAAGAATAGTCTTGTAACTTGTAACTCGTAACTTATTTACTTTTTATTAATCCAATAATTCAGTAATCTGACCTGAACCTACTGTGCGACCACCTTCGCGGATAGCGAAACGCAAACCTACAGAGCAAGCTACAGGGTAAATCAAGTTTACAGTGATTTCCAAGTTGTCGCCCGGCATCACCATTTCTGTTCCTTCCGGCAACGTGATTTCGCCTGTTACGTCCAATGTACGGATGTAGAATTGAGGGCGATATTTGTTGTGGAATGGAGTGTGACGTCCGCCTTCTTCTTTTTTCAAGATATAAACCGCAGCTTTGAATCTTGAATGAGGAGTTACTTTGTTCGGGTGCGTAATAACCATACCGCGCTTGATTTCATCTTTATCAATACCGCGAAGCAATAGACCTACGTTATCACCGGCTTGACCATCGTCCAAAATTTTGCGGAACATTTCAACACCTGTTACAACTGATTTTTTCGCTCCTTCGCCCAAACCGATAATTTGAACTTCTTCGCCTGTTTTGATTTGACCTGTCTCGATACGACCTGTTGCTACCGTTCCGCGACCTGTAATTGAAAATACGTCTTCAATAGGCATCAAAAATGGTTTATCAACTGCGCGCTCAGGAAGCTCAATCCAAGTATCAACTGCATCCATCAATTCCATTACTTTATCTTCCCACTGCTCAACGCCGTTCAATGCGCCAAGTGCAGAGCCACGAATAACAGGAGTGTTGTCGCCATCAAAATCGTAGAATGAAAGAAGTTCTCTCATTTCCATTTCAACTAATTCCAACATTTCTTCGTCATCAACCATATCACACTTGTTCATAAAAACAACGATGCGAGGTACGTTTACCTGACGAGCTAATAGGATGTGCTCGCGAGTTTGAGGCATCGGACCATCCGTAGCAGCAACTACAATGATAGCACCGTCCATTTGCGCAGCACCTGTCACCATGTTCTTAACATAGTCGGCGTGACCCGGACAGTCAACGTGAGCATAGTGACGATTAGCAGTTTCATATTCAACGTGTGAAGTGTTGATTGTAATACCACGTTCTTTTTCTTCCGGTGCATTGTCGATTGAATCAAATGAACGTAATTCAGAAAGACCTTTTTTTGCAAGTACAGTAGTAATTGCAGCGGTCAAAGTTGTTTTTCCGTGGTCAACGTGCCCGATTGTACCGACGTTTACGTGAGGTTTTGACCTGTCAAATTTTTCTTTTGCCATAACTCAAAGATTTTATTTTTTAAAAAGTTAGTAATTTAATATGTAATAAAAGCATTCAACGCATTTGAGCTGTTGATGGGACTTGAACCCGCGACCTCTTCCTTACCAAGGAAGTGCTCTACCCCTGAGCTACAACAGCGAGAGAGCGGAAGACGGGACTCAAACCCGCGACCCTCAGCTTGGAAGGCTAATGCTCTATCAACTGAGCTACTTCCGCAATTTTAATGTGCAAATTTTTCAATATGCTAATGTGCAAATGAATTTTCAAAAACTTTACCAAAAACAATTAGCACATTTGCATATTAACGCATTTGCATATTATCGTGGGCAGTGAAGGATTCGAACCTCCGAAGTCGAAGACAGCTGAGTTACAGTCAGCCCCAGTTGGCCACTTTGGTAACTGCCCAAATACATAAACTTTGTTAAAGAACTTTCGAGCCTCTTGTCGGATTCGAACCAACGACCCCGAGATTACAAATCACGTGCTCTGGCCAACTGAGCTAAAGAGGCATTATACGCTTTTATGCGCTTAAAAAGCCGTTTAAACTTACCCTGTCCAAACGGCTTGCAAATGTACGAATTTATTTTGGGTCTGCAAAATAATTTTTGAGAATATTTTTTCAGCACGATAAAAAGCAAAACAAACAGGCTCGAAAAAGCCTGTTTGTTTTGTTTGAAAAAGTTAATAATCAAATTCAATTCCGTTCCGTATTGACAATACTTATCAATACAACTCAATTACGGACAACCATCATCAAATATTATTTCAAATCCGGCACCTAATTTGACTTCGAAACTATTACCCAACTCAACAATTTCACCAGCTTTATATACAGTGTAGCCACTATTTATAACTTGATTTGATGTGATTTTTTGAGTTGCTTTATATTCATTAAAACCACTAACAGTACCGGTTAATGTTAGATTAGCAGGAAAATCGCCAGTCAAAAGAGTGCTATTTCTTGTCAAAAAAGGACCTATTTGGTCAATGGATGTTTGACAAAACCACAGATTGGGACGATTTCTTCCTTGACACATAACAGATTGAAGAGAGAGAGGATCCCAATCACAAAGACATTCTGGCGGAACAGGATTCATTAAATTAGCATCCCGAGCATTAAGAAGGTGCCCGATTTCGTGAGTTACAGTATACTGCATATCTGGTGCAAACATAGTTACTGCATAGGCCAGAGAATTACTTATTTGCCCTATTGCAGCGGCAACTCCCCAAGCCCCGATGTTTTTCCCCGTAAACAAATGAGCAATGTTTCTTGATATTCCTGTCATATTGCTGTTCCAATAATTTCGAAATTGAGATAATAAAGTACTATGGTTTGTCGAAGTGTAAGTATATCCGTTTGATGTTGTTGTCCAAACATTCTGATAAGTAACGATAAATTTCAAGTTAAACGTTGATTCATATACTCCCTCCACGATGTTTAATATGGAAAACATATCACCGTATGTTCTTGCCAAATCACTTCCTTTTACCTGATAAAATTCATAATCGGCATCGGTAGCTATCTTCAAATAATAGGTACAAGGGGTATAAGATACTGTTGTATTATTTCTCATTAAAACATCTTGTTCCATTGCATCTTCAGAAATTTCCAATGCATCGTTGATGTAATCAAAATATTCATTTTTAGGAATAACATCCGAACTTTTATGTACAATTAAATTCTTATCCGAACTGTTTCTTGTATAATCTCTTGCCGGTCTTATTACATAGTGATATTGGTCGCTTAAAATAACGCCAAAAAAATTATTTTCATCAATCGTAAATCGGGCAACCCGATTGTCAGAAGTCTTACCTTTGAATGTGTTCACTACGAACGGCACGTCAAACTCAAATTTTCCTTTGTCTGTAATATATGTTTGTCTAAAATCCGGTGCACGCATATCATTGGGCTGCAAGTCAAGCAACCAATCTCGCTTTTCATCAATGCGGATTTGAAATTGAACTCTTCCATTATTGTATAAACTCTCAACTAATGTTTTTTTATCTATTGTAAAAGTGATATATTCGTTCAAATGTTGATTGATAGTTGATTTGTCTTGCTCCGACAACACAGTTCTCGTAACAGCCGGAATGATTTGAGCATTTGTTTTCCCCACAAATAAAATAGCTACAATAAATATCGGAAAAATAAATTTTGCCTTCATCGCACAATGTATTTAATGGTTTGCAATTCGTTATTCATATTTATTCTACACACAAAAATATTCCCTGTTAAAATAGGGCGATAACTATTGGAGGTTGTAACAGCTTCGTGTACCAACCTACCGAACAAATCATAGAACGACAGTTTTATTGCTTTATTCTCTGGATTTTCAAAGAAAATTGTCCCATTCCATTGATAGATACTATTTCTTGTTTTGATAGGTTGGGTTGCGGTTGATTCTAATAATAATTTTTGCAATTCTTTCCACGGCATAGTAGTTTCTCCCCATAAATCACCCCAAGGATATATGTGTCCGGTTACAGAATCATTTGATAACTTGAGAACGGAGAATGCACACGTTATGGTTGTATAATCGCCAAAAGTTTCAAGGCAGTTTTCATAGACAACAGGATACACTAACATAATCAATGTATCATTTTCTTGATATCGAGTAATAATATCCCATCTTTCAATTGTCATACAACCACTCGGAGGATTACCTGCACCCCAAACAAAAATAGATGATTCGCCAGTAAAATCTCCTTTCAAGTCTTCAATAACTTCAATAGTGCGCCCATATTCAAATACATCCAAAGCTACGCCCTTAATAAAGAAAACTTCATCTTTTTGGAAATTATTCAAGTAGTTTTCTTTAAATGATACGAAATCACAATTGGCTTTTGAGGGTGCCGAAATCACTGATAAAATGCTTATCAGTAATATTTTAATAATGTTTTTTTTCATAACTCACCTCCTATTGTGTTAAAATCATACGTTTCACATCTACTGAAATTAATAATTTTCTTATTGTTCTCATTTCTTTATAAATTTATTAGAGGTTAAACGTTTTGTGCTTTCGTCAAAAATACGAACGAAGTAAATGCCCGATTGTAAATGTTCCACATTTAGCTCAAAAGGCAAATGTGCGTTTTTCTCAAAAACAACTTTTCCTGTTGCATCGTGTATGCTTATATTCACTTCTTGTAAAATTTCTGTTTTTGCGGAAATCGTTAATACATTTTGCACAGGATTAGGATGTAACACAATGTCTTGATTTGTTTCCGGTTGCCTTATAGAGGAATGAGGATTGTAATCGCAAGGTAAACCTCGTCTTGCCCACCAATCGGCAATATGTTCGATATTATTGTCGCGATAACACCTTAATCTGGTATCATCCTCCGGTTTGATAACCCAACCGGGCGCTACAGGAAAAATTCCGTGTTGAATACTTGAAAACTCAACACCAATTTTTTCTATGTAAAAATGATGAAAAGCCCAAGCTGAATTAACTCCTTCGTAAACATAATATGCCGATATTTCTCTCAACTCCATGCCGTCAATAATCCTTGTTGATACTTCCTCTATCAACATTGGCAGAACGATTGTTGTGTCTAAATTCCACTCTGAGACATTTCTGTTTACTGTTCTGAATTCAAACTCAACAGTATCACCTACATTCACGTTGAAATCAAATATCTTTCTGAATTTCCCTTGAAAGTAGTAATAAACTCTGCCGTCGTTCTCATATACAATATCTTCGGTTTCTGCACTGCGTACTACACGAGCGTTTCTCCCATCTATAACAGTGTCTTTTTCAACTGTAAGTGTCGGAAGTAATCGCTCGTTCCAACCTGCATTCCCGAACTGATAATACCACGTTGCACCTATAGGAAACCACTCTACTTGAGCGTGTGCAGGGGCAAATCCGCCAGCTAATAACAACAAAAAAAATGCTGTAATTTTTAAAATACCATTTTTCATAACTCACCTCCTATTGTGTTAAAATCATACGTTTCACATCCACTTCTCTGCCGTCGGCAATGAGCGCATAAAGATAAATTCCCGCCGAAAACTGCGAGCCTTGGATAATTTCAACACCCTCACTTCGCTGTGTAAGCGGAATTTGCATTAACTGCTTGCCGGTTAAGTCAAAAATATTCAAACTTGCATTACGCACCGTTTCGGGCAAGTAAAATCCTATCTGTGTAGATTGAGAGAAAGGATTTGGTACGTTTTGGTGCAAAACGGCAGTCCGTGTTTCGTCAGTTTCAAAAGCGGATACAGAATTATCAGCGTCTGCTGAGAGCGGTCTGAAAATAGGTGGGTCAACAGGCAACACAACAGGAGGCGAATCTGCTCGCCGAAGTTCTGCAACTTCACGCTGTAAGTTTTCAATTAATTTTTGCTGTTGTTCAAACTTACTTCTGTGCTCTTCCAAGTCTTGTCTCTGTTCTTTCAAAGCTTCGATAATAACAGGAATTAGCCCAATGTAATTAATCAAATAGTAACCATCGGAAGCTTGTTCTACCAATTCCGGAAAAACTTCTTTTAGTTCTTGCGCTAAAAAACCGAATTCCGAGGCTTCAATTCTTCTTTGCTCTTCCGGCGGAAATCTTTCTACAAATTCTTGTTCTTCGGCAGAAAATACTTGGAGTGTATCCGCCATTGTTTCAAATCCTGTGGAACGAGACGTTTTCATATACGATTTTCCTTGAAGTAAGTAAAGTCTGCTTACTTTGCTTTCTGTCAGCGGTTGTATTTCGGTCTTCAAACGTTCGTCGGAGATAATCCCAACACCGTTGACTAAAACATTTCCGACAACATCCAAACTGACGTTGGAAGCAGGAATTCTACCTATGCCGACTCTACCATCTGAAGTTAAACGCATTGTTTCAACAAGATTATTTCCTCCTCTAAAAATCAAATTTGGAGAAAAATCAATCCATGCATTAACATTGTTATGGTGCAATCTAAGACGATTACCTTGGTCACCGGTAGCACCAATCCTGATGTTTCTATGAAGAGACAAGTGAATATCCCCATTCATAACAAGCGTCCGATTATTGGTAAATCTTGCCCAAAGTCCATTCCTTCCATCTGCAAATCCGATATAAGAACGACCATCTGAAAGGTTGTTCGGAATGCTGAAAATTTGATTATGGCTACTTCCGAGAGTTCTGTAAACCACATCTCCGGCAAGTGCACCCATTGAGAAGTCGTCATTTCTTTGTGCCACGCCTATTTGTAAACGACTGGACGAAGACTCCAAAATAAAAGACGGGAGTTCTGTTTTGAATACTCGCAAGGCTGCATTGTTTGGGTCTGCTCCAATACCGACATTTCCCGTTTGGGTATCTACTCTAAGTTGCGAAAAAGAAAGAAAAGAGCATAAAACGAAAGTTGTTAAGAATAAAATTTTTTTCATGATTTATTTTTTTTAATGTTTAATAATTATTTGATTGTTTATTTGATTTTGCAAATGTATAAAATAATTTTACAAACAACAAAATTTCGTTTTTTTTTTTTTTTTTTTTTTAAACGTTATTTTAGTTTTTTTTTTTTAAAAATATTAGATTTTTTTAAAAATTAAGATATCCTCGTCA
>Ga0123355_10000773_pt1 | contig 43679 bp, 41 predicted proteins | sample TergutEmb28metaG_3_FD_89872 | JGI IMG/M metagenome (GOLD analysis project Ga0123355, IMG submission 89872) | Embiratermes neotenicus P1 segment gut microbial communities from Petit-Saut dam, French Guiana - Emb289 P1 | ecosystem: Host-associated > Arthropoda: Insects > Digestive system > Gut ...
AGAGTCGCCCACTGAAACATCATGTTCTTGCGCATACTCAAGATTAATCCAAATGCCCCTAAGTTCTGAATCAATATCTCTACCCTGGATGACAACAGGCACAGAGATATCCTCATTTCCAAAGTTTTCTATAAAAAGATGTGTGTCTGTATCTGCCATTTGAACAGAGGTCTGGATTCTTGTCTTGACTGAAAGGGCAGATACACCTTCAACAGCTCTTATTTTCTCGATGTTGTCATCTGTGAAACCTGTAGCAAATATCCAGGAGTCAGCAAGGTTGCTCTCCTGCATGTACGAAGTAACGCTGCGCTCCATACCAAGTCCCGCACCCTCAAGACCAGCATATGCGCCTACACTAAGGGTCGCCATTAAAAATACCGAGAAAAACTGTGTCCAGTTGCGCGTGAGGTCGCGTCTAAGTTTTGTATTAAGGTAGCGCACTATTCTTGAACCTGCCCATCAAAGAGGCGAATTACCTTATCTGCATCAGATATGAGTTCTTCATTGTGCGTGACCAGCACAACGGCTACTTCGCCTTCTGCTGCAATTTTTTGCAAAATGCGCACTACCTGCTGACCAGTTTGTGAGTCAAGTGCGCCTGTTGGTTCATCACATAGGAGGAGGCGTGGCTTTTTCGCAAGTGCACGAGCAATAGCTACACGCTGCATTTCTCCCCCGGAAAGTTGGCTAGGGAAATTGTTTTGTCGCTGTCCTAGCCCAACCGCTTCAAGGAAATCTGCTGAAGTGTCTGCATTGCCAGTGAGCTGTGCTGCTATACCTACGTTCTCTAAGGCGGTGAGACTAGATATCAAATTGTAGAACTGAAAAACAAAGCCCACGGTGGTACGCCTGTAGTCCGTTAGTTCACGGTCAGAGAGCGCAGATACAACTTGTTGGTCGAATTTGATCGTCCCCGTGGTGGCGCGGTCCATTCCGCCCAGCAGATTAAGCAGCGTGCTTTTTCCCGAGCCTGAGGGACCCAAAATAGCGGTCATTTGTCCCTTTTCAATGCTTATATTTATCTCTTTAAGAGCGGTGACCTTTTGGTCGCCAACTTGATATTCTTTACTGATGTTTTCGAGCCTTATCATATACCTCTCCTTAAGTCTGCGCACAACATTAGTGCAGCAAAGTCACATTAACTGCCACACTTGTGACAGTCATACTTTAAAAGAGGATTATTTAATTCGTCAATAAAAGTGTGCAAAGTGCTACAGATGGGTGGAACTGTGACAGAACATAAAAAGAGAGCCCAGTGTGTGGCTGAGCTCTCTTTTTGGGGAAGTTAGCAGCGGCAGACGATAGTGTGAGGTCTATCTAGCAAGGCTACGTACAGGCAGACGTGTCTTGCTTCTGCGCTGTGCTACTTACTTAAGGTGTGTTCCAATAAAATCCACGTTCGTGCGTTCTTGCTTTGCCTTTCGAGACTGTCTTACCTTATAGCCTACCGTTGCAACGATTGCGATTAGACTTGCAACCATCGCTAGGATGTAGAAGTGCGCGTTACTTAGATCTGCTGTTTTTGGACCTTGTTCCGGAGCATATACACTGCTGGTAAAGGTTCTCACTGTGTTTGTATCAGTGACTGTATTTGTGTCAGTAGACGTTCCCTGTTCAAATAGTGGGCCATCTTCTGGTTCCGGCATTGGGTCAGGTGTTGGGTCAGGATCCGGTGTGGGATCTGGGTCTGGTCCACCTTCTGGCTCAACTTCAGGATCTGGGTCAGGGTCTGGTGTTGGGTCAGGGTCTGGTGTTGGGTCAGGGTCTGGTGTTGGGTCAGGGTCTGGTGTTGGGTCAGGGTCTGGTGTCGGATCCGGGCCTGGATTTGGTGTAGGATCTGGATCAGGTGTAGGATCTGGGTCCGGCGTTGGATCCGGGTCAGGGTCTGGTGTTGGTTCTGGGTCCGGTGTTGGTTCTGGGTCTGGGTCTGGGGCTACTGTGATTGACCATGCCCATTCTGTTATCGTAACTTCATCGTATGTACTGCTGAATGAGAAGTTCTCTAGTGAGAAGCTGGGTACTGCTTGCAAAGTTTCTTGCCATGACCAAAGTTCTTGCTGCACGTCTTCATACTGTTTCGAGAATGAGTAAATTTCTAGGTTAAATACAGGTTCTGTTTTTACAACATACTTGTTCCAGGTGAAGTTAGTTGCGCTGGTCTTAGTAACTGTCATATAGACAATACCTGTTGTGCCCTCTGTTGGAATGCGGTGCGCTGGGTTACTCACCCAAGAGTTATACGTACTAATAGGAGCATTAACGGTAACAGAAGATCTTACTGCCATCGCGTTAAGCGAGTTTGTCGTAATGTTTCTGAACCCTGCTGAACCAGCCCAACTGGCGATGTATGAAGCAGTTCCATTGCCATTGTTGAATGGGTCAACGTCGCCAGGCAAAGAACTTTCTCTATTGGCAACGTAAACCAATCCCCACTCAAATCCTTGCGATTTGTAAGCAATGCCATTTTCATAAGTGTTCATGAGGCTATTTCCAGATACAGTCACAGGTAGACCTGTTACAGCATCTCTCATAATATATCTGGTGAAATTGCCATCTATATCGCTGGGTAGCTGGCTGGCAAAAGGTACGGTGAATTGGTCGGTTGAGTGTTGACCAGTAGTGCTGTATCCGGCGAAGCGAGTATCGCCCGTTGAAACAAAGGTAGTAGATAGAGTTTCATTATCGAAATCTACTAGGTCTTTATTGGTGGTTTCAAAATAAAGGGTTGTGATGTTGTTATCGTCGACTTTTACCTCCGCAAGGGCATCGTGCTGCAGCAAATCTTTAGGAACTTCTGCAGGAACATAGTCTTCTTTGACGAGGCCCCATGGAACGTTTGCAATAAGGTGAGGTAGTTCATCATTGTAAGTCTTTAGCCACTGAGTGCCTACCAATAGGTAATCCTCTTTTGCGTTGTGGCTGTAGTTGTCTCCGATGCCTAGCGGCAACAGTGAGCGTAGGTGAACGATATGAGAATCGTCATTGAGTCCATTTGTGATGTATCCACTGTGGGTGTAGTCACCAGTGGCCACTTCTGTTTCAGTCAAGTCTGTTGCTTCCCAGTTAACAAGATCTGCATTCGTCGTTCGAAAAGAAACGGTGGCAGTCCCGTCGGCATTTACTGAATAGGAGTAAAACGCTGGGTTGTCCATGTGCTGGGCAATAAAGCTTGGAGGAGGTTGACCTAGGGCAATAAGCCAGGGGGCAAGGATTAGGAATAGTGCTACTGAACCACAAAGTACAAGTTTTTCCAATTTCATGATGGCGATCCTTTCGAGTTGTGTACATTTTCACAAACTGTCGATGATTAGTTCTCTAATCTTCTACAACTTCTACACAACATTCTACACTACTTCCACAACTTTGCACGTAAAATATTCACATTTTCTTCATTTAGGGGGAATTTTTTGGGGAAATCGCCTGATTTGAACTCAAATTGAGCAAAAATTTGTTTGAAAAAACTTTTCGAAATGTGGAGAAAAGCATGATTTTTGAAGAAATTTGAGCGAATTTGGGTGCCTCATCGCCATGAAAATGATAAAAATTTCACGAAAAGGGGTGATATATAGAGAAAATTATGGAGCTAAATGTGGAGAAGTCTTGAACTACTTCCCTACTCTACTGCTAATCTGTGTCAGGAGTTCTTTCAAGTCCCATGACACCAATAGCAGGCGCCTCTGAGCCTCCGCCGTATTCGATAAGTTGGAGCAATTGGTTCATTCGCTCTGTTAGCGCAGCGCGTACCTCATTATTGCTCACACGGGCAACTGCAATGTTGGCAGCATCTATGCTGTAACTAGTATTACCGGCACTTGGCCTGCACTGATGCGCGTCCGCTGGGCAGGCATCATGGGTATCGCAAAACAGCCCCTCCACCAACGAATGTGCTGTTAATTGCGTTGCATACAAGCTTCTTGCGCTGTCTTGCAAGATAACCAAATCTTGGTGCGACTGTTGATTGCTTATCTCAAGGGCATAATCTCTCGCAGTGTTGAAGGCTCTATCAAATTCAGTAGTGTCAGCAGAGTCAAAGTATGCAAGCTGAAGATGATCTGCGTCTGCAAACAGGCGGTCAGTGGCTTCTGCTGCAAGAGCAATATATCTCTGGTCGCGCTCACCCGCAGCAATATTATTCCACACTCCTATCCCAGCTACCACGCATATGGATAGGACAAGAACTGCAATTACGATTATCTTAACTTTTCTCATACAGAACCTAACAGAAAGCTATGGAGCGTTACAAAATCACCGGGAGCTAAAGTCTCTGCGCGAACGCTCGGGTCAATATGTGCCTGGCAAAGAGCGTCCATGGCTGCATCTGCATCAATGGCTGCCCCTCGTAGATTATTATATAGAGTCTTGCGGCGCTGGGCAAAGCTCACGTCAATAAGAGCTGCAACCTTGCGGTAATGCTCGATGTCAGTGACAAGACTTTCATCTGTGCTGCGGCGCACTAAGGTAATCACGCTTGAATCAACACGTGGTGGGGGCAAGAAACTATTTCGCGATACGGCAAAACTCTCTATTGGCTTTGCAAGTAGTTGCAACTTTGCACTATATGCCCCATAGGTTTTCGTACCTGGCTTTGCTGCCATGCGATCTGCAACTTCGCGCTGAACCATTACCGTTGCCTGCTTTATTGTTGGCACATATTCAAAGCAATCAAGAACGTTAGTAGCTGCTACTTGATAAGGTAGGTTAGCTATAAGTTTCGTTGGTTGCAGCGGCAGGTCTAAATGAGGAATCTTTAGCGCGTCCTCATTGAGGACTGTCAGCTGTGGGCACTCTTGCGTAGTGTGTGCAAGCACTTCTATAAGTTGTGAATCGTATTCGAGGGCAAGTACCTGACCTGCCTGCTTTAGCAGTGCGATAGTAAGAACGCCAATACCTGGCCCTATCTCTAGCACATAATCGTCTTCGCTTAAGTCAGCTGCGTCTAAAATACGGCCGATAACGTTATCGTCAATAAGGAAGTGCTGCCCCAGCTTCTTTTTGGTGTACAGTCCAAAGCTCTGCAGCGTTTCTATGCTCGCCTTTGGTGTAGCCAAATATGAATGCACCGAGCTCATGTTAAAGCGCCCGTATTCTGCCTGTCAGCGATGCGATAATCTCGCTAACAGAATCTTCGAGTTCTACAGACTCTATATCTCCTGGCTTATGCGCGCCGATAAGTGCATAAGTGGCGTCATCGCCCAAGGTAAAGCCTGCCGTATTAGAAGCGTAGCGCAAAGGTAGTAGTGCAGCTGCTTTTTTCACAGGTGTTGCAAAGGGATCGTCTTTCGCACTGACATAGACTGCAAAAGCAGGCCGGCTGCGATTGCTGGGAATCCCTTTTTCTTCTCCTGCTAAAACAGTGCGGCTCCACATAAGCTGAAAACGGTCAATAATAGCCTTTAGCTGAGCACTTACTGTCCCAAAGTAGAGAGGACTTATCCATATCAAAACATTGGCTGCATCTAGTGCGTCAACTAAAGCATTCATGTCATCGTTACGTATGCACTCCCCCGAAACGGTGCATTTTTCGCAACCAATACAAGGTGCAAATACATGAGTTGCGAGTGAATAAACATCTATCTGTGCTGCGTCAGAAAATGTGCTGCAGATGCTCTCTTTGAGTGCAGCAGCAAGCAGACTTGAATTGCCCTTTTTACGAGGAGAGCCTTGTATGATGACGACTTTTTTCATAGTAAGTCTATTATAGTTTGAAGATGCGTTTTGCTGTGTCAGTAGTAACTTGCGCAAAATCAGGCAGAGACGTACCACGCAGTTTTGCGATTTCATCTGCAACCCAGAGAGTATGAGCAGGTTCACATTTCTGCCCGCGGAAAGGTGTTGGCGCCATAAAGGGACAGTCTGTTTCAACAACTATCGACCCTATAGGGGCAGCGGTGGCTGCGGCCTTTACCTCGTGAGCATTCTTAAAGGTGACTGGTCCGCCAAATCCTAGGGTGCAGCCCAAATCAAGAAAGGGTTCTGCAATGTTTGGCTCGCGGTTATAACAGTGCAGAACTGCACCTGCTCTTGGCACGCCAACTTTTTTGAGTATGTCCAATCCGTCATCATGGGCATCGCGCAGATGAACAATGATGGGCAGATTTAGCTCGTCTGCAAGTTCAAGATTGCGTGCAAATACTGCGCGCTGTACATCGCGCGGACTATGGTCATAGTAGTAATCGAGCCCTGCTTCCCCAATTGCTACAATCTGCGAATTTGCTGCAAGTTTGATAAGTTGCTTTTCAATACTCGCATCGTAATTGCGCGCGTCATGAGGATGAACACCGGCCATGACATAAATATTTGGCAGCTGTGGTTTCGTACCGCTCGCGCTGCCCGCGTCAAAGTGAGCATCGAGCATCAGCTGCGCGCCTTCACGCCACACGTCAATCATTTCAAACGTTTGCTCTGGACGTGAAAGATTCGTCAAGGTTAGCACATCGCTAATACCCACATATGCAGCACGTGCTAGTGCTGCACTGGGATTTTCTACCATGTCGAGATGCGCATGTGTTTCTATCAGCGGCGCGCCACCTAAGTCGGGAATATCAACAGCTACAGGTAGCTTCTTTTTGCCCTGATAGGCTATAAAGTCGAAGTCAGAATTAGCCATCGGCACTTTCTAGTTCCATGCGCTGAAACAGTGGGTCACCTTTTACAATGGTATTTCCTGCAGGCAACTGTCCCCACTTCACCGCATCTTCTAGATTAATCACTGTCGTAGCAGGCCCTAGTCCCAAACGTGACATGACTTCATCAGATGTTGCTGGCATAACAGGAGCTGTGTAGAGTGCAATAATGCGGCAGGCCTCTAATGTCGAGTACAGCACATTTGCCAACTGATCAGCCTTTTCAGGATCTTTTGCAAGCCCCCAAGGAGCACTGTCTTCTAAGTAGCGATTTGCTGCGCGTACCAAATCCCAAATAGTATTGAGCGCACCACTATAGTCAAAGCGATCATAAGCGTCTTCAACACGGTCAAACAGCTCACGAGCAGTGTCGCGCAAAACAGCACCTTCAGCGCCATCTGCATCTATATCACCAACATATGCTGGAGCTACTCCATCGCAATATTTACCCACCATTGAGAAGAGGCGACTGCACAGGTTACCCCAGTCATTTGCCAAGTCCCCGTTGAAGCGCTGCACCATAGCCTCGTCGCTGATAGACCCATCTGAGCCAAAGCTCACGTCGCGCATAAAGTAGTAGCGATAACCGTCGACACCAAAGCGGTCAACTAGCTCTGCAGGTGTCATCGCATTACCCTTTGACTTGCTCATCTTTTCGCCTTTTACCAGCAAGAAGCCGTGTGCGAAAACTTGCTTTGGCAAGGCAATGCCTGCAGCATGTAGCATCGCAGGCCAGATTATGCAGTGAAAGCGAATGATATCTTTGCCAACGTAGTGCACTTGTGCAGGCCAGCGATAAGCGAACTCTTCGGCAGCTGCAGTGTCATCTTCATCTGCGCCAAAGCCAACAGCCGTCATGTAATTAATCAGTGCATCAAACCACACATACATGGTTTGCGGATCATCGCTGTCCTCTGTCCACGGCAGCGGAATCCCCCACTTTACGTTTGCGCGCGAGATCGACAGATCGTGCAGGCCACTGCGCAAAAAGGACATGATTTCGTTGCGACGCGTATCAGGACCCATTGCCTGCGGATTACTTTCATAGTGATCGATAAGGAAATCAGTGTAGTTAGACAGGCGGAAGAACCAGTTCTTTTCACGCACAAATTGCAAAGGTCTGTTACAGTCAGGGCAATTGGGCAACTCCGCCGCTGCTTCTGCGCCTGCTTCTGCGCTTTCTGCACTTTGAGGCATTTCGATATCGGATTCTGCCCAGTAAGCTTCATCTGGCACGCAGTACCAGCCTTCATAGGTACCAGAATAAATATCGCCGTTGTCATAAAGGCGCTGCGCCAGCATTTGAACCGCTTTTTTGTGGGCAGGATCAGTAGTGCGCATAAACACATCGTAGTTAATATTGAGCATTTCCCACGCTTCGACAAAAGAAGGAGCCAGTTTATCCACCCATTCTTGCGCGCTCATGCCATTGGCAGCTGCCGCTTGTTCGACCTTTTGGCCGTGCTCGTCAAGACCAGTGAGGAAATACACATCGTGTCCCAACATGCGACGGTAGCGCGCCATAACATCGGCTGCAATAGTTGTGTATGCCGTGCCCAAATGTGGGACGTCATTCACGTAATAAATTGGCGTTGTTAAGTAATAGCTTGATCGCTTGTCTGACGCAGTAGTCATAGTGGTAGTCTCCGGTAACTGTGATAATTGCTTTGAGCAACATCTGATGATGACGCCTTCAGCTTGCTAAAATTACAAGCTACTATTTTATAGCACCGAAGCCGCTAAAGGGACTTAAACTAGGTCAATTTGACACATTTCCATCGTGTTAAGAGCTTCTTGATGACTTTGCGGAGTGACTCCAGCACAGCACGCCTGGTTCACTGCAATCTTTATCTGTGGCAGCGTGTTTTTTATCATGATGGCGTTAGATACAACACATATGTCAGTACAGACGCCTAGTAATTCGATTTCGCTTATTTCGTCTGCACGTGATTTTAAGAAATCAACGAGGTCCGTGCTGCCAAACACTGGCTTTGTGAACGAATTTTCCGGTAGTTCTGGCACGATGATGGTATCGCTGTTATTTCGCCATGCGTCCATTATTTCACTGTGCGTCTTCCAGCCCTCTGTGCCTTCAATACAGTGGACTACCGGCAGCTTTTTACCTTCTGGCGTATCTAGATAGTCATCGCCATGGGTATCTTGCGTAAACAAAATCATCTCACCACGAGAATCTTCAATGCGCTGTATTACAGACGGAAGAATCGCTTGTGCCTCTGGCGTGCCCAGCGCGCCATTAATGAAATCATTTTGCATATCTACTACGATAAGAACTTTCATGAAAAATACCTCCAAAGTTAAAGAATAATTCCTAGCAAGATTAAAAGTCCAGGCACAAAGGTACTTGTAATGCCGTTTGCAATCAGAACATGAGGAGTAAACTTGTCAATTGCTTTAATGTCTAGCAGGATTGCTAGAAAGCTCTGCGTCCACAGCACTCCCCACATTGCCCAAAGGAAAATCATTTCCCAGGGACCTCCGCCCAGTGCAGTGTCTATCGAAAAGGTAAAAGATACAAGCAATGCAAAAAGACTAAAAAGTCCAAAAGCTTTCCAGTTATCACTTTTGAAGAAAATGTGCGCTGCAATGACAAAATAATTAAGTGCAAAGAGCCACATGGCTGCCGCAAATCCAAAACTAACATGGTCAGTTGCAACCGTTATTTGAAAAATAGCGTTTATCGCTATTATCAGCCCTACAATAACATTAACGACACCTTTTACTCTGTCGTCTATATCTACAAAATAGCTAACTCCATTAAGGGTTAGCGCAAATCCAGCAAACAACAAATTAACACCGAGCACAAATGCCTCCTCATTAATCGAAAGAAATATTTTAGCACTGCAAAAAGGCAGAATCTCTCTATTCTAAGAGACATTCTGCCTTTTGCGCCATCAAATAGATGGAGGGGGAAGATTAAAACGGGTTAAGGGCTACAGCGACTGACATAAGAATAATCACTACAAGCCAAACGATAGCTGCCAAAACAGAGGCAAAGACTGCGACCGTTCCCCATTTGAGTGCAGTTTTTGAAGTCCATCCGCGCAAGAGTAGTCCCGCTACATAAAGAGGAACTGCACCAAAGCCTAGTGCGAAAGAACTTGCGAGGTATTGATTCGCTACAACATTGCGACCAACTATCATCATGTCGTTAAACATCACTAGGAAGGTGTTAAAAGCATGAACTTGCATGAAAGCACTGTAGGCTACGGTTGCATACAGGAAGAAAACACCTACTGTTTGCGCAATGGCAAGGCCGTTGATAGAGCGATCTGCAGGTGCGGCAGTAGCAGTTGTGCCAACCGTAGCAGTGGTAGCTTCAGCAACAGCTGCGTTAGAACTAATAGCATTAATGTTAGTTTTGAAGTTTTTCATTATCTTCCCCTTTCGTTTGCAATCCCCTGTGGAGTTGCATATGTGACGTTTCGTTACTGCTAATATTAATAACAATAATGATTATCATTATTATAACCATAATTTAGGCAACTGTGGGAAACTTTTTTAAATTTCTTTCCGCTAAACGGTAAAAGGCGGTGAACTTACTTGAATTTTTCAAGCAATCATATGCCCTGCGTTCACCAAACAGCAGCAACTGCCTGGTACGTATACCAAGCAGCTGCTGTGCCGAAAGAGGATATATAAGAGATATCTATCTAAAGAGGAAGAGCCTTTGCGAACCTGTTCTGAAGTCTCCTGTCAAAGCAAAGTTAAAGTTATGACGTGTTGCATCTGCTGCCGAGGAGTTTTTCGCATCCATTGATACAGCGTCAATAGGTACATGGCATTTCAGGCAAGCGCCATCTGTCATCCCCCCAAATCCGGGGTTGACTGCTGCGCCCTCTTGTGCGGCAGCAAGAGTATCTGTGCTTCCGCTGGTGACACCACGTAGCACCTGCCAATTCAGGTCAGCAAAACTATTGAATTGTCCGTATGCTGCATTTGCAGCAGGTCTATTTGCTGTTGGATTTTCTGGATCGAAAGGTCCTGTTGCGATACGAGCAATACTACCGCTATACATCCATAGGTTACCTGCATCCATGGGGCTCTCTACGAGTTCTTGAGTTCTGCTGCCATCAACTGCAGTACCTTCAACCCATTCATAGGCCAAGATATTTCGATTGCCATGTGGCCATGCAGTTGAGTTAGTAGCCACGCCCACCATGTCATGACATTGGTCACAACCGTAAGCTAGACGTGATACAGAAAAGCCATCAGTGGGAAATCCTGCAGGCGTTCCTACGTGACAAGGACCGCAAGCTTGCGCCTGGTTATTACCGTTATACGCACCATTGGTACGCATAACTGCTGGCAGAGTATGTCCCGTAACCATTTGAATCATGCCTTCATTAGTTATATCGCGCTCGAAGCCAACACCCCACTGCATGTTCATCATAACAGTGTTTATGTGGCAACCAGCCATCGAACAGGTATAGCTGGTTGCCATAGATCTAGCAGCAGAATACTGTGCTGCGTTAACCCAAGCTGCTTGTCCTAGACGCTCGCCAGGAAGTCCGCCTATTTGAACAGGAGCACCAATGCGATTACCACCATTTACTGATGCACCACCGTCATACCACCAGGTATTACCAACAGTTGGCGTATTACCAGCAGAAGGATTCATGTTCGCACCATCGGTTAGTGACGGAGGCATCCAAAGTGCACTGTTAGGGCCAAGAGCTAGCATGGCAGCTTCATCTCGAATCTGAGCATCGGCAAAACCACCCAACATAAAGATATCCATAACGTGGAAAGAGGACTCGTTACGACCATGAATACCACTGCGGTGACAAGCAAGACAACCGTTTTGCGTATCATGAGGTCCACCATAGGGCTGTCCCCACTCAACTAACAAAGAGGTGGCTTGTGCACCCCAGGCGGCATGGCAATTGGCGCAAGATGATCCGCCGCTGGTCAAAAAGTACTGATTTTGCGGTCCAGGAACACCTTCTGGAATGCCCGTTGCACGGTGAGCAGAGTGGCAGACAGCGCACTTTGTCGTTGTCGTGACATAACCACCATGTGCTGTCGACTGCAGGGCAGGATCTACCTGATTGCCCTGCATCACTGCGGTTGCCATTGTCCAACTAACATATCCTGGGATGGTGTCATCGGGATTAAGCGGAGAAAAGCCTTTATAAACTAGTGCACCCGCAGTCGCCGCTGCAACCGTAAAGCCCAGAAAGATTAGACAGGTAAGAACAATGAGGAGCATAACCTTTCCAGGGTACGTCATGCACCTCTGATTATTTTGAATTGCATTTTCCCATTTCATGGTCAACCTCCTCATTAACAAGGCAACTTTCTATTATCTGTAGAGATACAAACGCTGTGAGCGTCGTGACTGTTGAGGGTCTGAGCTCGTTGGATCCCATCCTGATCCGCCAAAAGTATGTCCGAAGGTAGCAGCTGCAGCTTCTGCACCCAGAGCATCAAGTGATGCGCTGTCAGTTGCCATATGACACTTCATGCACGAACCATCTGTGAGCCCACCAAAGCCTGGATTAGCTGCAGCTCCAGTCTGAGCAGCATCAAGGGTTTGAGGAGCACCACCTGTTGGCGGTGGCGTTCGTGGATTCGACCCGCTAGTAACTCCACGGAGCACCTGCCAGTTTGCGTCGGCAAAGCTAACGTGCGAAGTCGCATTGACAGTCTGATTAGTGGCGCGTGCAATATTGCCTCCATACATCCATAGATTGCCTGCTGTTATGTCTGTCTCTACACGTTCAAAGGTGCGCGTACCGCCCGCATCAGTGCTGTCCACCCATTCATATACTTTGATGCCACGATTGCCATGCGGCCACGCAGTTGAGTTAGTGGCCACGCCAATCATGTCATGACACTGGTCACAACCATACGCTATTCGAGATATAGCATTTGCGCCAGGGTCTGTGTCCGCAGGAAAACCAGCAGGGGCACCTACGTGACAAGGGCCACATCTGGGTACTGCGTTATTTCCGCGATAATTAGAATTATTCGAGCTCCGTGCAAGGGCGGGCAAAACATGCCCTGTAGCCTGAGCTGTTACGCCTGTTTCACCCGTAATTTCACGATTAAAAGCAACGCCCCACTCAAGGTTTGCCATAACGGTGTTAGTGTGACATCCCGATTGCGAGCAAATATAACTTGTTGCCACTGAACGTGCTGCGGAATAATTAGCCGGTGATACTTCTGCTATAGTGCCATCTCTTAGTCCAGGAAGGTCACCTACAGCCGGAGGACCCCCAACAGGAGTAACAGCGCCTCCAGAAACACCGCCGTCATACCACCAGGTGTTCCCTATGGTTTCAGCACCAGAAGGATTCATGTTGACACCGCCAGTAAGACTTTCCGGTACCCAGAATGTATCTGGACCGAGCGCAAGTTGCTCTGCCTCATCCTTAATCTGAGCATCATTGTCGCCGCCCAACATGAAGACGTTCATTACATAAAAATCAGACGTCCCTCGACCGTGAATACCGGATTTATGACAAGTTGTACATCCAGTATTGCTGCCGCTGACATGCGGTCCACCAGTTAGCCCCCATTCAACAAGGAAACCACTGGCAGTTGAGCCCCAGTCTGCATGGCAATCGGCACAAGCAGATCCCCCCGCAGTCAAAAAGTACTGATTCTGAGGTCCAGCAGGAGTAACCGAGGTATTGGGAATACCCGTCGCTCGGTGAACAGAGTGACAAACTGCACACTTAGTCGTCGTGGTGATATAGCCACCATGCGCTGACGACTGCAAATTCGCGCTGACATTATTAGCAGCCATGACTTCCCTTGCAAGACCGAAGGAAATATAGCCTGGCGCAGAAACAAAGTCAGGGTTAGCAGAAATGCCTGGATTTATCGGGGAAAAACCCCCATACTTTGCACCTGCAGTTGCTGCAAAAGCAAAGCAGACACAAAGGCTAAGAACGAGCATTAGCACGAGTGTTGCTGCACGTGTAATCTTTGGGAGTTTGACCAGGCAAAACACAGTTTTGAGGTCGGTATCTATACGGTTCATAACGGTCCTCCTTAACTCTCGGCATACACACCCGTGTGTAGGCACAGCTAGAAATTTGCAGGCATCTTATCCTGCCCTGCACGCTGCTTTTTGGACTCTTCTGACAGTCCTAAAGCAGTCACAAAAACCAGTAAAACAGCAGTTACCATAAGTACTATCCAAAAATTGGCACTACTGCTATCCCCAGTGATTGGAGTTTTGTCTGTTCCTCGTCCGTCACTAAGGTCCCCGTTATTGCCGCTCTTGTTATTGTTGCTATTGTTGTCGCCGCCATTATTGCCGCCGCCGGGCGGTGGCTGAGGATGCGGATTAGGTGGCGGGTCTGGGTTTGGATTGGGGTCTGGATCAAGCCCAGGGTCGTCCGGATTAGGAGCAGGGTCTGTGTCTGTACTCTGCTGAAAATAATTCACAATGAAGGCGATATAGGAATCGTTAGGTGCAAATGTTCCTGGCGGTGACAACCTGTCTCTGGTTATTTGCTGGAAGTTTACATAGTATTGCCACCAGCTATTTGCAGGCGATGTCGATAGCAAGTTTCCTTCAAAATCAAGTTCATGGATTTCATATTCTCCTGGCCAGATATTTGAGAGTCCTACCGTTTGCAGCAGGCGAAGAGATATTTCTGATGTCGCAAGGTTGGGGTCGGCTTGAATGCGCGTATTCCAATACGAGTCGCTGATTACCGCAGTACCACTGGTACCACCATCATTGCCAACACAGTAAAGAGTCCCCGTGCCCCAATTGGTTCTGTCCCAACCAGAACCCGGATCGAGAGCTTCTGTATCAGGACTGACGAACAGCAGATAGTTTTCATTGATACTATCCCACACCTTTACCGTAAATTCCTGGGTAGCAGTAATGCCCCAGTCAGAAGGGAAACCGTCAAAGAGCTTCAACAAGCGCAAGTACCCAGAAGGTTCGCTATCAAAAGAGTTTTGCACTGTCACGACTACTTCTTCGCCTGCGCCAGATGATATCGATGCAGTTTGTGCAAACGATGCACCGTCAATGCTATAGCTAACACTTACCGACGGAGGATGGTTAAAGTCTTGCTCCCAAGCAGAGGTCTCTGCCATGGTATATGTTTTGAGAATGCCACCTGCGTCCTCTGTGGGAATATCGAGTAGTGTTGCGGGGTTGTTAACGCTGAAAGGAACTTGTGTGCTCATACCTACGAGTGCCATATCGCCGATATTGGCAAAGCTAGAACTCGCTGCAAGACCACTGTAGGCAAAAGTGCCGTCACCGTTGTCTGTAAACACCAAATAGAATCCTGTGTCGCTGTCTTGCAGTGTCACGTAAAAAACTGTGTCGTTATTCATGCCCCAAATGTTGTGGTTATCATCACTTGCAAATACCTTATTGGCGTCTAGCTGAAATGTTGGTGGTTGAGCGTTTGGATCAATCAGCCTAATTTGTCCCTTGACTCCCAGCATCTGATTAATGACCGTGCCATCCCAATTGAAGGGGTCGTCTGTCCCAGAGTTATACGTTTTCTGGAAGTAGTCAGTACTGACAATAATCTTTCCACCAGAGAATGCTTGACTGCCTCCGCCAGAAGGAAAGTCAATCAAGTACTGAACATCAAGACCTGGTCCTGCCAGATCTTTTACGGTAAAGATGTATGTCTTTGGCACACCCGGACTGCCTTGATGCCACGACAAATGCCAGCTGTAGTACTGTGTTCCCAAAGGAGTCACTACCGTTGCTGCCTGATTGCGCGTACCCGTAGTCTGCGGCCAGTAATTCCAGCGAGCTGTTGTAGTGTTCATCGAACCATCTGCCGCATAGGGATTTTCATTTTGCCCGGCAACATTTGCAGGAAAGGCGACTGTTATTCCGAGGTCATTGTCGATAATCGCACCATTGTTTAAGCCGTTACCATTGTTCCAATTCATAGACAGTTGGAATTCGTCTGCAGTGACTTCTTCCATCGTCCAATAATAGGGATTGTCATGGGCGGGCTCGAAAAATGCTTCTGCCGTACCTGTTGGATACCAAAAATCTAATATATAAGGCGGTCGCACAGGAGGGTCAACAACCGTCAGGGTGTATTCCACCACCAGAGGTTCTGCACCCATGAGCAGGCTTTGATCAGTAATGTTCCAGGTGATTGTGCCGCCAGCCAGACTAAGAGTCTGGCCTGGCGGACTTAAAACAGGTAGTGCCGATTCAAGCGCAAACACACCAATGTCATCAGTGACCATCAGGTATGAGCCACTTGAAAGAGGAATCAAGGGATTACTGACTACACCGTCATCGTTTACATAGGTATTTGCCCACGCAGAAAGTGTCACGGTAATAGTTCCATCTGGCACGCCGGTGACAGAATCATTGTTGTAAGCAATCGACTTGCCTACCAATACCTGCCCCGGCTGCAAGTCAGCTTGTGCACCTGTAAAGTTTTCTGCAGGGGTCAGCAGCGAGCCAGAACTAACTACACTTTGTGGAGGAAGTCCCGTCTCGACAGTTAGGCCAGCCAATGAAGCGTCCGTTGCAAACGCAACACCCACAACCATCGCAAGGGCTACAAATAGCACTGTTGCAGGGCTAAGCTTCCGCGTATGTCTCCATATCTTCTCCATATTATATTCAACTATATTACATAACCAATATTTCTGCAACACCCTTCTTTGTACACAAAGTTAGCGGTACAATTGCTGCACTATGACTAAAAATAATGTGAGCGGGACCTTAAGATTTATTGATACACGCGGGCTAGATAGCTCGCGTCCTACATTTAGCGAGGTTTTACTACGCGGTATTGCCAGCGGCGGCGGGCTGTATTTGCCCGAAACCCTACCCCAATTTTCCCTTGCAGATCTTGATGCTCTTTCGACAGCAACCTATGCTGAACGAGGAGCATACATCTACAACGCCTTTAACATCGACATTGATGCTAAAGATACTTTACGTATGATGCAAAAGGCCTACAGCAATCAATTCGACGACCACCGCATTGCTCCGGTAGTCAGCCTTGATGAAAATACTCACATGCTAGAACTATGGCATGGTCCAACCAGTGCCTTCAAAGATATGGCCCTGCAATGTATGCCGCGCTTTTTCTCATTTTCAATCAAGCGCGGAATGAGCAACGGCAAAGTGTCTAGAGACACACTGATTTTGGTTGCCACTAGTGGTGACACTGGCAGCGCTGCACTTGCAGGCTTTGCTCATCGCAGCCACACTAACCTCATTGTTTTCTACCCAGAAGGTGGTGTATCTGATGTTCAGCGAACACAGATGACCAGTAGCCTGGGTATGAACGTTGGCGTCTATGGCGTCAAAGGAAACTTTGATGACTGTCAAAGTGCTGTCAAAGAGGCATTCTTTTGCGAAAAGCTGCAAGGCTGGCTTAAAGATAACACCAATTTACAGCTATCAAGTGCAAACTCCATCAACTGGGGACGCATGATGCCGCAAATCATCTACTATTTCAGTGCGATTATTGACTTGCGCGCAAGCGGAAAGCTAACAGATGGTCAACTACTTGATATTAGTGTACCCACAGGAAACTTTGGCAACATCATGGCCGCCTGGCTGGCAAAACAAATGGGAGCACCTATTGGGCGTCTAATTTGTGCAAGCAATGAAAACAAGATACTCACTGACTTCATCAATACGGGAATCTACGATATTCGTGACCGCAAGTTCCACCTAACTGCAAGTCCTGCTATGGACATCTTGATTTCTAGCAATCTTGAACGACTACTGTACTACCTAGCAGATGCAGACCGTGTTCGAGAATGGATGAAGCAGCTCAAAGAAAACGGTATCTTTGAAGTAGACAAAGACGTCCTTGATTTGATACAGCGCGATTTTGCAGCAGACTATGTGGACAACGAAACATCACTTACGACCATTCGCAAGTGTTGGAAACAAAGCCACTACCTAATCGAGCCTCATACAGCCATTGCCCTGCATGCTAGCGAAAAGTATCGCACGGATCACCCCATGATGATTGTATCAACGGCACACTGGGCAAAATTTGGACCAAATGTCTTGCGCGGTCTTTTGGGGATTCCTTACGGCGGAGAATTTCCAACACCCTACAATGAAATGAATGGCTTTGAGTTACTACGTGCTATACGTCGTCTTGCGCCTGAAGCGGCACATGTCCCCAATAGGCTCTCAAGCCTTGAAGGTGCCTGTGAGCGCTATCAAAAAGTAATACCTGCAACTGAAAGCTGCATTAACTCACAAATCACGCAATGGGTAGAAGCTCGCTCTAAAACTCACTAAGCAGCACGCATTTAAAGCAAGGGCTTATCGCCGCGCACAACTGCTGCGGTAACTCTCAGTTTTTTGATGTCCTTTTTCTCTGGCAGTAAATACATTGCATCAAGCAATACCGATTCACAAATAGAGCGCAGTCCTCTTGCTCCTGTTCCGCGTTCTTTGCAGAGACTCGCGATTTCTTTAAGTGCTGCCTTGTCAAAGCTCAGCTGAACCCCTTCAAGGGAAAAGAGTCTTTTGTATTGCTTTGTCAGCGCATTCTTTGGCTCAGTCAAAATATGAATCAAGTCGTCTAACTCTAAATCGCGCGTTGAAGTCATGACCGGTACGCGACCAACAAATTCAGGGATAATGCCGAACTTGCTTAAGTCTTCTGGCTGAGCCTGTTCAAACAAGTCGCTTACCGATTCGCTGTTTTGCGGCTTTGCTTCAGCAGCAAAGCCTACGCCGCTGCTGCCTAGGCGATCAGCGACAATCTTTTCTAGACCTACAAAAGCACCGCCAACAATAAAGAGAATATTCTTTGTGTCTATCTTAAGCAATGGCTGATCAGGATGTTTGCGCCCGCCCTTTGGAGGAACACTTGCAATAGTTCCTTCAAGAATTTTTAACAGCGCTTGCTGGACGCCCTCCCCCGATACATCACGGGTAATAGACAGATTTTCAGCTTTACGTGCAACTTTATCAATTTCGTCAATGTAGATAATGCCGATTTGAGCGCGCTCGATATCATCATTAGCGTCAATAACCAGCTTTAGCAAGATGTTTTCGACATCTTCGCCAACATAACCTGCTTCAGTCAGCACGGTAGCATCTGCAATGGCAAAAGGTACGTCAAGTACACGTGCCAAGGTTTCAGCAAGAAGCGTTTTGCCCGTTCCCGTGGGACCCAGCAGCATGATGTTGCTTTTCGCCAGTTCGACCTCATTGGGTTCAAAGTCATCAATATTTGCCTGAGTAGCCTCTTGCGCTTCAACCATGATGCGCTTGTAGTGATTGTGTACAGCAACTGACAGAATTTTCTTTGCGCGGTCTTGCCCCACAACATAGTCATCAAGAGCATCATGTAGCTGGCGAGGCGTTGGCAAAGTATCGACGCTAAACTCACTACCGGGGATTGGGATTTCATCTTCTTCGATGACTCGGTAGCCTAAATTTGTTTGTGCCATCAGTTCACGTTCAATCTCTTCCATGCTTAAACCACTTGCACGGTTAAGGCCCATGATGATGTCATTGGCTAAGTCAATGCACTCTTCGCAAATATAAGAGCCCTCAGGACTTTTTAGCAGGCTTTTGATTTGATCTGTACCGCGTCCGCAAAACGAACAGACTGCGCCATTATTAAGTTCTTTGTTGTCACTCACGCCGTTAGTACCTTTATTTTCTTTTCGCGATACTTGATTGGTTTTCAATGACAGCATCAACCAAGCCATATTCAACGGCACCTTTTGCGGTCATGATGTTGTCACGGTCGGTATCTTTTTCGATGCGCTTGATAGTTTGGCCAGTATGGCGAGAAAGAATACCGTTCAGCTCTTTGCGCATACGCAAGATTTCTTGCGCAGCGATTTCAATATCTGATGCTTGACCCTGTGCGCCGCCATGTGGCTGGTGAATCAGTACACGCGAATGCGGCAAAGCATAGCGCTTCCCAGGTTCACCTGCAGCAAGCAACACTGCACCCATTGATGCGCATTGACCAACACAAATAGTAGATACATCTGACTTGATAAACTGCATCGTGTCATAAATAGCAAGACCATCAACAACAGACCCACCAGGAGAATTAATATAAAAGTTAATGTCCTTAGTTGGATCAATGCTTTCAAGGTGCAACATCTGTGCAATTGTTAGACTCGCGCTTACCTCATTTACTTCACCCGTTAGAAAAACAACACGTTCATTAAGTAGTCGCGAGTAAATGTCAAAGCTGCGCTCGCCACGGCTAGTTTGCTCTATAACATAAGGGACAAGGTTTGCCTGGAAATCCATGGCTGGATTGTTAGCAGGCTTGTCTGATCCAACATTATTTATCATCTGAACCTTCTTCTTTTGTATCTGCCTTGTCTTTAGCGTCTTCTTTTTTGCCAGCTTCTGCGTCCGCTTTTTCATCAGCTTTCTTTTCCTTGCCTTCAGCAGCCTCTTCAGCAGCCCTGGCCTCTGCTGCTCCTATTTCTTCTACGGCCTCTTTGATAGCATTTAGCAAAACACCATCTTTGGTCTTAATGGTTGCATTATCACGTAGCCACAGCAAAGCATTTCTGCGAGACAAGTCATCGCGCAAGCTAGTCAGCATGCCGCGCTTTTCCCATCCTTCACGCAATGCTTTTGCTGTAATTTTTGAATCCTCATCAGCTGCAGCAGCTTCTTCGAATTCTTTGTCCAAGGCTTTATCATCTGGAACAAGACCTTTTTCGCGAGCAAGCGCCTCTAGTGCCAAGTCATTTGACACAGTAATGGCTGCTTGTGTCTCCATATCAATTCGATATTGTTCTGGATCAATATTTGATGCCTCGAAATAGGTATCAAGGCTCATGTTTTGCTGCTCTAACATACGACTAAATTCCGCAAGCATTTCATCAGCACGTGCCTCAATAAGCTCTTGTGTAGGCTCACCCTCAAGCTGCTCTGACAAAGCCTCTAGCAATTTGTCATTGATAACGCGATCCCATGATTGTTCTTTTTGAGATTCAATATACGCTTTAATTTCTTTGCGCATTTCTTCAACGGTGTCAAAGCCTGTTTGCTTTGCGAAATCGTCATCAATGTCTGGCACAACTCTTTCATTGATCTCGTCGACCTTTAATTTGAACGACATAGTCTTGCCCGCAAAGTCAGAGTTTTGGCCTGTATCTTCTACGACGAATTCAATTTTTAGCTTATCCCCTGCCTTTGCACCAAGCAAGCCATTATCAAATTCTTCTGGCATCATGCCTTGACCCAATTGGTACAAGTGCTTGTCAACAGATGAACCTTCATAGTCTTCACCGTCAATAGTCGACTTGAAGCTAAAGGTAACAAAATGATCTGGCCCAATAAGGACTTTCTTATCCTTGAGTGCAGGATACGTAGCAAAGCGTTCTTGCGTACCTTCGATTTGAGCCCTGATTTCTTCTTCTGTTGCCTCTTTCGAATCCATCATGATACTCACGTCAGTAGAATCAAGTGTCAGTTCTGGGCGCAGGCCAACCTCAACCGTATAGCTATAGTCTTCACGCTCTACCAGTGCAGGAGGTTCTTTAAAATCAACCTTGCCTATGGTGCGCAAACCTTCTCTGTCAATCGCCAAAGGATAAGTTTCATTTACCAGCTCTTCTAGCGCCTGAGCCAACACATAGTCCATGCCAACTTGACCTTCGACTACGCTGCGCGGAGCCTTGCCTGGTCTAAAGCCCGGAAAGCGGAGTTGCTTTGACAGCTCTCTGAATTCTTTGGCAATAACCTCATCGACTTTTCGTGCCTCGATGACTACGTTCAATTTTGCTTTGTCTGCGGTGCGCTCGACACTACTTTTGAAGCTCAAGATAAATCCTTTCCTTGCGACCTTGTCTGGCTATAAGATTAATAGCAGATTGCTCATATGATTCAAATAGTGAGTAGCTGCGCCTTATGCGATAGCTACTACAACTTATAGATTTTACCAAATAACATCTTGCACTGTGGCACAGATTTGCTATACTTGAACGTCGCTGCGGGTGTGGCGGAATTGGCAGACGCGCTAGATTTAGGTTCTAGTGAGCAACGCTCGTGGGGGTTCAACTCCCTCCACCCGCACCATTTTTATGGTGAAGCGATTTTTAGGCTTAAGAATTCGTAACAATCTGGGGTATTAATCATGAAAAAGATTTTTAAAGTTATCATTCTTTCATTCCTTGCAATTTCTATCCTTGCGCCAAGTGTGGCAATGGCAACAAATACCGTTGTTGCTGTAAGCAATTCGCAAGAATCCATTGAACAGCAGCTCATTGGTACATGGCGCTGGCATGATGGTGACTACTGGATTCTTATCTTCCGCGCTGACGGCACCGTTTTGGATGGCCCTCCTGGCATGAGAACAACATACTCATGGCACATCGCTGGAGACAGACTAATTGTCGATGGCGAAGATTGGAATATGCGTCTTGACGGAGACATGCTCACTGTTAATAGGTTTGGTTCTACCCACACCTATTTTTGGTATAGTGACTCAACCGAAGGCGAAGAAAGCCTCTGGGGTATTGGCATTATCTTAGGAGGATGTTTCTTCACGTTAGTTGTTATAGCTATTGCCATAATATTGTTCTTTGTACTACGAAACCGCAAACAAAAGAAAGACATGCAAGCGCAAATGGCGCAGATGCAGTCACAGCTTTATGGTCAGCAACAGCAATTTGGAACTTATCCACAGCAGTCACCGCCGCCTAACAATCACCAACCGCCGATACAGCGACACTAATATTACATAAACTTAAAAGAGATGATAAATTCTAACTGGTTGCAGCGATGACTACCAAAAATCGTTTAAAAAATGGATTGCTTAGGTTCTGCTGAAGAGTTGGCACGCATTTAAAGCGCAGTAAGGGCTTTGCGGGCGGCTTGGCGTAAGTACTGTTCTGGGTTTGCGAGACTTTCCTCAACAGATATACCTTCGCTGATTTCGAAAATCGTCAAGTTATGTTTGCGCAGCAAATCTTCTGGCGTGTCGCTCATGTCGCCCAGATCGCACACTCCGCAAAGAGATATTACAGGAACGTCTGCCCTGTTTTGCAAAATGCCTGAAAGGACTTTTCCAGAGAAACTTTGACTGTCTAGCTTACCTTCGCCTGTGATGATGAGGTCAGTACCTACAAGGCGTTTCTCAAAATCACACAAGTCCAAAATGGCATCGATTCCGCTCTCCAGTTGTGCCTGCAACATTGTCATGCAGCCAAAGCCTAGCCCACCTGCTGCACCTGCACCAGGAACGTCAGCGTAGTTGCTGCCAAAAGTCTGGAGGCAAATCTCGCTTAAGTGGAGCAAACCAGCGTCCAACTGATGGACTTCCTCCGCTGTTGCACCTTTTTGAGGAGCGTAAACGTGGGCTGCTCCGTTAATCCCAAACAATGGATTAGTAACGTCACACATCACGGTAAAGTTGCTTTCATGCACTCTTTTGTCGATGTCATTCATATCTATGCATGCTATCTTTTGCAGAGTAGCGCCGTTGGGAACAAAGCTCTCGCCGTTGTCGCCAAAAAATCTAACCCCGAGGGCAGCAGCCATGCCGCAGCCACCATCTGTACTTGCGCTGCCACCGATGCATAGGAAGAAATCGCGCAATCCTAGGTCAAGAGCCGCCATAATAAGCTGCCCAAACCCGTAGGTGCTAGACGTCATGGGATGCAGACCAAGCTGCCGCGTAATCCCACTGCTTTGCGCTACCTCCAAGACAGCTTTGCTGCCGTGGTTAGGGGCTTGACCACTGTCAGCAGTGACGCCAAAATGTGCATCAATCTGCCGCCCGTCTGGGGAGAGCACCTGTGCATGCTCAAGCCTACCGCCCACGGCAGCAATGATTGTCTCGACGCTGCCTTCGCCACCATCAGCTATGGGTAGCTTTTCGATTTCGCAATCCGGATACATCGCTGCAACTTCAGCAGCAATTGTGTCAGTGACTTGTCTGGCGCTCAGTGTTCCCTTGAAACTATCTGGTGCGATAAGGACTTTCCGAATCACGATGTCACCCAGAATCTGCCGCAGCTTGTGGCGGGTATGGGCGTACTCCTGCTGCTATCCATGGCATTGCTATGCACGTTCAAGTCCCAACTTGGCGTTCTTTGACTTCCAATAGCGCGCATTGCGATTCTTGCGACTTTCCGCCACAGGAGTCTGCCAGTCTTCGTCATAGAACTCATCAATAAGCAGCTGCTCATCTCGACTTGCCTGGGTAGAGAGTGCCGCAAGCTCGCCCTCATCTGGAACGTCAGCATTCATGATTCGTGCCTCTTCGGCGAACCACTGCTGTTCCAAAGCCTTGACCCTTTCGCGCAATGCAGAAACATCGATCCTGCCAGCAATGGCTGCCCTATGCAAATGCTCGCGGCGCAGCCAATAATCTAGGCTTTGCCCTGCGTCTTCAAAAAGCGGCGGAGCAGAAGAGCTCCAGAACACCGGCTTGAACGCAGCGATGCAAGGTGTCGAACATCCCGTAAGCCATAGAGTGATGGGCTTGTCCTCGCGCAAGGTTACTATGATTGACCCTGTGGTGTGGTCACCAATCATGCCGCCTGCGTGCATGCATACACTGCCAACGCTTGAGTGCGAAAACTCTTTGCCATCAAAGCCGTCTGCATGGGTACGCAAAACCTTCAGCAGTCCACGTACGTCAGTGGAAGACTGCAAGCCTTTCAACATTTGGTCTCTGCGTTGCTTTGACTTTGAAAAATATGAACGAACAGGTTCTCTATAGCGATCAGCGAAACCTTCGCCAGGTGCTACTCCTTTTTGCGCTGTATGATTAGCGCCCAGACACAGGCGATTAGAAATGGCGAATTTGTCCTGTATCTCTGCTAAAGCATAGTTCTTGCCAGAAGTTTCCAGCACAAAGCTTCGCGTAGGATCTGAAATTAAAAAACTGTTGTCGTAGTGGAATTCCGAGTCGAAGCCGCAGTTGCCACCCTGCCCGTACTGCTCAAGCAGGTCGATAATAACTTCAACTGCAGCTTCTGCTGTGCCTGCGCGTTCTAAGGCTAAGCGCAGCAAGTCCATTCCAATTAGGGACGGCTTTCCTCGCTTTGCTTTTGTGAACACGGCTTCATTACCAATGGCAACACGGGCATCATTGACGCCCATCTCTGCACCCCACATCCATGAAGGCTTGCAGATGATTATCTCTCGTGTCTGCTCGACTTGAGGAATCTCGATATAGGTACAACGAAGCGTCGTACCCGGAACGTGACGCATAGCTGGAACACGCAGGGTCAGCAAGGGCTCATTAGGACTTCTGTCACTATTCTTTGCAAAGTGACTTTGCCCGTCGGAACTAAAACTGGGCATAATGCATAGGGTGTCACACATCGTTGCCTCCTCACGCGTTAGTGTTAAGGAAGTAAATCCTTCACGTAATTTTCCTTAGTAGAATATAGTCTCATAATTCTTGAACTAATCGTAGAATGCCATACCTTCATATGGTGTCTTACGGCACGCTTCTAGCCTACTTGCCAAAGTTCCAACATGAACTTCCAACTTGTATCCATCTGGGTCTAAAAAGTAATGTGACCTTCCTTCGCTTGCATTTACCTTCCATGATGGAATGCTTAACTGTTCTAGCCGCGCGATGAAATGGTCAAACTCCTCCTCTTTGATAGAAAACGCATAATGAGTATAGTCATTTTCGCAAGGATTTCTGCGTTGAAAATCATCGCCCAAAGATAGGCAAAGCCAGAGATTGCCACACTCTAGATATGCCCCTGCATCCCATTTAGCGCGCAGATTCATTCCCAATAATCCTGCATAAAAATCAATACTTGCCTGCAAGTCTGACACCGCTAAAGTAATGTGGTTAAGTCCCGTTGGCACTATGTTTCCTCCTAAATAAACTTACCTATTTTTTTAGAATAGCACACCTCTTCGTCCCTCAAAGAATGAGCTAAGACTTTGAAAACAGTAGAGTTTGAACCATGAAAATGGTAGAGTTCAGACCGCAAGACCGAGTACTTGTTATTCCTGCTGCTCTTTTTGCTTAACCCATCATGCCTACACCAGCACCAACCATATGCCGAGAGCGACCATCTATCTAAAACTGATTGAATGTGAAAAATGTCTTCGCTACACTACAAACTGTAGAGAAGACATTTTAACTTTAGACAGGAGGTGACATAGTGCACATAGAAGTAAAAATTGATGCGAATTGCCCCGAAACAAGAGTGACTGTCATCGCAAGCGAGATGACTGACGAAGTAAGTGAACTCGTAAAGAAAATCTCTGAGCACGACCCTTCTATCCTGATAGGATTTCAGAATTCGGAAGCTTTCATTCTGGACAGAGACAACATTATTCGCTTCTATGCTTCCATGCAGAAAGTTTTTGCAGTAACCAAAGAATCGGAATATATTGTGCGCCTAAAACTTTACGAACTTGAACAAGCTCTCTGTTCATCAAGGTTTGTGCGCATATCAAATTCGGAAATTATTAACCTACAAAAAGTGGCGAAGTTTGACCTGAGTCTTTCAGGCACAATCTACGTCAAATTCAAAGATGGGTCTGCGACCTATGCGTCAAGACGTTATGTCTCCAAAATCAAGCAAATTTTAGGAATCTAAAAGGAGAAAATTATGATGAAAGAAGCAATTAAGCGCGGCTTGTTAGGCTTTCCTCTTGGGATAGCAATCGGCTACGTAATATCAATTGTAGTATCGCTTTTTATTGCAGATGGCCTCTATTCGCCCGCTGCATTGTCGCTGGTCGATGAAATGGGTAGCGAAATCGCTGCTGTGATATTCCAAGCACTTCTCTGTGGTGTCTTAGGAGCTTCATTTGCAGCAGCTTCGATCATATGGGAGATTGACCAGTGGAGCATAGCGAAACAAACGGGAATATATTTTGCAGTCGCTGCGTCCTCTATGTTGCCCATAGCCTATTTCGCGCACTGGATGGAGCGCTCACTCATGGGCTTTATTGGATACTTCTCCGTTTTCGTTATCGTGTTCATAGTCATATGGCTTCTTCAGTACTTTGCATGGAAGAACATTATCGGCACTATCAACAAAAAAGTATCCCCGCAGTAGATTTGCTTGGCTAGACTATAAAAGGCATTGAGTGTAATCACGCTCAGTGCCTTTTGTTTTTAGCGTTTTCGCAGTCATTTCTTCCCGCAAAGTAGTGACATTTGTCACTACTGCGCTCATGCCGTCCTTGCTATTCTTTAGACCAGCTAAACAAACTAAGCAAGACAAACATAAACAGACAAGACATAAGCAAAGCTCTACAGGGAAAGAGGAGAACACTATCATGATTGCCACTATGAAAAACATTGTGAAGCGCTACGGGGATACCCTTGCTCTTGACCACTTTGACCTCAGTGTCACAGAAGGCGAAATCCTTGGCCTGCTTGGACCCAATGGTGCCGGCAAGACCACAGCGATTCGAGTCCTCTGCGGGCTCATCAATGCAGACTCTGGCGAGACCACAGTCCTCGGACACACACAAAACGTCAAAAACCTTGAAGCTCGTCGCGAAATTGGACTCGTTACTCAAGAAATCACGGTATTTGAAGATCTGTCAGCCATCGAAAACCTACGTTACTTCGGTGGCCTCTACGGACTACGTGGTGCAGAACTTGCCGCAAACGTCGACGAAATGCTTCAGTTCGTAGGTCTAACAGACCGTGCAAAAAAGAAGCCCAGCACCTTTTCTGGCGGAATGCAAAGGCGCCTTAACATTGCCTGCGCGCTCGTCCACAAGCCAAAGCTAGTCATCATGGACGAACCCACCGTAGGAATCGACCCACAATCGCGAAACCACATTCTAGAATCGGTCAAAGAAATCGCAAAAAACGGCACGACTGTCATCTATACCACGCACTACATGGAAGAAGTACAGGCGATTTGTGACCGTATCTCGATTATGGACGAAGGTCGCGTAATCACAGAAGGCACACTAGACGAACTAGTCGGACGCATTCAGCACGAGCAAAGAGTCCACCTAAACGCGCTTGTGCCATCTGATGAGCTAACCGCAGACTTGCAAGCGATCGCAAGCGTCAAGCACGTTGAAGTAAAGGGCGACTATTACACCGTCATCTCTGCAGGTGAAAGCGGTAACATGAGCCGCATCATCGAAGTTGCGCAAAAACATGGCGGAGTAGCATCCATCACAGAAGATAAGCCTAACCTAGAAAACGTATTTCTGACACTAACGGGCAAAAACCTACGTGACGATGAGGAGGGATAAACAATGAACAGCTTTTTCTTGATACTTGGCTATAACTTAAAGCGCGTCTTTACAGACATCTGGGCAATCTCACTGCTCTTGGTTATCCCTCTTGGGCTCACTGTGATAAACGGTCTCTTTGATGACCCTGCATCGCTTAACGGATACAACGTCTCGGCAAGCATGAATATGCCAGCATTTCTCTTAGGATTTCAGTTCTTCAAAATGGGGATTTTGCTGCACTATCTGTACAACGATCTCAGAGGCGACATGCGCTGGAGACTACGTGCAACACCGCATTCGCTACTATCCTTTATCCTGCCCACTTTTGTTGCAGGCTGGATTATCTCGCTAGTTCTGGGTCTTATAATCGTACTTATTTCAGTGGTGTTCTTAGACGTATACCTAGGAAATCTGTTCATCTTTGCAGCAGTGCTTTTGCTGGTATCGCTTATGGCAAACTGCCTTGCTATGTTGCTGTTCCTCTTTACGAAAAAGTTCAGCCTGGCAAATACTTTGGTCTACGTCATTTCATTTGGGCTGATGATTCTCAGCGGATTTATGATTCCTCTGGGTGACAGCGCAATAGCGGACTTTCTGCGCGAGCACGGAACACCACTGGTTCTAGGTGCACGAGCCATTGTCTACTCTGGCGGACTAAACGACCTTCCTCTCTTTATGGACGGCAGTGAAATAGTTACGGGACCTGGAATCAGCCAATCGCTGACAAACGTGGGTATCTTGGCAGCTATCACAGCAGTGATTGTAGCGGCGACGATTATCGCAGCGAAGGTGAGAGAGATATGACAAACAGCACCTTCAACATGACAATCTTTCGCTTTGCACTTATCAAAGGGCTAAGAAACCCCTTTACCCTTGTCCTGAACTGCATTCTGCCCATCGTAGTGATATTTATTCGTCCCGTCTGGACAGGAGAAAACCTTCTGTCCGGGCACGGACTGCTGGTCATGGTTATCTGGGGCGGCTCTTACCTTATGGCGCAGGGCATACTTGCTGACAGAGAAAGCGGTGCCCTTACCCGCATCTTAGCAGCGCCGATATCGATGCGAAACTACCTGGTGCAAAATCTGCTGGCATTTATGGTTCCACTCACCCTACAGCTTGCTCTAATAACAGTCATAGGTGCAATCCTTTACGAGTGGAGCCTGACCTTAGCATTGGGCCTCTTTCTGGCTTGTATGGCTTTCACGGCCTCGTCAGTCACCATGGCCTTTGCATGGAACAGCCTTTTCAAGCGCAAAGAAAGCAGCTTCATAACCTTTAGCGCGGTGGTAACTTTTGGGATTATGCTTAGTGGCGCGTTTATACCTCTCGATATTTTGCCTGACGCACTGCAAAACATAGGGGCAGTCTTTCCCGCCTACTGGGCAATGCAATCACTCGACTCTTTGATAGAGCTTGGTACAATGACTGGTGACTACTTTATTGGAATAGCCGCCATGGCTCTGTTTTCGATTGCATTCCTCTTGCTGGGAGGCAAACGTAGAATGACATAGGTATACCGTACGTGCTAAAGCGACCTGACATTGTTTTTATACTCTGCAAGATAGCAGGATTTGGTCTGCTGTTTGCTCTTTGGATACAAGAGAGCATGACAGCAGGCTTTTTCCTGTTTATGTCGTTGGCGCTTTTGACCTTGCTGCGCTGGCGCTATCCAAAGTTGAAGGCTACGGTGTTAATTGATTGCGTCCTGTGTGCTGTGTTCTTTCCCTTTTGGGAGTACGCCCATTACGGTCTGCTACTGCCCCTCTTTGAAGGGATGTATCGCCGCTTCTACTGGGTGGGACTTGCAGGGCTAGCCTCGTTGTACTTTATAGGTAACTTTGACGCAATGCTTGTCGTGATATTAGTACTGGGAGCGCTCTGTGGTCTGTTCCTAGGCATGTGGAATCAAGCACTGGGTCAAAAGCGAAGCTTGCGTGATGCTGAAGCGAGCAAATACTATGAACTAAAACATGTGCAAGGCGACCTGATGACAGCACTGCCACAAATTGAACGCACAGCAGCCGTAGCAGAGCGTGCGCGCATTGCGCGCGACATTCATGACAATGCAGGACATGAAATCGTAGCGGCCTACATTTCTTTACAAACCGCAAGAGGGCTGCTAGACGATGCTGATACAGACGCACTAGAACTGTATGACGCAGCATTGGACCGCCTGAACAATGGCGTAAACAAGATTCGCGAAACAGCACATAACTTGCAAACAGTTACCAGCTTGGGCGTGGAAAACATAATCGAAGCCTGCGAGAAATTCCCCACTTGTGACGTAGAGGTTAGTGTCTTTGGCGACACCTCGCAAGTCCCCGTATACGTGTGGAATATGCTCAATTCTTGCCTCAGTGAAAGTCTTACTAATGTAACTCGTCACGCCTATCCCACCTTTGTTTCGGTAGAGCTTGATGTGACAGAGCACCTGGTGCGACTCTGCATCGAAAACGATGGCGTCATGAATCCTCAAGAGGCTAAAAGAAGTAGCACTGTGGGAAGTGGACTGCGAAACCTGCGCCACCGCGCCACGGCAATTGGTGGCACCTTGTCTGTGGACGCCGGAGAACGCTTCCGTGTTATTTGTGTAATACCAATCCAGCCTGCTACTCCAGATGCACCTGCGGAGGAGCCTGACCAGTCAATAGGAGAAGAAACGCCATGAAGCTGCTCGTAGTCGATGATGACTCCCTCATTCGTAAGAGCCTGACGCTTATGTTAGGGCGCGAATCAGACATCACCATAGTGGGAACTGCAGAAAACGGTGCAGAAGCTCTTGAGGCGTGCACAGGCGGCGTGCCAGATGTCGTGCTGATGGACATTCGGATGCCTGTTATGGATGGCGTTGCTGCAACGCGCCAAATTAAAGAGACCTATCCTCAGGTGCGCATCATGATGCTTACTACTTTTGATGATAAGCCCAATATTCAACAGGCACTTGCAGCAGGCGCAGATGGATACTTACTTAAAACAGATGAGATATCGACCATCGCAGGAAAACTACGCGCCTTACATGAAGGAGTGGGCGTCCTTGACACAGAGGTGTTGAAAAAGCTCACGAACCCAGAGGGTCCAGCTTTGGACGAACTCACCCAGAGGGAAAAGGATATTGTGCGTCTAGTCGCGCAAGGACTTACTAATAAGGAAATCGCAGCGCAGCTGTTCTTGAGCGAAGGAACTGTGCGCAATAACATCATGAACATCATGGAAAAGCTCGACGTGAAAAACCGCACGCAGCTAGGCATGGCCTACTACGGGAAATAGAACTGTAGTACTCTCTTAAATTTTATACGGAGCTGCAAGAAAGCTTGCAGCTCCGACTTGTCTATCAGCAATGCTTTAGTGACGCCTAAGAGTTAGCACAGGCTCACGATTTATCTGCCAAGTCCCCTTAAGATAAGAGACCCTGCTCGCCTAAATGCTGTCTTTCCAGCATTGCTTACGTATTGAGCAGATTGACCAACGAACGCCGTGCCACTTGCGATAGGAGCAACAGGAGCTACACCTTGCAGAGCAGTCTTTGTTGCAACAGATGCACCCAGTACCGTAGCTAACGCAATCGCTATGATAATCCACGTACCGTCAGTGCCTACTGTTAGCCCTGTTGGAATTTCCCAGTGATGAACATTAGCAAAGGCAGCAGAGTTTGTACCTGCACCGATAACACGATTTCCTGTGCTAAGAACTCTGTCAGTGTCATCTGCACCAACACCTGGCACTGCTGGTGTTACTGTTGTGCCGCCAACAACTATCGCAACCGAGCCTGACCAGTTATCAGGCACAGCTTCAGCAACATTAAAGGTAGCACCCTGTGCAATAGTGCTGAACACAAAGTACTGTCCACCCTCTATGTTGATAGTGCGAATAATGTCATTATCAAAGACTTCATTTCTTACAAAGGTTGATGCTCCGCCACCAGTAGCAGCAGTATAGACTCTTGCCGTAAATGATGCATCAGCAGGACACAGTGCTGATCCTGTAATAACTACCGTAAACGGGAATTGCTGTCCGGCAGGTATCATGTCGCCGCTAACGGCCTTTGAAACGTTCAGCGTACTTGTAGTCGTGTGCGTGTTCGTAAAGGTCATGGTGTTTGCTGCAGCTGGTGGTACATCTGCTGTACCTACCGCAACGGTCACAGCACCCGTAAGTGTTGTGTTTCCTGGACTTGTCCCAGGGTTTTCAGTAATGGTCACAGTTAGGTAGTACACCGCAGGTGAGTAGGCCATATGTGCTGGTGCAGTTACACCAGATGAACCTGAAACTTCACTTATGCGCCATACATAGACACCCGGCTCATCAAACTGTATATCTGCAAGAACATTTACTGTCCGTGCGAGCGTTGTCACACCACCTGCGTGAGTTGCATTGACAATTCCTTGGTTCATCGGCAAGTTTAGCGTATAGGTTCCGCCTACAAACGGAGTAATACCTAGTGCTGGTAGGTTAGCTACATAGCTAGCACCTGTGTTTCCGTTAAAGCTATACCTTTGTATGGCAAAGTCAAAGGACAGCGAAGAACCTGTTTGTTGCGGCGTTCTGGTAAGTTCGCGCAAGTTCTTTGTAAAGTTAGCACCTTGTACTGTTATGGGATCTGGATGCTCTACCGTATAGATATTGGTAAAGACCATGGGGTCTGTGTCAACAAGTGCGAAGGTACTTGAGCCAGAACCCGTTTGCGAAAATCCTGAGAGACCAAAAGTTTGCATAACGAATGAAGGTCCAGCAGTAATAGCAGGCATAGCTCCTGTGTTTCCCGTTCCTCCAAGACCTAGTTGGCCCACAGCATTGGCGCCCCAAGAATAGAGTCTTCCATCAGCAGTCATGGCTATTGAGTGAGCATTTCCTCCGCCGATAGCAACCCAATCATTAGCAGTTCCGATTTGAACCGGCCTATTGGTTCTGGTGGCTGACGTAGCACCACCACCTGGGCGTCCCAATCCTGCAACAGTAGCACCGGTACCACCAGCCCACGAAAAGAGTCTTCCGCAATCACTTAAGGCAATAAGAGTTCTTGGAGCATTTACTTGCATAATCACATCTGCCCACTCTGTTACAGGAGGACTTACATGAGTAGCGGGTGAATCAGGAGCGTTTGCTACAGTCAGAGAGGGAGTAGTTGAGGTTGCACCTGGTCTTCCGAGCAGTTGAGCCTCTGTTTGCTCTGTTGTATTTGCTACATTCAGTCCCCACGAATAAATTTGTCCATCAGTTCCTATACCAAAGGCCGTATTACCGCCGCCTGCTCTTGCCATTCTCCAAGTAAAGGTAGTACCAGCAGGAGTACCTGTAGGATTGTTAACTCTTCCAGGACTCGTAAGGCGAGTGCCGCCAGCAGTTCCGCGACCCAATTGTCCAAAATTGTTTGCACCCCACGAATAAAGAATGCCTTCTTTGGTAATAGCCAAAACGAATGATCTATTGATAGCTGCTGTATCTCCAGAAAGTGATGCAACTGCTACTTGCTCCCACTGCTGGTCTCCAGGCACTCTTGTTGGAGTACTTCTGGTTGTAGTATCACCATGTCCTAAATTTCCTGTGACATTGTGTCCCCAGCTCCACATTTCACCTGCGTCATTTATAGCAATCATATACGCATTTGGCACGGCACCAGCAGCAATTCCGCCACCACCGTCTACGGCTACCCATCTGTGCCAAGTGTCAGAATCAGCAGGTACTTCATTGGGCATGAACAATCTTTCCGGTGCCGTAATGTTTGCAGTTCCACCTGTGCCACCACGACCCATTACAGGATGATTTCTGGGGCTACCCCAAATGTACAAGTGTCCCTCAGCATTAATGGCTGCTGATCCACCTGCAAAAGATGATGCCTGAATCCAATTGTCTCTTTCATCGTCGGTAAGAACACCATCAACCATGATTTGCGTAACACGTTCTGGTCTATTTCTATTAACAGTATTACCAAGACCTAGCTGCCCAGAAGAATTATTTCCCCATGTATACATAGGAGAGCCCTCTGTTACAGCCTGGTCAGGCTCAATTGCTGTCATGTGCACAGTAGCTTCGCGTGTTGCTGCTGTAGTGCCTGTCACAACTACACGAAGTTCATACATTGCTTCTGAATAATCAACACTTGAGCGTCCTGCAAGCGCGTTTACGCCTGATGAGTCTTCTACTTCATACACATGCCAAACGTAAGAACCTACCGGCAGTGGAAGCGCAAAACTCATACCTTCAAGTATGTCAATGGCGCGCGTAAGTGTTCTCTCGCCACCTGAAACAACAGGTGATCCGTTAGCTTCGTTAATGTTTAGCAGTACGTAGCCGTCTCCAATGTCAGGAACTTGTCCGACCTGTCCAGTGTCTCCATTAAAGCTGTAAGGCACAACATTGAACCTAAAAGTAAGGTCTGGCGCTGGCTCATTTGCAGGGGTCACCAACACCTTTGTTAGCTCAGCTGTCGCTGCCGCAAGAGGCATAATTCCTTCATTGCGCTGAACAGCCGTCCAGGTATATACATCTATTGTGTCTGTGGCTTCATCGCCGCCTGCGATTTCATCATCGAAAATTTCATAGACAGCTTCCTCTGGCAACATCGGCGCACTTAAAGCATCCTCATTGTCGACAGCCAAAAATTCAGACATCGGCTGACCGTCAAAGGCTGATCCTTGCGCTACAAAAGTCGCGCTGAAGACAAAGAGTCCAGCAAGTAAGAGCGTCAGAGAGTAAATTGTCAGAAAGCGAAATTGGCTTTTCTTCTTATCCCTGCCATTAATAGCAGAAGTCTTCAATAAATTGCCGCATTGTGATGTGTTCATCTTTATAAATTCATCCTCACTTTAGTCAATAACTTGCACGATGTAACATTCAACTGGGCGGCTTCAAAAGTTAAGCTTGTATGCGCAATGCGAGTGTGATGTGAGGTCTACCTTAGGCCGTGTAAAAGTGAGTAGCCAGAAGGAAGCGCACGCAAACTTAACTCAAAAAGCCGCACTTATTGTTGAACGTTCACGCTTTCCTACAATAAAGACGAGCAGGGCAACATTCAATACCAAAAAAGTATCTTATACATTTTTATGCAGTAAGATGACTTTTTTGGATAGGTATCTTTTCGTCAATGTGAAATGGTGAAATTCTGTGTAGAGCTAGCTACAGCCCTCAAAGGCTGTTACTTTTTTCAGTCTTGAGCACAATTTTGAATTTGCTTGCATAATGCTTAGATGCGATTATGTTCTCCCCGTTAACAAGCCCTACTTCCAACTTGCCTTGTGTTGCAGGGGCAAGTGATCTTACCGCTCTAAGGTTCACTATGAACGACTTTGATGCGCGCAGGAATTTTTTCGACGCCAATTGCTCTTCAAGCTCATAGAGCTTTAGCTTTGACTCATACACATCATGTTCACCATAAAGAAAAGTTCGATTTTCTACGGTTTCAATATAGAAAATATCTAGAGGATCTATCCTGAAGACCTTGTTGCCAATTGTTCCAATCAGCTTATCATCAATTGCCTTAATTATTTTTAAAGCACTCTGCAATTCTGCACTTAGCTCATGGCACTTGACGATAATATGTTCTTCTTCCCCATCTAGAGGTTCTTCAATGATAATTTTCAACACTACACTCTCTACTCACACCACACACACCAAGTGTTGATTTTTCTATGCGTTTCACACAAAATTACTTGCCGCCTACACTATTGCACAAAAAATTATTCGTAAATTCAGCCATGTACAACCTAAGAATTAAACCTATATACGCAATACGAGTGTGATGTAAGATTTTTACAGTATCTTAGATTTTTACAGTATCCTTAGGCTGTGCAAAAGCTATCAGCCAAGAAAGTGCACAAAATTAGCAGAAGCCGCACCTACTTGTTGAAGGTTCGCACCTGTCTAAGATACGTTCAAGCTAGGATAATATTCAATATCGAAATGGTGTCCTACACATTTTCGCCTAGTAAAGTGACTATTTTTACTAGGTGTCTTTATTTGCAAAAGCAAAACTCGGGGTTTTTACAATTGCATTTATCTCTCGCCAATCCTATGCAATTTTTATGCTAGCGCTGCTCTCCTATGTCTTTTATTAAATCATTTGCCAGCTTTTTAGAGCGAAGAAAATCGCTTACAAGAACAGCTGCATAAACTACGGACACAAGACCTACAAACGCGATCAAATTCATAATGTAATTATCTTTGACAATAGTCCAAATCCAAAGATTTGCTGAGTACAGTACGGTTGCCAAAACAGCAAGGTAGTGTATTCCCGTACGCACAAGCATTTGACGCTTACTCAAATCCGTTTTCGAGTAGAAAACTAAACGCGTAAGGCTAATAAAGACACTTGTGATAAAAATTTCATAAACTGTCAGAGTGCTCACAAGATGGCCGGAGAAAATCCAGACAGAAACCCAAACGCCCAGTAGAGAAAAGGTAAAAATAGCGGGAAGGGAGAGGAATATCTGCTTTACTATATTTTTAAAGCTCATGATTTCCTCCCAACGCTTAGAGCATCTTTAAGCCTGCTCACATAATGCTTAGATATGATTATGTTTTCATCGTTAGTGAGTCCTGCTTCCAGCCTGCCCTGCAACGCAGGTGCAAGAGACTTGATTTCTCTAAGGTTCACTATAAAAGACTTTGATACACGCAGGAATTTTTTCGACGCCAATTGCTCTTCAAGCTCATAGAGCTTTAGCCTTGACTCATATACATCATGTTTGCCATAAAGAAAAGTTTTATTCTCTACAGCTTCAATATAGAAAATATCTAGAGGATCTATCCTGAAGACCTTGTTGCCAATTGTGCCTATTAGCTTATCGTCAATTGACTTCAGCATCTTTAAGGCAGCTTGCAATTCTGCACTTAGCTCGCGACATTTGACAACAATATGTTCTTCTTCCCCATCTAAGGGCTCTTCAATTATAATTTTCAATTTTGCACACCTTGTTCACACCACATCACACTCTAATCCCAGCTACTTTCTACATAAGATTATCGACAATAATGCTATCACATAGAAAATTATTCGCAGATTATGATAGCGTTAAGGTGTTGCAATAAAAATAATAATGACAGGAAAACTAAGGAGTCTTGAACATGAAGTTAAAACTAGGTTTACCAAAAGGGAGCCTGCAAGAAGCAACTTTTCAGCTGTTCCAACAGGCTGGATTTAATATATCGACACATAGCCGTTCGTACTTCCCCATCGTTAATGACCCAGAACTAGAAATCCTTTTGATGCGTGCACAAGAAATTCCACGTTATGTTCATGAAGGAGTATTGGACGCTGGCATTAGCGGCCTGGACTGGATTAAAGAAAATGATGCCGACGTAGTAGAGGTCGCTGACCTAATTTACTCTAAGCGCACACCTAATCCTATCAAGCTGGTGGTCGCCGTTGCTCAAGATAGCGACATACACAGCGTGGCTGACTTGGCCGGCAAGCGCATAGCAACAGAACTTATCAACACGACTGAAAAATATCTGCAAAGCCACAACATCGAAGCCACGGTGGAATATTCTTGGGGTGCAACAGAAGTAAAAGTTCCTCATCTAGTTGACGCCATAGCTGAACTAACCGAAACAGGCAATTCTCTCAGAGCAAATAACTTACGCATCATCGATACCATACTAGAATCAACTACAAAGCTACATGCCAATCAAAGTGCGTGGAACGATTCTTGGAAAAGGGCAAAGCTAGAAAGTCTATCTGTACTGCTGCAAGGTGCTCTGCAGGCCAGGTCCAAAGCTGGACTGAAAATGAACGTGCCGGGTGACGCTCTAGATACAATTCTTGGTATTTTGCCCGCCATGAAGCAGCCGTCAATTTCACAACTGGTCAATAGCGACTGGGTGGCGATTGAAGTTATCTTGGATGAAATTCAGGTGAGGGAGTTAATCCCAGCGCTGAAAGCAGCAGGTGCTACAGACATCATCGAATATCCCCTGTCGAAGGTTATTCCATAAATACTCTTGTATTTTTGTAGAATTTTAAGTAAAATTAAGCACATAATTATATGAATGACTTGGAGGCAACCATGCCACAAATTAAGCCTGTTTCTGATTTGCGTAACTACAATGAAATACTTGGTGAAGTTACCGAGGGCAATCCTGTCTATTTAACTAAGAATGGGCATGGACGTTACGCAATCTATGAGATTGATGACGTTGAGCGTAGGGAGGCCGAAGTTCGCCTCTTGTATGAGCTGGCTCGGGGTGAAATGTCCGCAAGGGATGAGGGATGGATTGAAGAAAGCGTCGTCGATAAAGAGCTTGAAAATGCCGTCTGGTAAATTGAATCTAAAGTATTCGCCAGATGCACAAAACGATTTATGGAAAATTGGATACTTCATCGTTCATTCGGGAGGATATCTTGAAAGTGCACACGATGTAATCTCCTCAATTCGTCAAGACATCAAACGCCTTAAAGAATATCCTGAACTGGGAACTGAGCTCAAAAAGCGAATAGATTTCGAAACAGATTATCGCATGCTCATAAGTGGCAATTACAATGTGTTTTATCGTCGTATGCATAACACTATTTATGTGATTCGAATTATTAAAGGATCGCAAGACTGGCTCAAAATTCTTTTCGCGTAAATCCTAATGCCGAATTAACACTCTTTCTAATGTAGAATCATCACTGGCTCTAATGTGGAATTTGCACCCAAAACACTAAGTAGGAGGTAACGTTTATGTCTACTATCGCTGATAGAGCAACGCAACTTTATCTAGAAGAAGGATTTTGCTGTGCAGAAGCTGTCTGGCTTGCCTTTGCAGAAAGCAACAATATCAGTGAAGTAGACAAAGAAGTAGGCAACAAGCTGTCTTTTGCTTTTTGTGGTGGTACTGGTGCGAAAAATCTTTGCGGGGCTGCCGCTGGTGGTGCACTCGTATTGGGATATCAGTTTGGACGCGTTCCTGGTGAGCCACGAAATGAAGATTTGCCAAAGTACACTAAGGCACTGATAGAGGATTTCGAGGCACGGTACGGCGATACTACCTGTGCTGCACTAAAGCCTGCAGGCGACGCAGCTGCAGCAAAGCTCGTCTGTGCAGAATACGTGGCCTTCATCGCAGCAAGAACAGAGGAACTGCTAAATGAAGGCGTCGCCGGTACAGCCTGTTCGTGATTTGCCTAGTTGCCAGGCGTGACCTGGTCAGACTCCTCCCCTGCTGTTTCGCAACAAGGAACACTAACAGCAAACTAGCAACTTAAGAGCTCTTCGTACCTGCCGTCGTCAATCACTAGGTAAACGCCTTCAAGGTCTTCTGCGCCTTTTGCGCAATCCCAATCATCGTGCTTAAAAGTAACGCAGACTCCGCATGATGTACTGAGCTGGCGAGGAACAGAAATCAGCTCTGCAGCGATTTCGCGCGAAAGGAGCTCTTTGCGCAGTGAAAGAGCTCCGTATTGACTATAAAAAGTTGCTATGTAGTTATTCATATTTCTTTCTCATAGCGTGCTCTGCAGCACGACTGACCGGTAAGGCTACGATTTTGCCTTATTGCAAAAAGTGTTGTAAATCGCAATGCCTATTACTATAGCAGTAATGATGGTAAAGCCAATAATCGCATTTTCGCCAATGCCTGCAGCGCTTGATGCCATGTTGAAGTTATGCATCATGGCAGCAGCTACAAACATGCCCAAAACAGCCATCACACTATCAGAGTTACCACTGCCAGCAAGCACCATCTGCCTAAACGGGCAACCAGCAAGCAAGGTCGCACTGAAGCCAACAAGCATCATGCCCAGGAAGTTCCACAGGCCGTCAGTGTGTGCAATAGGCTGGTCAGCAAATCCTAGATTGAACGTGCCCAGCAGCAGGTTTCCAATCATCGCTACAACCAGCAGCACCACAAAGGCAATCAGCATTGCGGGAATCTTTTTCATAAGGATTGCGTCTCTGATACCACCGGTGAAGCACAGTCTTGAAGCAAAGCCTAGCGCACCAATGGCCAAACCAAAGGCAAGTGCTATCCACAGTGGCGCATGCATGCTGCCAGGACCTTCTGTCGAAAAGTGCAGGATTGCAGGCGCAAACACTACAATGCCCAATAGTATCAGGGCTACAGTTGGCAGCAGTGAACCTTCGGCTTTGCCTTGGTCGTAATTGCGCTTTAAGGTAAAGCCGTTCTTTAGGAACAGCGACGCTGCAGCAATACCTGCAACGAGGCCAACAAGACCAATGATGGCGTTTAGGTCACCAGCAGCGATACGTAGCAACATACGTAGTGGACATCCCAAAAATATCAGTGCGCCGACCATCATCGCTGCGCCCAAGATAAAGCGGCTTACGGGCGCAGAGCCACCCTTTGGCTTAAACTCTTTACGTGCAAGCGCAAAAGCAAAAGCGCCAATAACAATGCCTATGACTTCTGGTCGTACGTATTGCACCGCAGCAACAGAATGCAAGCCGACTGCACCTGCAGTGTCACGCAAAAAACAGGCAATACAAAAGCCCATATTTGGCGGATTTCCCAGCCACGTCAGTACTATGGCAGCCAATGCAACAACAGCACCTGTGATTGGCAAGAACGAACTTGACAGTATCTTTTTTGCCTTTTCATTGTCTGGCATTACTATAAATCCTTTCAAATGGTGCAATTTACCTCTATTTCACTACATGAGTATAGCCATATCCATAGGTAATATTAATATGATTTATTGATATTTATGATAATATCTATAAGTATTACCTATGACTAGTGAAAGTGGTCACTGTGACCACTTTCGCTGCCGTAAGCACTGTTACACATAAGGGGATTTGTATGAACAAAGTTTACTTCGACAATAGCTCGACCTCGCTGCCAAAGGCACCAGGTGTCAGCAGTGCCATGAAAGATTTCTTAGACAACGAAGGCTTTAATGTTGGCCGCGGAGGCTACAGCGGCAGCCTTAATATCGCCATGGACATACTTTACACGCGCGAACTTCTAGCTGAAATGTTTGGTGCAGCAAGACCGCGCGACATCGTCTTTACGGCAGGGCTTACGCATTCGATTAACATGCTTTTGTCAGGTTTTCTGGCAAAGGGCGACCATGTTATTACGACCAGCATGGAGCATAACTCTGTCATGCGTCCGCTGCATGCCTTAAGCACGCAGCGCGGTGTTAGCTATAGCATTGCTGCCTGTGACACGAATGGCGTACTTGACCCTGATAGTGTGGCTTCTTTGGTTCAGGCAAACACAAGGACAGTCATCGTGACTCATGCCTCTAATGTGTGCGGAACAGTTATGCCTATTGCAGAGGTCGGACAGATTTGCAAGCAGCATGGCATTCGCCTAATTGTTGATGCAGCACAGACTGCGGGAATGCTGCCCATAGATATGCAAGCTGCTCACATTGATGCCCTCGCCTTTCCCGGACATAAGGCTTTGTTAGGGCCGCAGGGAATCGGTGGTTTTGCTATCAGTGAGGACTTTGCAGCCCAAGTTGAGCCCATTATCTGGGGTGGGACGGGCAGCAAAACTCAAGAATTAGACCAGCCCGATTTCATGCCAGACAAATTTGAATCAGGAACTATGAATATTCCTGGAATTATTGGCTTGAAAGTTGCGATTGAATATATTACGGCGACAGGTGTGGACGCCATCTATCAGCACAAAATGGATTTGTACCAACACTTCATCGCAGGGGCGTCAGAAATCCCAGAAATGCGCCTGGTTGCGACTGGTGCAGCTAGCGCAGATGATGCGCAATCACCAGAGAAGGTTGCCATTGTGTCAGTTGACTTCCCCGAATTTGATAATGCAACTATCACCGCAAAATTAGACAAGCAGTTTAACATCATGGCGCGCTGCGGCATGCACTGCGCACCCTCTGCTCATAAAACACTGGGCACCTATCCTCAGGGAACTTTACGTTTTTCCTTTGGCTATCAAAACACCCTTAAGGAAGTAGACTTTTTATTAGGCAGTATCAAGAACGTACTGGCAGACACAGATAACGGTCGCATTCCTACGACATCTTAGATTGCACAAGTGTGAAAGTCCCCTAATGGAATTTAGACAGCTCGAAGCATTCATAAAAGTGGTTGAACTAGGCAGCTTCTCGAAAGCCGCCAAAGAGCTGCATGTTTCACAGCCCAGCGTTAGCACTTACATTAGCTCACTTGAACGCGAACTGGGAACGACACTGCTAAACAGATCAACAAAGACAATATCTCCCACTCTTGCGGGCACGCGACTCCTAGAGCGTGCAAAAGAACTTATTGCCTTAAGAAACGATTCTATTGACGCCATAAAGGGATTAAACGAAGACCATAGTGGTGAAATCCGCATTGTTGCTTCTAGCGTACCTGCATCTGCTATTCTGCCTAAAATTTTAAGTGAATTTAACGCGCTCTACCCTAAGGTCAGCTTTGCCGTGGAACAAGCAGACACCTCAGCAGCGGTTGATGCCATTGCAAAAAGTAGAGCAGATATTGGTTTTGCCGGAAGCATTATAAAAAATGATATCTGCACCTACCAAGAATTCGCAGATGAAGAGTTGGTTTTTATCGGACCACCTGCAGCAGGAACGACGGGAGCAAGGTCGAAAGTGTATTCGCTTGAAGAACTGCTTTACGATAAGCGCTTCATATCAAGGGAGCAAGGCTCTGGCACCAGAATACAGTATGAAAGATTTTTTGAAAGCAAAGGTATTGACCTTAGGAAAATAAATGCCTGCGCAACTATGGGAGACACGCAAAGTATTATTAATTCTGTCGCTAGCGGACTGGGGATTTCTATCGTGTCAGAACTTGTTGCGATAGCTGCAATCAATCAAAAACAAATCAGCATTTTGCGCAGCGCTGAAAAAGTACCTCACAGGAAAATTTACACGGTTCTTAACGCAAAGACTAAGCAACCACGATTAGTAAAGTTATTCCTAGAACATCTGTCAGCTATTTCAACAGCCAATCTATGACATATTCGCACTTAACGCCTGCAACACAGTCTGCTTCTACCTGGTCTAAAGTAAGCAATGTTTTCGGATAATTGTCTCTTAACGTCAAAAGTGGATATACCTTGTCCTCCTTTATATCGAATTCAAAAGGGTCTCGCACAATTTGATAGTAATGCCTTTTAGCGCATCCGTTGCTATCACTATTTTTGCCTGAACAAACAAAGTCTATAGTGTATCTGCCTAACTTTCCCACAAGTACTGTTTCATATCTTCGACTAAGCTCTAAAAAAATAGCGTTTTCAACAAGCACTTCGTATTCTTCTTTCTTTGGAGCCCGCTTTTCCACAAAATACTTAAATCCGAAATCTTTTAGATAGTACTTTTCTCCTCTTGATAAAATAATATCTGTTTTCAAGTCAATGCGTTGTACGCGACAAAAAAAGCCACTTATGCATGCAAGTTTTAAATATTCAACAATGGTATTTTTAGCTATATTAGTCCCTCTTTTTTCGAGTTCTCCTACTAGAGCCCCTGGAGACATAAGGGAGCCAATATTTTGTACGATATAACTAAGCAAACTTAAATAAACCCGCATGTTAGTGCGTGGCCTTACAGCTGCGATGCCCTTAAGTAAAGCAACGTCATACTTATCTTCTGCATATTCAAGTATTTCATCTGACGTTTCTAACTCTATAACTTTTGGCAAACTGCCAAAGTAAAGATAGCGCTTGAAAGCTTTATCTGCACTTAAGTTTTTAGAAGTATTTGATGAAAGAATGTCAAAGTATTCTTTGAAGGAAAGTGTTTCAATTGATTGTATAAGGGTAAGGTCTGGGTGGCGGTCCATAGAAGTTTTACTCCTTACGAGCAAAGGCATAACTACGAGAAAAAAGTAAGTGATTAGTGCATAGAGTGACGTGTTTGTCACTCTATGCACTTTTTGTTTTGTGTCACTTTATACGTCCCCGTGACACACAATTTGAAACCTTAAATCACAGGTAGCTCTTCGATTCTTTTTCTGTGTGCATTAGCAATAAAAGCTGTAAGTGCTATAGCAGCT
>Ga0123355_10000774_pt1 | contig 43675 bp, 57 predicted proteins | sample TergutEmb28metaG_3_FD_89872 | JGI IMG/M metagenome (GOLD analysis project Ga0123355, IMG submission 89872) | Embiratermes neotenicus P1 segment gut microbial communities from Petit-Saut dam, French Guiana - Emb289 P1 | ecosystem: Host-associated > Arthropoda: Insects > Digestive system > Gut ...
ATTAAGTTTCTGGTGACTATGATGATAAGGAAACACCTGTACCCATACCGAACACAGAAGTTAAGCTTATCATGCTGAAGATACTTGCGGGTTACCCTGCTGGGAAAATAGGTCGTTGCCAGGTTTATATTCCCCAATAGCTCAGTTGGTAGAGCGCCCGGCTGTTAACCGGTAGGTCCTTGGTTCGAGTCCAAGTTGGGGAGCCATTTGGTAGTAATCCGTATGTAGCATTTATGTGAGGGGTTACAATTACTGTAAGGAGCAGTTCAAGTACATTTATGTAATATAGTAGCATTTATGTAAAAATGGACTGCTTTTTTATGTGCCAACAATACAATTGGAAAATATAAGGAGATACATGCGAAGATAGGATACAAATAGAGGTACTAAAGTATAAAGAAAAATAGTAAAGAATCTAACTTATTAAGGAGAAATGAAGAATATGGCTAACAAATTTTATAGCAAAAGTATTGAAGAAGTGATGGAATTTGCAAAAACCAACACTGAGGGATTAGCTACTGCAGAAGCTGTAGCACGTTTAGAAAGAGATGGAAAAAATGAACTAAAAGGAACTAAAAAAGTTCCAGGATGGATGCGCTTTGTGAAGCAACTTAAGCACATTATGATGATTGTACTTTTTGTTGCAATGTTTTTAACAATAGTTGTTTCAGTGCTAGATCCACCAAATCAAAAGTGGGTTGGTGTTGGACTGATTGCTTTGATTATTGTTGTTAACGCAAGTATTGGATTTTTCCAAGAAAACCAAGCAGAAAAATCAGTAGAAGCACTTAAGAAAGCGACTAAACCATTTGCGAAAGTAATGCGTGATGGGGAAGTTATTAGTATTAAAACAGAGGAACTTGTAGTTGGTGATCTTGTTTTCTTAGAAGCAGGAGATATTGTACCAGCTGACATGAGATTAATCGAAACAGCAAGCTTGATGATTGAAGAAGCAGCACTTACTGGAGAGTCGGTTCCAGTTGAGAAGAATACTGATGTGATTACAGGAGAAGGTTTAGCTTTAGGAGATATGAAAAATATTGCGTTTATGAGTGGTATTGTTACATATGGTCGTGGTAAAGCTATCGTTATTGCAACAGGAATGGATACTCAGTTAGGGATAATTGCTGGTCATCTAGCAAATGAACAAACACCAAAAACGCCTTTAACGCTAAGCTTAGATAAAACAATGCGTATCATTACTGCGATAGCAGGTCTTGCTGCAGCATTTATATTTATATTACAAGCTGTATATAGAGGAGATAGTATAATTAACAGTTTGCTACTTACAGTTGCAATTGCTGTTTGTGCAATTCCAGAAGCTATTCCTATTTGTGTATCTGTAACAATGTCATTAGGTGTACAGAGAATGAGTAAGAGGAAAGCAATTATTCGAAACTTACCTGCAATTGAAACGCTAGGAAGTACACAAATTATTTGTTCAGATAAAACTGGAACAATTACACTTAATAAAATGACAGTAACAGCAACATATCCAGAGCGATGTTTCTGTGAGGATGATAAGAAAAGAATGCTTGACTGTATGGTTTTGTGTAATGACACACATACAAAGTATAGTGATACTGGTGAAGTTGAAACAATTGGTGATCCTACTGAAGCAGCTTTGATCCATTATGCGAATGTATTACGCATCAAAAAAGATGTGCTAGAGGAAGAAAATCCACGTGTATGTGAATTACCATTTGATAGTACAAGAAAAATGATGTCAACACTTAATAAGACGAGTGAAGGTCAGATAATGTACACTAAAGGAGCATTTGAAATAATTAAAATGCGTTGTTCGCACATTTTAGATGAGGGAAAAATTCGTCCAATGACAGATGAAGATATGGCAAGACTTAATGAAGGTGCGACAGGGTTTGCAAAACAGGCTTTACGTGTATTGGGATATGCATACAAACCTTTTGAAGGTGATTCATTAACAGCTGATGATGAAAATGATTTAATTTTTATCGGATTTACAGGATTAATTGATCCACCTCGTGAAGAAGTTATTCATAGTGTTCAAACATGTAAAGAAGCCGGTATTATAACTATCATGATTACAGGTGACCACCGTGATACAGCTTATGCGATTGCAAATCAAGTTGGAATTGCTGATGACGAATCTCAAGTTGTTACAGGTGCTGAACTTCGAGAAATGACAGATAGCGAGCTAGCTGAAAAGGTATTAGGATATCGCGTATATGCACGTGTTAATCCAGAAGATAAATTACGAATTGTTAAGTCATTAAAGTCACTTAACAAAATTGTTGCAATGACTGGTGATGGTGTAAATGATGCGCCAAGTATTAAAGCCGCAGATATAGGAATAGGAATGGGGATTTCTGGTACAGAAGTTACAAAAGGAGCAGCAGATGTTATTTTAACTGATGACAACTTTGCAACTATTGAATCTGCTGTTGAAGAAGGACGTAGAACTTATAGTAATATACTTAAGATATTTGTATATTTAGTTGCACTTAGTATTGGTGAACTAATCCTACTTACAACATTGATTGCAGTATTTGATTTACCGTTCTTTAATCCACTTATGATTTTATGGATTAATGTTGTTACTGATACACTTCCTGCAATAGCAATGGGATCACTTCCTGCTGAGCATGATATAATGAAGCAAAAACCAAGTAGGACTGGAGGAAGCTTATTCCGTGGAGCTACAGGCTTGAACATTATGATTCATGCTATATGCCAAATAATGGCGGTACTTACAGTTTACTTACTAGCGATGTTTGTATTCAATTGGGACCCTATTATTGCAATTACAATGTCTTATGTGGTATTAGGAACGGCTGAAACTGTGAATCCATTTAACTTAATGCACTTTAGAAAATCAATCATTCATTCTAAACCATTCAAAAGTAGAGCTGTAAATTGGGCAGTGCTAGTAACAGTAATATTAGTTGTAGGAAGTTTATTACCTTTAGATATACTACCATTGACAGTATTACAAGACACATTAGGAATTACACCTATTACATTACAACAATGGGCAATTGCTGTGGGTGCAGGACTCATGATTATACCGATACTTGAAGTTTATAAATTCTTTACAAGAAAATACTATGCTAGAGCTGAGAAGAAAGAAGGAACACTTTCTGTATCATAGTAGCAAGATGTGAATTGTAGATAGACTCAAAAGGGAGATTTGCACAAAGTGTGTGAGTCTCTTTTTTTCAGGAAGTTATATATTATGAGATACAAGTTGCATTTTTCAAAAGTTCGAGTCTGGTTTCTATATCTATATTCAAAATAAAAAACAATCAAATATAAGATAGAAAAGGAGGTGGAAAAACGTCAAACAACACAAATATACTACGAAAAACCCGAAATGTTTACGAAAAACTTGAAATTCGAACTGAAAAGTGATAATATATATGTATATTAGTTATAAGGAGATAAAAATGTTTACAAAAATAATAATTAAAAATGTATTAGGAATAAACAATGAAATAGTGCTTGATTTTATTGCAAAACCTAAACAAAAGATAGGAAAGGATACTATTGTTGAAATCGATAAGTTTACAAATGTGGGTAAAACTATCGGAATAATAGGATCTAATGCGTCAGGAAAGACAAGTATTATTAAGAGTATGCATGCAATAGGTTTGTTCTTAATACAAAATGAAATTATTGATGGAGCCTCAAAGGGAAATGATGAAATTAATAATCAGTTTATACGAGATTTCAAAGCAAATACTTTGCCGGGCAGGAACTTAGATAATAAGAGTCAAGAAAGTAAAATTGAAATTGAAATGTTTATAGTTGAGGGGAAAAGGCCAGGTGTTTATACCTATTCGCTTACATACGATGATCAGACTTTAAATGAAAAGCTGACTTATAGAAACAAATACAACTCCAAGAAAGTTATAGAAGTGGAAAATTATAATTCAGAGAACAGAATAAGTGATATAGGATATAAGTGTTTTTACAAGGACAGTATAGTAAAGGACTATGAAAAAGTAGGTAAGAGATTAGTTGAAAAATTTAACGATACTATGAAATATTATGAAACATTTTACAAGTATTATATAAGCAATGTTATGTGGCATGGTGCAGTTGATGATGAAGAAATTTTTGGAGTTTTTGCATTAAATAGTATGATGGAAAATAATGATGAAAAAAAATTATTACAAAGCTTACTGAAACTTATTGATTGGAAGATTGAAAGTATAGTTGTTGATAAAAATCATAATAATGGAGATGATGTTGTTAAGTTTGTAACTGACAAGGGAGCTAGATTAGAGTATTGGCAATTATCAACTGGTACTAGAAAAATGATAAGGGTTTTATATATTTCAATTAATAGAATAAAAAATAATGGAATTATGATAATTGATGAAATTGAGACAGCATTACACAGAGAGTTAGTACAACTCATTATAGATTTATATAAATTTTCAGATGGGCAAGTTCAACTTATATTCACAACACACATACCAGAAATATTAGACAAAGGAGAAATGAGAAATGATCAAAAATTTTATTTAGACCAAGAAGACGGAGATATAAGTATTGTAAAAATTTCTGATAGGAGTACAAGAGCTGATTTTAGTATAAGTAAAAATTATTATGAGACAAAGAAGTTATCTCCTCAACCGGACAAAGAACAAATCGAAAAGTTTTGCGAATTATTTAAAAAGCAAGTGCATAGTGCAGGGAAAGTAAGGGAAAATGCCAAAAAACAACAATAAAAGACAGAGATTCCGAAATGTTTGCTAAAAATATTGACAAACCATAAAAAATGTGTTATAATAATATTAAGCATAAAAAAGGAGCCATTTAAAACAACTCCTTAGTGGTTATTACATATTAATCCTGCAAGACTTATATGTTATTCTACTATTGTAATACATTTTGTTCTAAAAGTAAATAGTTCTAGATGTAAAATAGTCATTTTAAAGCTCCTGAGGGAGAGGTGAAAAGATGACTATTTTTTATGTTAACAAAACTAAAAAATAAGGAGTAAAAGTAAATGAACAAGAGATTATTAGAAAAAATTAGAGAAATTGATGAAATCAGTCAATTAGAGGATTTTGAGCGTGACAACAAACTGTTTATAGATCCATACAGAATCAATGAAAAAAGAGGAGAACATTTAAAGAAAGGTAAAGACAAAATAAGCAAATTCTTTGATTTGTTTTTTGATGCAGTGGAAAAGCAGGATAGAGAAAAGGTAAAGAGACTAGGGAGATGTTTAAGAGAAATTAATGCTACGAGAATAGGGTATACAAATCCTGAAAAAAATCCACAAGGAAGAGGTTTTTCGCAGGCAGACTTACTGTATATTTATGATGAAGCAGTTAACATAGAAGAACACATAGAGGATATGAAGGATGTTCTAATGTTAGCCAATAGAGTTGGGCCAGATAAAGTTTCGGATTTAACGACGAATATTATGTATCCCGAGCTCCTGGATTTTACAATCGAAATTATACAAAAATACAAGTTGGAAATTCCAATAGAGAAGGTGGACAAGTGGGTGTTTAATTCTAAACAGGAAGAATGGGAAGAAACAGAAATGCTTGTGCCGAAAATAGAGGGAGAGGAAATATTGTTTCTGCCAAAAGGAATTGTAGCAACATATCAAATATTTTCGTATGAAAGATTTTATTGGAGAGGGGCATACCCTTATTTGAAAGCAAACCCGGCAATACACAGATTGGTTAGAGTTTTGAAAAATGGAGAAGAGAGGACTCATTGTAAAAAGTTAAAAAATGAATATCCTCCTAAAAGGAGAACAGTTATGCAGTTTAAGAATGATCATCCGAAAGTATATAAAGAATACAAAGACAAAATGGAAAAAGACTTTTGGAGACACAACTATTGAAAATCAAATAAAATTTCAAAGAAGCAAGTTGTCATGAGAAATAAATATAGAGTAATAGAAAGTCTCTATGTAGAAAGGGGGGAAACTAGTATGCAGAAGAAGACAGTTCGTGTTACAAAAGAATCTGACACTGGTAGAAATATCAAATTTAAAGACATAGCAACAGGTAGAGAGAAGACTCGTCCTCAATTTGTCAAAGAAATTGAGCAGGGAAAATATCCCAATTATCACATACGCAAAATTGATGGTATTAAAACACCTGTGTCAAATCCAGATGGAAAAGAGTATAACAATTTAGGGTGATGGCATTTTTACTATGCTATTAGGGATGATTTAACAACTCAAGGGGATAGACTCCTTGAGTTGTTATAATAGTACTTATTTGAGAACAAGAAAGAGGCAGTGATGGTAGATATATGCGTAGATGGACAAATGGGGGGGAGATTTACACGAAAGTGAAGTTTCCTTTTTTATATTATAGGAGGAAAGAGTGAATCGTTTTGAAGAGAAAAATTATGACTTAATGAAAAACAGAGAAGATGGCAGTAAAATACAGTCTGTTTTGGGCTGATTGCATGAGGGTTTCTATTATGATAGAATGGAAATGCAAAGATAATCAAGGAGAGAAACTATGGAAAGCATTGAGATTGTATTAACAGAAAAGCTGAAGGGGATATCAGAAATAGTATCTTTATCAGACTCTATTTCAAGTGATAGTTCTTTATTTGGAGCAAAAGCATCAAATCTTTCAAGAGCTATTCAGATGGGGTTTGCTGTTCCAGTAGGAGTAGTGATTTCAAAATTGTGTACAAGAGAAACACTTGAGTCACTTGCACAAGATATAGTTGATATGCTTGGAGGAATAGTTGCTGTGCGTTCTTCAGCAGTTAAGGAAGATTCTGATACAGAAGCATTTGCAGGTATGTTTGAAACTTGTCTGGATGTTAGAACGGGAGAAGAACTTTTATCTGCTTTTGATACTGTAAAAAGTAGTGGAAACTCTGAACATTTAAAAAAATATCATGGAAAAGCTATAGATGGAGAAGAGATTGCAGTAGTTATACAATCTATGGTAAATTCAACCCGAGCGGGAGTAGCATTTAGTAGAGACCCATTGACTTCTGAGAAAAAGGTTATTATTGAAAGTAATTATGGGCTTGGCAAATCAGTAGTAGATGGGATAGTAACTCCTGATTCAATTGAATATATTAATGAAGAAGCTAAAGAAATTTTTATTGGATATAAATCTAAACAGATTATAATTTCTAAAGATGGTATTGAAGAGATTGAAACCAAAGAAGAAGATACACAAAAATGTTCACTATCTGATGGTGAGCTACAAATGATTGCAGAATTAGCCCGTGAAGTGGAAGAGAAGTTAGGTTTTCCTGCTGATATCGAATGGGCTTTTGATTCTAACAATACTTTATGGTTATTACAAGCTAGACCTATAACTACTTTGAAATTATAGAGAAGAAAGGAATGAAATGATATGTCGAACCTATTACCATTACCAAAAGCACCAGAAGGAGTTCAGCTAGGTCTGAAATGCCCTCAATCTGTACTATATATAGATTTGGGACTCCGTGGTTGTACTGCAGCAGGATTTCGCAGAATTTATGGAGTAGACCATGAGTTTAAGTACATCTCTATGGACGATGGAGTAAAGTGTTTTGATCTTACAAATAGTGAGTTCATACGAAAACTTAGTCCAGAATTGAAAGCAGATATAGTTGCTCAGAAATTTATTACAACTATGTCACGTAATATAAGGAAACTGGTTCGTACCGCTCAAATTGTTTCATCTCCTACTCGTTGGCGTGGATCCCATCTTAGACAAGACTTACTGGAGGATTTAAATACATACTGGGATGCTTATGAAGATCATGCAAATTGTATGTACTTATTCTGGGGAATAGAAAATTTTGTTATGGATAGCCTTACCCATGAGCTTTTAAAGGCAGGTTTTGAAGAAGAAGTAAATAGTGGACTTCCGAACTTTATTATTCCATCTGAACCAAATTGGTTCGCTTTAGAAGAACAAAATCTAGAAATATTAAAGTCTCGCTTTGCAGATGATACCGAGAGTGAAAGCGCTCTAGAAGCGGGAACGTTTCATGCAAATACATTTGGAATTATATATACTCCATATAACTTGGGGACTCGCCCTTCAGGTGAAGACACAGTAAAACACATGAAACAACCTACTGTGGAAACTAAAAGTAATTTGAAGTTCCTAGATGATTTTCCTGAGCACATAATAAGATTAGGAGAACTAGTACGCGAATTAGCTTTTTGGAAGAGTGAACGTACTGATACACTTTCGATAGCAGATCATTATGCTACTCCGATGTATAAAGCTTTATCAGATTTACTAGGAATACCTGTGAACTTGATATATTTTATGACACGTGATGAGCTAACTGATGCAATTAATGAAGTCCATCAGGTATCTATAGAGACATTAGAGCAAAGAAGCGAAAAATATTGTTTTGCACTAATTGATGGGAAACTTTCTTTCTATCAGCCAACAAGTGATGAAGTTAAAGAAAACACATATGTATTTAAGGATGGTGATACTATTCGAGGATTACCAACATCACCTGGAGTTGTACGCGGGAGAGTAAGGATTTTGGCTATGGGTGAAAACAATCCTGTCATAGAGCCTGATGAAATCATCGTAACTAGCATGACTAGACCAGAATTAGGTGGAGCTCTTGACGTTGCACTTGCATATGTTACAGATGAAGGTGGCCGTTTATGCCACGCTGCGATTGTATCAAGGGAAAAGAATAAACCGTGTGTAACAGGAACTAGACTATGTCACGCTACTATTGTATCAAGAGCGAAGCATAAGCCTTGTGTAACTGGTACTCGTAAAGCAACTGAAGTTCTTCAAAATGGAATGCTAATAGAAGTGGATGGAACTAAAGGCACAGTTACAGTGCTATAATAAAAAGAAACTGAAATCAATGATGTGAAAAGTAGTAAAATATTGAGGGAGTGATATTACAGTGGCTGAATTAACTTCGTTAAGAAATATTGGAAAAGAATTTGATAGAAAGTTAAAATCCATAGGTGTTAATTCGGTGGAAGAGTTAACGAGAATCGGATGCAGAGAAACTTTTGCCCGATTAAAATTAAAATATCCAGAGCTTTGCTTAGTACACTTGTATGCTCTTCAAGGTGCGATTGATGATGTAGAATATAATCAGCTATCAGAACAAACAAAACAAGAGTTAAAAGAGTTTAATGACCAGTGGAAAAGTTAATAATGAAATTAGCAAACCTTATATGGGAGTGATGGAAATGAAGTTAAAATTTTTAGGTACTAGTGGAGCGATGGGTATTCCAATATGGAGCTGCAATTGCAAAACATGCAGTAGTGAGGATAGAAAGAATAAAAGATATAGGCCTTCACTTATGGTAGAAATTGATGATAATATAATTATCATAGATTTTGGACAGGACTTTAGAAATCAGCTAATAGAAAATAAGATAGCAAAAATAGATTATGCATTTCTTACACATACACATGGAGATCATTGCAATGGATCTGAACAATTGTCAGCGGCAGAAAATTGTATATTTGAAGCTCCAAAAGATGTTTTAGAAGAGTTTTTCGATAGACAAGGTTCTAGTAGAGAGTGGCTTGCAACTAGAAATGAGACAATTAAGATAAGAGAGTTTTGTAAAAAGCAAATAGGAAATGTAGAAATAGATACAATCAAATTAGAACATCAAAAAGATTATCTAGAAACGCCAGTTCCATGTTATGGATATATATTTAGAAGCAGTGATTTTAGTTTTGCTTATTTGAGTGATTATAATAAGATATTGGAAACTGAAAAATGTGAAAATTTAGATTTAATCATATCAGATGCGAGTGGTATGGAAAACTCGGGCTTGGGACATGTTGGAGTAAAAGGAGCACTAGAAATATATAAAGAATACGAGCCGAAGAAAATGATATTAACACATATAAAACATACTACTGAGCATTATGAGTTACAAGAATATGTGAGTCAGTTTGGAAATATAGAAGTCGCATATGATGGAATGGAAATACAAATATAAATAAATAAAATTTTTAAAGGAGGAAATTATATGTTATCAACAGCAATACACTTTACAGGTAATTGTAATGAAGCGATTTCGTTTTATAAGGAGATTTTAGGAGCAGAGATAAAAGATATCGCATATTTTAAAGATGCACCAGCAGACTCAGGTATGGAAGGATTAGAGTTGCCACCAGACTTTGTAATGCATTCTGAAATTTTAATTTTTGGAACAACAATAGTTATGACTGATGGAGCAGAAGAAAAGCCTATGGGAGATCATGTTTCGCTTTTCATTAAAAAAGAAACAGTAGATGAAGTTACTGTGATATATAACAAGCTATTAGAAGGTGGAACGATAATTGAGCCTTTAGCTCCTGCGTTTTGGGCAGCTATGTATGGAATGGTTAAAGATCGTTTTGGTATAACTTGGCAAGTTATGACGCAAGAATAATTAAGTTATACACGAAGAGAGAGAGGATAGCATTATGGCAAAATGCAGAAAAAAAGTTTGTGGACAACATATTTGTTGTAATACATGTGAATCAAAATCAAGCTGTGAACATGCTTGCAGCGTTACTTCAAATTGGACATGCTTTGTTAATTGGGTAGCAGCGCTATTAGGTAAATAACAATTAATTTGAATAGTTTAAAAAAAAATATAAAGAGATGAATATGAGCATTGACTTTAGGACACATTGGCTGTATTATAATATAAGAAATTTTGGAAACAATAGATAATGAAAGTAGGGAATCAAAATGAAAAAGAGATTTAAAATATTATTTGTAATAATTTTATCAATGATAGTAGGGCTGATCTTGTCGGATGTTCATGCAAATACCGAGACAGTATCTACTGCGACGGAACTAAGAGATGCACTTAATAATCCGAGTGTAAGTGTTATTTTATTACAGGGAGGGGAATTCCTTGTGACTCAGTCATTTAATATTGGCAGACCTTTAACGATTAATACTGTAGATGATGCAAATGCAACTATTAGAAGACAGGGTGCGTCAACTAACATTTTTAATGTCTTAGACGTTGCTGGTGCTAATCTAACAATAGAAAATGGCGAAGGCGGAGGAAGTATTGTTGTATCGGGTTCTAACAGTCCAGGGATAGGAATACACTTAAGAGGACCAAATGCAAATGCAACTATTGGAAATGGGGTAAGTATTACTCAGTTTGGTAATAGTGCTGTTAGAGCACCTCAAGGTGGAAACTTTACAATGAATGGAACAGCACGTATTCATAACAATAGTACAGCCGAAACTACTACAGGTGGAGGAGTATTTCTAAATAATGGTGCAACTTTCACTATGAACGGCGGAAGTATAGATAATAACAGATCGTACGGTTCAGGTGGGGGAGTTATAGTAGATAATGGATCAACATTCACTATGTATAACGGTACAATTAATAATAACGTTGCTGATAATTGGGGCGGAGGAGTTCGCTTTCACAATGGTTCTATAGTTAGAATGTACAATGGAATTGTTACTGAAAATATTTCGCACAGAGGCGGAGGCGGATTTGCCGGAAGTGGAACAGAGGCTAATGTTGGAAGACTGTATATAATGAATGGAACTGTATCTAATAATACTGTAACAGACCTTGGAAGAAATGAAGGGACGAGCTTTGGAGGCGGCGGCGGAATTTTCGCTGATGGTACTGCAGTTGTAACTGTTAGTTCTGGAAGAATTTATGGAAATGCTACATCAAATTCTGTAGTTGGAAGAGGTGCCGGAGTATTCTTAAATCAAGCGGCGACTTTTAACTTATCGGGAGACGCAATTATTGAAAACAATACTGAAACTCCACGTGGTGGTGGTATTCATGTGAACAGTCCTAATAATAGATTAAATATTACCGGTGGTATTATTAGAAATAATGAGGCTACAAACGGTGGTGGAATTTATTTGTTAGATGGTAGAATGTATATAGATAATGGATTAATATATGGGAATAATGCCATAGAAAATGGTGGTGGAATTTTCTATCATCAGGAAGCAAGAGCCAGAATAAATAGCGGAACAATAGAAGGGAATAGTGCTGAAAATGGTGGAGGTTTATTCGTAGAACACAACGATGACAATATACCAAGACTTACCATTGAACAGGAAGTAATATTTAGAAACAACTTTGCTAGAGCAGGAAGATTTGTTAACAATGCAGTAGCAGCAGCTAATCCTCAAGTTAGACCAGGAACTATTACTGTTGTCCCTCATGCATTTTCTAACTATGATATTAATGTTAGAGGTGGTCATCAAGTAGCGATAATTACATTTAAAGTAAGAAATGGTGTTGGAGGCACTCTTGCGGGAGAAGGTGTAACTGTAACAGGAGATGAAATTGGAAAAATAGCACTTCCACTTGGAGAATATGTTGACTTAACAGCAACTCCATTTGCAAACTTTAGCATTGCTGGATGGTTTGTAGATGATGGTCCGCAATTACAAAATATTAATGAATTATTACCAGTAGAAAATATGCATATTGAAGTATTATATATAGCAAATATAGGAATAGAAGATGAAAACAATGATGGTGTAACAAAAGGAGAGCAGCACCAGGAAGAAGGGCCAGGTAATGCAATGCAAACAGGTGATGGAACAAGAATAGGGATGTATGTAATATTAGTAATAGTAGCAATGAGCGGAATATTACTAAGCTTGAGACATAGAAGAAATAAAAGAGGTAGACGTTATAGCTAAAGGAAATTAAGGTTGTGAAACCATATATCTACAGAGTAATTACGTCAGTAGCTTCTAATTGAAGAAGAATACCTGCGAGCGAATGATAAGCTTGCGGGTATTTTTGACATAAAGGATGAACCATCCTGATTATTGGTTTCAAAATATTGACTTTTGTTAGTAAAAGGAGTATACTAGAGATATAAATAAAGAAAAAGAGGAATGTCTTGTGTTAATTGTGAGAAAGTAAGAGTATAGAATTGTCTATTGTCTTAAGAAATGTTTTCTTAAGATGTGGTTTTTGTAGGCGTTTTAAATACTCTTTTTTGATGCGAAAAATAGAAATTAAAGATAGGAGAAAAATAACATGGAGAAGACATTTCAAGTATTAGAATTTTATAAAATATTAAATAAATTAGAAGAATACTCATATACAGAGAATGCGAAACAAAAGTTTAGGGAACTAACACCATATCTTTCGGAAAATAGAGTTGCGTCTGCGCTAAATGAAACATCAGAGGCAAAAAAGATATTAGAAAGCATTGGAACGCCTCCTCTTATATCTATGAAAGATATAGGAAGACTTTTGACATTATCAAATCAAGGAGGAATGCTAACAGCAACAGAGCTAGAATATGTTGCTAATGTATTAAGGGCAATAAAGCAACTTAAAACATTCTTAAATCGCTCAAAAGATGTCCAAGTAGGAATGGCATATTATGCTGATGAATTAGAAGATCTAAATGATATAAGAGAAGAGATTGAAAAGACTGTTGATAATGGATACATTAACGATTATGCAAGTACTACTTTAAAGGATATTAGGCGAACTATATCAATATTAGAAGAAAAAGCAAAAAACAAAGCGGAATCAATGTTGGGTGCAAATAAAGAAATTTATGCAGAGAGCTTTATATCAAATAGGGGAGGACATATATGTTTAGCAGTTAAAAGAAAGTATAAGGCAAGAATATCTGGTAGCGTAATTGATGAATCACGTACAGGAGGAACTGTATTTATTGAACCTACTGCAATTGCAAAGATAAGTGAAGAAGTGCGGAAAAGCAAAACAAGAGGAAAACAATGAAGAGATTCGAATATTATATACTTTATCAGCAATGATAGCAGAGGAGTTTTATACATTCGAAAAAAACATAAAAATAATAGAACAGTTAGATTTTGCTTTTGCGAAAGGAAAACTAAGTATTGAATTAGATGCAATTAGCCCGCAAGTGAATACAGAAAGGCATATAAGAATAAAAGCGGGTAGGCACCCATTAATAGATAAGACGGTTTGTGTACCACTTGATTTTGAAATGAAAGATGGCATTCGTGGGATTCTTATTACAGGACCAAATACAGGAGGAAAAACTGTAGCTATAAAAACAATTGGACTATTCAGTATTATGACACAGTGCGGTTTGCATATACCTTGCACGGAAGCAAATATTTGTATGAACAATCAAGTGCTTTGTGATATAGGAGATGGACAGGAGATTTCAGAAAATTTATCTACGTTCTCAGCGCATATTGAGAATATATTAGGAATTTTGGGAAAAGTAAATCATGAGAGTATGGTTATATTAGATGAATTAGGTTCAGGGACAGATCCTACAGAAGGAATGGGTATTGGAATTGCAATACTGGAAGAGCTTAAAAAGAAAAACTGTATATTTATTGTTACTACACATTTTCCAGAAATAAAAACATATGCTGAAAAAACTGAAGGGGTAGTAAATGCGAGGATGGCATTTGACAAGCAGACTTTAAAACCGTTATATAAATTAGAGGTAGGTAAAGCAGGAGAAAGCTGCGCCCTATATATTGCAAGTAAATTAGGTATGCCAGAAGCAATGATAAAAAGAGCATATGAAGAATCTTATGGTAAAACAGATATGCAAGAGTTAGGGATAGTTTTTTCTGAAGAAAATAAAAAGAGTAACTGGTTTAAAGGAGCGCCTAAAATACAGAAAAAGCAAGAACATAAAGAAAAAGCAAATATAGAAGACCTTTTTAATATAGGAGATTGCGTAACTGTTTATCCAGAAGAAAAAATAGCAATTGTATGCAAAAAAGCAAATGAAAAAGGAGAGGTATTAGTGCAGCAACAGAAAGACAAGAAGTTAATAAATCATAAAAGGCTAAAGCTAAAAATTCCTGCAAGTCAATTGTATCCAGAAGATTATGATTTTTCGATTATTTTCGATACAGTAGAAAATAGAAAGAAAAGACATCAAATGGGTAAAAAACATCAAGCTGACATGCAAATTGATATAGATGCATTTTAGTTTTCAAATATTGGACTGCAGTTGATGATATGATATACTACTTATGATAATGTCAATGTAAAGGAGAAACAAGATTGGAAGAAATAATATTTTTAGGGACTGGAAGTGCAAGTTCAGTAAACTTTTATAATTCATGTTTTGCATTGAGAAAAGGTAATGAATATATGTTAGTAGATGGCGGAGGAGGCAAAGAAATCTTTATGCAACTAGCAAAGGCAAAGATTTCATTTAAGTCTATTCGACACATATTTGTCACACACAACCATATAGATCATATCATAGGTGTGATTTGGATCATAAGGAAGATTGCTATTCTAATGAAAGATAATAAGTATGATGGAATTGAAGAAGATGATAAAGTTGGATATGATGAGGGAGTGGATATAAATATCTATGCAGCTGCTGAAACTATTGATGCTATCAGAATATTAAGCAAATTAACATTAGCTAAAACTCAATCGGATTTTATTGATAAGAGAATAATACTTAATATTGTAAAGGATAGAGAATGCATAGAAATATTAGAAGAAGACTTTACATTTTATGATGTAAAAGCGAAAAAGGAAAAGCAGTATGGTTTTAAACTAACTATGAAAAATGGAAAGATATTAGTATGCAATGGTGACGAACCATGTGCAGAAGAAAACTTTGATTTACTTCAAAATGCAGATTACCTTGTTCATGAAGCTTTTTGTTTAGATAGCGAGAAGGAAGAAAAAGAGCCATATAAAAAGGCGCATGTAACAGCTAAAGATGTATGTGACATTGCAAACAGATTAAATATCAAAAATTTAATTTTATTTCATATAAGTAGTGAAGATGCTTTAGGAAGAAAAGAAAAGTATATAAGTGAAAATGAAGATCATTATAATGGAAATCTTTTTATACCAAATGATTTAGAAAGAATAGAGTTATAAAATCTTGGGTTGAAAATAGCTATGGTTCTATAATATTAGGTTAGAAGGTAAAACTTCAACTAATATTATAGAACCATAACTTTTTTTGTGACTATTATATACTATTCTATATAATAGGTGAATGATTTAAGCACTGAACATTTCTCTTATTTCAGCCATTTTATTTTCAGCATAATCTCTATCAGAACTTATTTTATCTATATACATATGTTTTATTACTTCAATACCACAATCTCCTAAAGTATTCTTTACAAATGCTCCTTCAACAGGATTCCTATAGTTTCTTTCGATGATTTCATTTGCCACTTCAGATGTAGCTATTACAATGGCTTTCTTTGAATTAAGCATACCAACTAATTTTCCACTCTCGTTTAGCTTATATGCCCAACCATAAAGTAAAATCTTATCACAAAACCCTTTTAGAATTGCTGGAGGTCCTCCCCACCAAACAGGAAATGGAAACACAAGAATATCAGCATCGTCAATTTGATTTTGGTATTTCTTTATAAGAGGATCAAGAGTTTGTCCTTGTTTCCATGCTTCTAAATCTTCAGCAGTCATAACAGGATTAAATCCATCAGACAGAAGATCAATTTCTGTAACATTATGACCTTTCATGCTTACAGTTTCATAAATGGTTGCTGCCACTCCAGCATTAAAGCTTCCAGAATAAGGATGGCTTTTGATAATGAGATAGTTCATTTGAATCCCTACTTTCATATTTAAACAACAATATATCTCAAATATTATTAAGTGTCAATGAACAGAATAGAAGAAGGATAGTGAGGAGACTGAGCAGAATAGTTAAAATGATAGTGCGAGTTTTGTCGAATTTTTAAAGAAAAATTCAATTGACAAAAATTGGAAAAAGCAATATAATTTCAACACACAAAACATAGTATACTAGGTGTGTTGTTTTTTTAATTCAGGTCTAACTATTTCTCAAAACATTTTACTTATATGGAACAATTAAAGTGTTTTTCCAAATGATTTCTGAAACGTCTAATATTTTATACTCACAAATCATTCGCTTTGTACCCACTTTAAATTTAGTAGTTCACTTACAAATATCACATGTATTTATGTGAGTTTTCTTAGCTGTAGCATTTTTCCTTAGTTATATCATATTCTCAAATATTAGCTGCTAATAGAGAAATATTTAAACTGAAAAAATTAGTAGAAATGAGGTAATAAGTATGAAAAAATTCATAGCTATAGCAGTTATTATAATAGTTGTTATAGCAATCATTGTCATGCGTAATTTGAATTTATTTAGACAAGAAACAGTAGATGTAAATCAAGAAATAAATGAACAGATAATAGAGCAATTCGATATGGGAGAACGGCATAATAGGATGGATAGAAAGTGAGGCAATTGGACTAAAAGCACCTATCAGACATGGAATAGATTATGACTTGTTAGAAAGATACGTAGGACACTTTCCAAACACATCGCTTTTAAGCGGAAACATAGCTCTTGCAGCTCATAATCGAGGATTTCCCAATAGTTGGTTTGAAAGATTACATGAGTTAGAAATCGGGGATGAGATAATATATAGCACAAGGTTTAGTACAATGTATTTTGAAGTAGTGCGCACGAAGGAAGTGGATGAAAGAGATATGAGTGTATTAGACAACACACCAGACACAAGGCTTACTTTAATAACTTGTATCACTGAACGAAGAAATAAAAGGTTGGTTGTTACAGCTACTCTAATAGCTAATGAGAGTATATCACTAGATAATAACTATATTTAATTTTAATATTTGAGAGGAGTTCTTTAATGGAAAACAGTTTTAAAATTTTTAATGAGAAGAAAAAGATAATTAGCATCATCTTGCTGGTTATAATATTTTTAGGAATAATGGAAAGAAGCGGGACAGTTAAGGCTTATGTGCAAGAGGAGACAGAAGAGGTGGTTCAAATAGAACCTTCTAATTTTGAGGTAGGCACATACCAGCTTAGACACGGTGGAGAGCTTCCCCGAGTTTTACAGTTTAGACTTGGCGATGGAGGTTGGTCATATATAATGACAGCACATGTATATCATTATGAGCGGAGGAAGAAGAATGCCTGCATATTGTATTGAGCCACATCTGCCAGGAGTGGGAGGAGAAGCTGGTTTGGGTGCCTATCAAGTTACGGTTAATGACTTAGTCACTGATGATAGATTACTTAGAGTTTTGATGAATGGGTATCCTTTTAGAACTCCATATCAAATGCGGAGTAGATAATTGGCAGGATGCATATGTTGTTACTAAAAGAGCATTATGGGCTGTTATTCGTGGTACGGATGTAAGAGCATTCTATAGAAGTGTAGAAGAAGGCGCTTCTGATAGAGCTGGTCGAATGATAGATGCAATTGAAAGGCTTACAAATGAAGGACGCTATGGAGCTCGGATCGTTTGGGTCGGCACCTACTATAAATGCAGTATCTAATGTAGCTGGAGTTGACAATTTAAATGATAACTATATTAGTCAAGTGTTTACAGTTTCATCGGTATTCAGTCATTCTAGTTATAGTGTGCAACTTACAGGTAATGTGCCGGAAGGAGCAATTATTACTGACTTGCAAAACAATTATAGAAGCGCTTTTTATGCTGGTGAACAGTTTAAAGTACTAATTCCTAAAGAAAATATAGGGTCAAATATTTGGAATCCTGATGGAGTCACGTGGTCTAGTCAGTATATAGGGTTTGATATAAATGTAACCGCCTACCTACAAAACAATCCTATTTTATGGGGAGCAGCGCCAAGAGCAGATTGGCAAGATTATGCGTTAATAACTTTCAGGCATACTCGTACGAATGGAAATACACGATTTAACTACAGAACAGAAGGCGGTGCGGTACAAATTATTAAAGAATCTGAAAATCATAATTATTGGACTGACGAAGAAGAAGGTAGCAGGGTAGCGGGCGCAGTATTTGAAATTTCAAGAGCAGATACTAATGAAGTAATAAGAATAGAAACTACAGATGTAAATGGAAACATAAATATCATTGGCTTACCAGTGCGGAATATATAATATTCGTGAAATTGAGACCCCAAAGTATTGGGAACTTAATGAAAACATATATGTTTTTGAAATTACTTCGGAAGGTGAGATAGTTGGGATGACAATAACAAATGCTGCTCTTTTAGGTGGATTTGCCAATGCATATAAAATAGCAGGTGAGTATAATACATGGACTGGTGATGAAGAAGGAACTAGACTTTATGGCGCAGTATTTAATATCTTAGATGAGAATAAAGAAGTTCTTTATACAGTTACTACAAATCGTTATGGTAGATTCGAGCAAGATATTTTACTAGGTGAAGGAGTATTCTATTTACAAGAGATAGAAGCGCCGTTTGGATATCAACTGGATCCTACACTGCGTAGGTTCGAGATAAGGCAAAACGGTGAAAGAGTTATCATAGAACATATAAATAGCGCAGTTGAAATTGAGCTAGAAATAGAGAAAGACGGTATCAGGCAGGCTCAACCCTTAGATGAAATCAGTTATACTTTCCCAAGATTAAAAAATAATTCTCCAGTACCATTAAATCATTTCACGTGGACGGACAATTTACCAACGGACTATATAAGGATTACTAGATTATTTACAGGGACTTTTAATGAAGAGCTAGAATATAACGTATACTTTAGGACTAATAAATCAGAGGAATATCGTTTAATAAGAGAAGCCATATCTACAAAAGAGAATAACCATATAAATTTTGAAGAAATAGGATTGTTAGAAGGGGAATATATAGTATCTTTCAAAGTATACTTTGGAACTGTACCAGCAGGGTTCCAGTCAGTAGAAATGCCATTTATGTTTGCGCGTGTTAATGAATCAGTGCAAAGTGATGATATGTGGACTAATATAACAAGATTGACAGGGAGTTTTAATGGTGTTCCTGTAGAGGATGAATGTGAGCATACTGTAAAGACTTACATAAGGCAAGTGCCTATAAATCGTTTACCAAGAACAGGATTTTAGTATAGATGTAGTAAATTATTCACATGTGATATAATGATGTTAAATTTCTGAAAGGGACCGTTTGATGAAAGATAAAAAGTATATTATTACTTCATATACATCACCAGATATAGATGGAGTTTCTGCAATGTATGCATATAGTGAGCTACTAAATAAATTAGGAAAAACATCACATTACTATATAGATGGTGAGCCAATAAAAGAAGTGCAAATAGTGTGTAACAAATATATGATAGAACTAAATAGTATTAGTGAGATTGATGATTCTAATATCATAATTGTTGATACTAATTCACCAGATGCGATTTCAAGGAATATAAGAAGTGAAAGTGTAGTAGAGATTATTGATCACCATGTAGAAAGTGATGACATTTATGTATTCTCAAATGCTAAGAAACATATAGAAACGATTGGAGCAGTTGCAACAATCATAGCTGAAAAATTTAAAAGTGACAATGTTAGTATATCAAGAGAGTCGGCAATACTACTATACTATGGGATAGTATCAAATACTATAAATTTTAAAAATAAAGTAACAACTGTAAGAGATATAGAGATGGCAAAATGGTTAAAAGAGCAGTGCGAAGAAATAAAGGATATAGATGTAAAGGAAGTCTTTATAGAGAAGTCTAAAATAGATGATTTAAGAAGCGGGATAATAGCAGAGATAAAGATACCGTTTTCGAATAAGTCATTAGCTATCAGCCAGCTTGAATTGGTAGATGTCAAAGAATTCATAGACAAAAACATTAAAGACATAAAGCAGGTATTAGGTGAAGTAAAAAAAGAGAAGAAATTGGAGTACATATTTCTGAATTGCATTGATATATTTAATGGATATAATATGATAATTTCAGAAAGCAAAGGGACAGCAGAACTTCTTGAAGATGTATTAAATATAGAGTCTAATAATGGAACAATAGTAACAAATCAAATTATGATGAGGAAAGAAATTGTTAGTTTGATGAAAGAGAAATGGGAAGGAATTAAGAAATGAAAAAATATGATGTTATTTTATTAGATGCAGACGACACTCTCCTGGATTTCGAAAGAACATCTACGTTAATTCTTGAAAAAATATTTGATAAATTAGGATATGAGTATACAGAGAAAATGCAAAAAGAATTTAAGAGTATAAACGATTTTCTGTGGGCAGAATATCAAGAAGGCAGAATGGATATAGAGGAAGTACTAACTACAAGGTTTGAGAAACTATTTAGTGTAATTAATGTAAATGTTGTTGGAAGCGAAGTAGAAGCGATGTTTAGAGAGCTGCTAGGTCATGGACATGAACTAATAGATGGAGCATTAGATTTATGTAAAAAATTAAGTGAAGAGTTCGACATATATATTGTTTCTAATGGCATCAAAAAAACTCAAGCTCAAAGATTAAAGGATTCTGGACTAATATATACTATGAAAGAAGTTTTTGTTTCGGAAAGTGTAGGATATCAAAAACCTCAAATAGAGTTTTTTGAATATGTATTTAAGAAAATACCTAATGTTCCTAAATCTAAGATGCTTGTTGTTGGAGACTCATTATCTTCTGATATCAAAGGTGGAAATCGAGCAGGAATAGATACATGTTGGTATAATCCGAAGAAGAAATCTAATAATAGTGATATAGCTCCTACGTATGAAATACAAAAGCTAGAAGAGCTATTTGATATCTTATAACTTATATTTAGAATATAAAAATTACAAATGCAGGAAAAATATTTTAAATGTAGAATAGATATATATAATATAATGAAAAAGTAGAAAGGGAGAGAAGATATGATTAAAACTGTAGGTCTGGTATTATTAGCACTTGTAATGCTAGTAGCATTCACTGCTTGTGGAGCACAAGAAGATGAATACAACAATGGAAACGAAGGAAACGGATACGAAAACGGAGAAGAAAACTTAGGAGGAGAGATGGATTGGGATAGATATCCAATCATCGTAAATGGAGTTGGTATAACTGATGAAACTCAAATGATAGGAGAAGATGCAATATGGCCAACACACGTTCCGCTTGTAGCAGTTATGGAAGCATTAGAAAAGTCAGTAGAAGTAGATGGAGATGAAGTTACAGTTGAAGGGTTAAATGGAGAAATCACTTTCACTGTTGGTTCGACAGACTTTGAAGTAGATGGAGAAAGAATTGTTTTACCACAATCTTCTGTAGAAGTTGATGGTACTATCTATGTTCCATTAAGATTCTTTAGAGATGTATTTGGAGGAAGCGCATATTTCTCAGGAGGAAACGTATTTGTCAATACAGCTGCTGATGAGATGCACTAGAAAGTATTATATTCATGATTAGAAAGCTAGAAGTATCTGAATTAAGTAAATTATACAGAAAGTATATAAAAAAGGATTTTTCTATGACAGAAAGGCCTCCTTGTTTTGTTATTAAAAACAATATGAAAAATAACATACAAGAAGGCTTTTTGTGTGTCGAGAAAGATACAGAACTAGGATATTCAATTAATGCTTTATCAGAAGAAGCTGTGTTGATTTCTCTGTTTGGAGTATTTAAAGAGAATAGAGGAAAAGGCATAGGTACTAAATTCTTAAAAGAAGTTATAGAAAAATATGGTGATAAAAAAGCGATAATTGTTGAGGTAGAAAAACCAGAAAATGCAAAAAGTGAAGAAGAGAAAACTATTCGAGAGAAAAGAATTTCTTTTTATGAAAAATCAGGATTTATTATCTACAAAGATATAAATTATATGATATTTAATAATTCAATGTATTTGATGGTTAATTCAAGTGAAGAGATAGCTAAAGAGGATATCATAAGGCATATGAAGGAAATATATGGGCGTACTTTAAGAAAGCAATTCCAAAATATGCTACAAATCAATTAGACAGATAATGGAAATGCGCTTAAATGCGCAAATGAGGGGGAGAAGTTACATGGGAATGTAGTTTCTCTTTTATATTCCTTGAAAATTAAGCGGTTTTAAAATATAATATGTGTAGTAAAAACATTTGCGAAGTGAAAGAATAGAGATTGCATGAAGATAAATATTGTTAAGGAGAACCGAAATTATGATGCTGAAAGAAATAGTTCCTGAATTAATAGTAAAGGATGTCTCAAAATCTATACAATTTTATAAAGAGATATTTGGATTTAATGTTAAAATGACAGTGCCTGATAGTCAGCCATACAGTTGGTGCCAAATGTCTTTGAACAACTTTAATATTATGATGCAAGAACATAGTTCAATCTGCGAAGAAATTAATGACTTTCCAGAAATATTATCATCATCTAATATAATTGTTTTAAAGTTTGATAATACAAGTGAAGTGAAAAAACTATATAACCGATTAAAGAATGATGGTATTAGTTTTTTTACAGATTTAAAAGAAACTGAATACGGTACAGTTGAGTTTGGAATTTTTGATCCAGACAATTATATGATACTAGTTTCAGCAGAGTAATTAATTGAGAAATGATACAAATAATTGAAAATGAATTGGAGGGGAAGAATATGAATACTAAATGCATTTTTTTTGATACTACTGACACCTTATACAGTTCTCCAGAATTAGAGAAAAAGATGAAAGAATCCCCAATTGAATTCATTATGCTCAAAATGAATGTAACGAGGGAAGAGGCTTTGGCAGTATTCGAAAGTGGTAAGAACAAAGCAATAGAAAAGGGAACCCTTACTACGAAATCGAATATTTTGAAGGAAGCTGGTTTCAACAATTCAGAGTACCAAGATTTTAATGCTAATGTTGATATAACTCAGTATTTAAAACCAATAGAGGAAACTGTACAAACTATTACATATTTAGCTTCTAAATATGAGCTTGGAATAATAACAAATATTAATAATCATTTTGTGCAAAAAGTCCTAAAAGCAATAGGCTTATCAAACACACTATTTTCACATTATGTTACTTCAGATGATACACCAGAAGCAAAACCAAGCTTAGCTCCATTTCTTATTGCAGCCGAAAAAGCAAAGGTTTTACCTGAAGAAATAGTTTATGTTGGTGATAATATTAAGAAAGATATGGAACCTGCAAAAAAGGTAGGAATGAAAACAATATTATTAGATTATAAAAATATAGGAAGCAATAAACCGGAAGTGGTTGACTATTGCATAAAGAGTATTAAGGAACTAAAAGATATATTTTAAAAAAATTAAAAAGAAATAGCGATAATTAGGAAGTGAAACAATGTTAAATATAGTTCTGGTTGAACCAGAGATACCACATAATACTGGGAATATAGCAAGAACATGCAGCTGTACAGATGTAAAATTGCATTTAATTAAACCTTTGGGATTTAGTCTAGATGAGAAGCAGTTAAAAAGAGCAGGATTAGACTATTGGGACAAGCTAGATTTAGAAATACATGAAGACATAAAAAGCTTTTTCGAAAAGTATGGTGAGGATAATATATTTCTAGTTGAAACAGGAGAATATAAGAAGTATACAGATGTAGATTATACAAACCATGAATCAATCTTTCTATTATTCGGACAAGAAACTAAAGGACTTCCCAAAGAGCTGCTAGAGAAGCATAGAGATAAGTGTATAAAAATACCTATGGCAAGTAATATAAGGTCACTAAATCTATCAAACTCAGTGGCTATAGTAACATATGAGGTGCTCAGACAATTAAATTTTAACAACTTAGAATAAAATGGTTGACCTAAGATATTAAATAAAAGTAAAATGGATTAGAGAGAAAAGTTTGGAGGACATGATTATGGAAAAATTAAGTTCAGGTAAAGCATATGAATTATTTATGGAATGGTCTAAAGAAAACCCAGGGACATGGATTGAACGCTCTGTAAATGTAGCGGAAGTAGCTAAAAGAATAGCTGAGGCTATGCGGAATAGATGGAGAGAAAGCCTATATAGCTGGGCTTCTATATGATATTGGAAGAGTAAAAGGAAATACAGGAGTTAGACATACCATTGATGGATACAATTTCTTGAAAGAACAAGGATATGGTGAGTTTAGCAGAATATGTATTACCCATGCTTTTATAACAAGTGATGTAACAAATACAATAGGGGAATATGACATAACAAACGATGAATATGACTTCATAAGAAGGTACTTAGTAGAGATAGAGTTTGATGAGTATGATAAATTAATCCAATTAGCAGATAGTATGGCATTACCAGACAGAATAGTTTTAGCGGAAACAAGAATGATGGATGTATGCTTAAGATATGGAATGGATGAAAAGGCTTTAGAAAATACAAAAGGAATTTATCTAATACAAATGGAAATAGAAGAAAAGTTAGGACATAGCATATATAAGCTGTTTCCAGAAATAAAAAAGACGTATGCTTCTAAAATGGCGAAGGATACTTTCAAATTAGAAAATTGAACAGGGTTAATTAGTTTAATATTTTAATAATCCATATAAGGAAGAGAGATTATGAGTGTGGTAGAAAATAATTACTATATAATACATGGCTCATTTGGGAGTCCATTTGTAAATTGGTTTAGCTGGTTACAAGACTTTATCAAAGCAGCTGAAGATTCAAGAGAAGTATATGTGCCACAATTTCCGATAGGAGTAGGTTACCAAAATTATGAGAATTGGAGTAATCTATTGAAGTACTATTTGGATTTAGGTTTAATCAATGAAACTACTACAATAATTGCCCATAGTATAGCGCCAGTATTTGTGAGTAAATTTTTAATTGAAAACAAGTTAAAAGTAAAGAAACTAATATTTGTATGCGGATTCAACAACTACTTTGGGATAAATGAAGAATATGATACAGTAAATAGCACAATGTATTTAGACGGCATAGAAGATGTAAAGCAATATGCAAATGAAGTAATTTGTTTCTATTCAGATAATGATCCATATGTGGGGTATAACATAGAAAAGGAATTTGCAGATAAAGTGGGAACAAAGCAAATCTTACTGCAAGGTGCAGGACATATTAATAGCGAATCAGGGTATGACACATTTGAAGAGATAGTAGCATATTTATAAAGAAAAGAGAAGCAATCCATATGTGATTGCTTTTATATAAGGAGATAAATTTGGAAACAAAACATTTAGAAATTAGTAATAAGATAAATCTAGCGTACTATTCAGAGCATGTACCTGACTCAAAAGTGGGGATAATTCTCGTCCACGGACTGGCTGAGCACAAGGGGAGATATGACGATTTTATTCAGCAACTTAACGGTAGTGGGATGTCAGTTTTTGCAGTTGACTTAAGAGGTCACGGAGAAAGTGCTGGTAGAAGAGGAGATATAAAAACCTTTTCCGACTATTTAGATGACTTGCATTTTTTTGTTAGTCATATTAAAGAAAAATATCCTGAACTAAAACTAGTTCTTTTTGGTCATTCTCTAGGAGGATTGATATCAAGTAGCTATGTTTCTACATATGAAGGTATAGACTTACTGATACTTTCGAGTCCATTCATAAACGTACACCGAAAAACTAAACTTTTTAAGTTTATTCCACATAAACTAGGAGGATTTATTAAATTAAGAAAGACCCATAGTGAAAGCAAATCAATGTTAGAATACAGTAGAAAAGATGAATTGGCATGTAGTCACTTTACATTAAGATTAGCAGGGGTAATGATAAAAGAAGGGGTATCATATATTACCGAAAGATTTAAAGATATAAAGATTCCACTCCTTATGATGGGAGGCGCCTTAGATCCGGTTGTAGATTCTGGACAATTTGAATTAGCATTAGAAAAGTTTGGAAGCGAAAACAAGACACTTAAAGTGTATGAAGATAAAAAACATCGTCTAGTTCAAAATGAAAGGAAAGATGAGATTATTCAAGATATAATAGAATGGATCAAAGAGAATCAAAATTAAGTGAAAAACTAAACAGATTCAACGTTAAAATCTAATTGTATTGCTACTTGGCTTATGATAAAATAAGCGAAGTAGTAATTTTTTTAGGAGGAGGAAATTTATGAATAGAGAAGAAGCATATAATATGTTAAAAAGAAACATGGCAAAGCCTAATTTGATAAAACACTGTTTGGCAGTAGAAGCAGTAATGAGGCATTTTGCGGAGCTAAATAATGAGGATGTGGAGTACTGGGGGAATATTGGTTTGCTTCATGATATAGATTATGAAAAATATCCAGAAGAGCATTGTGAGAAATGTGTAGAGATATTGCAAGGTGAAAATGTATCAGAAGAGATTATAAAGTCCATACTAAGCCATGGATATGGTTTGTGTACAGATGTTATGCCAGAAGAGTTTATGGAAAAGGTTTTAATAACTATTGACCAACTAACAGGCTTCATCATTGCATGTGCGCTAATAATACCTAGTAAGAAGTTAGCTGACGTAGAATTAGCTTCTATGTTAAAGAAATGGAAGAAGAAAGATTTTGCTGCCGGCACACAAAGAGAGAGAATTGAGCATTGGACGGCTGAACTTGGTTATACTTTAGAGTATATGCTAGAAGAAACACTAGCAGCTATGAAAAAGATATCAAATGAATTAGGATTATAGAATTGAGGATAGTTTATGCTTAAAACTAAGAAAGCAAAATTCATACTTGCCGTTATAGTTGTAGTTATTATATTAGCTATAGCTATTTCTGTATGGGTAGGAGTGTTCTTGGAAAGAGAAGATGGCAACCTGAATGATCAAAATGATATAAGTATGAATGGAGAGGACGAGCCTAGAAGAACATTTGCAAATATAGATGCATCTACTGCAAGGGAGCAGATAAGAGAAGAAAGAGGCATAACCATATTAGATGTTAGAACACTAGAAGAACATCAAGGGGGACATATACCGGATAGCATTCTAATACCAGTGAATGAGTTAGAGAATAGAGCAATAAATGAACTGCAAGATAAGCAAGCTAGAATTTTTGTATATTGCAGAAGCGGAGTGAGAAGTGTTACTGCATCTGAAATCTTAATTAGATTAGGATTTGAAAATGTGTATAACTTAGGTGGAATTAATAATTGGCCTTATGAAGTTATATAGTAATTGTTTTGGGATTTTGAGTATGATAGAATAATACTAGAAAAAGAGAAGAAAATAAGCGAAGGGAATAAAGAAGGAGGTTTTTTTAATGGTAAATGAAGTTATTAAAAAGAGAAAAAGCATAAGAAGATATGAGGAGGGAGCAGCTGTAACGGATGAACAAGTAAGAACAATTTTAGAAGCAGCTATGTTAGCTCCGTCGGCTTGTAATTCAAGGCCATGGGAGTTCATGGTAGTAAGGAATAGAGAGAAATTAGATGCAATAGTAGAAGTGCATCCGCATACGAAAATGCTAAAAACAGCAAGTCTAGCTATTTTAGTAAATGCAGATGTAGATTCGCAAACGGGTATAGCAAAAGGATTTTTCCCACAAGACTGTGCAGCAGCGGTACAAAACATATTATTACAAAGTGCTGAATTAGATTTAGGAACATGTTGGTGTGGAGTATACCCAAAAGAGGAACTCATAGAGCATGTTAGTAGAATTTTTGAACTTCCAGAGAATATTGTGCCATTTGGTATAATAGCTGTTGGAGTTGCTGCTGAAGAGTTTGGAGCAAGAGGATTCTATGAGGAAGATAAGGTTAAATGGGTAAATTAACGGAGGAGCATAGTGCAAAAAAAGATATTCAGAAATATGCAATGGTCAATATTAATATATGCAGCGGCTTTAGCCATTATTGGACTTGTAGCCCTTTATTCAGCTACGATAAATACTAATAATGATGAGTTTAATAGACAGCTTTTATGGTTTATAATAGGGATACCTGTTCTTATTACAGTTGCGCTTGTAGATTATGAATTACTTACAAGATTTTCGCCTATATTATTTGGAATATCAATTGTGTTAATTATAGGAGTATTATTTACCACTCCTATAAATGGAGCAACAAGATGGTTTAACTTTGGTTTCTTTTCATTCCAACCAACAGAAATTGCAAAAATAACATATATATTATTTTTAGCATATGTATTTACTAAGATGCAGAAAAAAGATGAAAGAGAAATAAGTAAAATTAAAAACCTTCTTATAATTTTTCGGAATAGTGGCAGTGCCGACTATACTTACAGCGATTCAACCGAATTTTGGTGATGCGGTATTATTTGTAATAATCGTAGGAATAATGCTTTTTGTTGCAGGAATAAAGGCTAAATATATACTAGGAGCTGTTCTAGCAATAGCAATTTTAGTCCCGACTCTATACTTTACAGTAATGCCTTCACATGCAAGAAATAGAATAGATGTATTTTTAAACCCAGAACTAGATCCTAGGGGGATAGGATATAATGCGATACAATCAAGGCTTGCTGTAGGAGCAGGAAGACTAACTGGAATGGGACTGTTTCAAGGAACTCAAACTCAATTAGGTTTCTTGCATCCTAAAACAACAGACTTTATCTATTCAGCAATATCTGAAGAAATGGGATTCATAGGTGGAGCTAGTGTAATAATACTAAATGTACTTTTAGTAGCCAAAGCTATAAATATAGCAAAAACAGCAAAAGATAGAGCAGGCTCATATATAGCAATTGGAATAGCGGCGATATTTATGTACCATGCAACGCAGAATATAGGGATGACCATGGGGCTACTACCTATAACAGGGGTACCGTTAATATTTGTTAGCTATGGCCGGAAGTGCCATCATAACTAATATGGTTGCATTAGGACTACTTTTAAGTATAAGTGGAAGAAGCAAACAAACAGTAATGTTTGACTAAAGATATATGAAAGAGGGATACAAGTGAACAAATTAATTAAAGTGCCAGATGTTTTAATAACAGACTATGATGATACATTACTTTCTCTATATAGAGATAATAATGTATTAATAGAAATATGGAAGAGTATAAATGAACTATATAATAGATATTTCGAAGTGCCAAAGGAATATTTAGAAAACTATAGAGATGCTTATCATCTTTGGTATCAGCTACATAGACTTGCATTAGAAAAATTAGACATGAATGTAGCGGAGGAAGTAAATATGCAAGCGGAACAGATCGTTACGGATTTCGAACATAAAGCTGCTCAAAACAAGAAATTGTTTCCGGGAGTCCTGGAAGCAGTACAAGAACTTAATCGGAGCCGGGATTAGATTAGGAATTGTTTCTACTAATGCAACATCGGTTGTTAGACAATCTATGGAAGAAGCAGGAATTATAGATATGTTTGAGTATATAGCAGGAAGAGAAATACCATTTAGTCCAGAACGAATAAAGCCGAATTCATATCCAATTAATAAAGCAGTTGATATGATGAAAGCGAGTAAAAGTGCTTCTACATGGTATGTTGGAGATAGCGTAGTAGATGCAAAAGCAGCAAGTCAAGTAGGAATTACTGCGATAGGAGTTTGTACAGGAAGCTATTCAGAAGAAAGACTGAAAGAAAGCGGAGCAAGCGTTGTACTTAAATCTTTTGCAGACATTCCAAGTTTTTTAGACGGAATAGAAAGATAACATATAGGCACATAAACTCGCCCAAAGATACATCAAAACTTGTAGTAGATAGCCATTTAAATCTGATAATCAATGTCGAAAATTGTCGAAAACTTTTGCAATCAATTTAGGAATAAAACTGGAAACAAATTGAAAAACATTGTATAATATTCTCAAAGAGGATAATATACAATGTTTTATTAATTTCCTCTTTAAATGCAAGTTAATTACACGATTAAAGGAGGGAAACTACATGATTGACGAACTAAAAAAAGAATTAGATGGAATGATAATAAATGGAGAACCTTATGAAGATATACTTAAAAAAAGTCAAGAGCTAGATAAATATATTGCGGTAGAATTTGAAAAAATGAATAGATACAAGATGAGTAAGAGGTGAAAATAATTATATGTTTTTTAAAACAATTCTATTATCAGTATCTTTTTCAGAAATTTCTTTTGAACGTGAAGAGTGAATAACATATTGTTTTTTTTCATCAAAACGAAATTTAATACATTTGTTAAAATTGAAGTTTTTAAAATTTAATTCTATGATATGGAGGCTTGCACTATATTCATCCAATATTTTGAAAGTGTTAAAAAAGCCAAACCCGCTACCACCGAGTAGATTTATATGTAGTAATTGGTTCTAAACCGAGTTTTACTAAAGTATCTATATCAAATTCAATACCACTATCATAAATATTAAACTCATATGCATTATCTACAATATCAAAGGTAACACAAATGCAATGATTTGTATTTTTACTAGATTTTATTGCAATAATAGCATCTTTAATATGATCGCCAATTAGAAACTCTAAATTATCTTTTGAAATATTATTATCAATTAATGAATTGATGCTACAGTTGATATTCAAATCAAAATCAATAGATTCTGATATAGCTTCATTATGCAGTTGTTCAAAAAGCAAATCGATACTAATAATATTTGTCTTAGGTAAAGGCTTCTTATTAGAAACGATGCTTTCAACTTCTTTTGCATAGGACTTAGACCAGTCTTTTATGGTACTAGTAATATCAGATAGTTCATTAGCAATTTCGGTATTATTCAATTTAGAAACACTAGATAATGCTTTTTCTAAAATAAGGTTTGTAGCATTTAGTTTACTATTATATTTATGGTGAACAATAGCTAGTTCTTGAATCTCTTTCGTAAGAGTAGCATTTTTCTTTTCTGAATTTTCGAGTGATTCCTCAAGTAACTGTATTGTACGATCTTTCATTTTATATTTGTAGTTCAGCTTAATATTTCTTTTGAGCCAATAATATATACTCAACAATATTAACGGTATCATCACAAAATATACGATTGTGTCAATGTATAGATTGTTATCGAATTCATATATCGAAACAATAAATATTATGGAAAAAGATAGAATCAAACCAATATAAGAGAATTCGTTAATTAGGTTCTTATTTTTAATGAAAGAAATTCCGTTCTTTAAGACGACTAATTTTAAAGAACGAATGAATTATAAATAATTCGATTGAGAACAATACTACGTATAGAAAGGTGCGAAGAAGTTCAAGGTGATATATATAATAAATTTGTGGAAATACAGTAGGTAAACTAATAAAAAACAATGCAATACTAAAAAATAAAAGATTTAAGCTCATAGAGATGGAAGTAATAAAAATAGTATGGAATATATTTGTTTTTATTATTAGTGAAATGATAGATGCTATTATAGATATAATAAATAAAATGATTATAAAAGTAGGCAAAGCATTTGATAGCATACCAAAAATAATCCCAAGAAAAATACTTGTAACGATACAAATGATAGCGTTTAATGATGTTAGGTTATTAAAGTTTAATATTCTTTTTGAAATATAAAATGTGTATAAACTAAAGAACATATATTGTATGATGCTATTAGCAAGAGATATTATATCCATTTATTCCTCCACTATTATAGCTTACAATATATGACAAAAACAGTCAATTCAATTTAGTGGTTTTTTTTACTACTAATTTGTTGACTGTTTTGCCTAATTTAGTTATCTATATTAAGGCCAAAATCTAGATACTGTACTAAAAAATCTTCCTAGCATAATTCTTCCCTCCTTTCAGCATTCTTGTTTTCGAGGTTGTCCTCAAAAGTAAAAATTTACAAAAAGCAAGGGAATATATTAAATAAAGCGTTTATAAATTCCCTATCAACATAATTTTAAGGTTTTGGAGGGAGGGGAATAGGCTAGTATAGATTTGTGCTTGACGAAATTAGATGTTTTGCAATAAAAAAAGCCTAGACAGATGTCTAGGTAAGATTTATAGGATATATATAAGTTTAGATTAATTCTTTGACTTTTTTGTAGTAGTAATAAATTAATTCCATAGGGGTAGGCATACAAGTTTCCATATGCATAGGGGCCACATAGTTTTCTTCTAATTTTTCAACAGGAGTATTCAGCCAGGCAAAATTAATTGCTGTACGAACATCTCTAGTAAGATTGCTTGTATACATATTATATTGATTAGCTAAATATGGTAGTGGAGAGAACTCTCTAGGAGTTTTAGGTTTTTTTTCAAGCATAAGTAAAATTGATTGAAATATATGTTCACGACCATTATGTTTATGAGATAGACCAATAGCATCTAGTTCTGCATTTACTAATTCAGATATTCGTTTATTTTCCATATCTTGTAATGTTTCGCTAATAAGTTGTGCGGAGTTTTTTCTTGACATGAGCATACTGTTTATAAGATATTCAATCGGAGTTTTTACTTTATAAAAGACTAAATCTGAATATCCTTCGTGTATTCCATCATACACCATACCAGGTTTTACCTTTGTGTATACAATTACTAGCGGAGTAAAGTTTAATTCTGCATTCCTAAGTTCAGTGAGAAATTCAAAACCAGTTCCATCACCATGAGGCAATTCCAAATCTACAATAATAGCTTCTGGCTTTACTTTTTTTGCTAACTTAATTGCTTCAAAGCTAGAGTTAGTCTTAGCAATAAGTTTAATATCATCTCTATTTTTAGTAAACTCTTCAAAATTATTAATCATTTCTATATCATCTTCAAGTATCATAAATGTCATAGGATTAGAAGACAGATTACTCATCAATAACACCTCTTTCAACATTTTAACACAAAAAATAGGAGGCAATCAATAATAGTCGTAAATACATCAAAAAAAGTCAAACGATAAAAGTCCAGGACGATAAGATGACCTTAGGAGGAGAAGAGAGAAGGTATGGAGAGTAAAGAGACATATGAGTTAATAGGTAAAAATATTGATTATATAAGAGAACAAAAAAACATGAAAGTTCCTGAATTTGCTACATATATTAAAACGAGTAAAACACAATTGATAAATGTTATAAAAGGAGAACGTGGTTTTTCCATAACTAAATTATTTGAAATTGCTGAAACAACTAATTTTTCTATCAACTTCATATTAACAGGAAACAAAATTACTACCCAAGAAGAAATAACTGAAAAATTAGTTTTGGCAGAAGAATATATAAAAAAAGCAGCAGATATTCTTAATTCTGTAAAAGCCATGACAGGCTAAAAAGGATGGAGGCATTAATTAGAAGTGGATAAATAATATGCAAGATATTATTCATTAAATCTGCTTCTTTTTGTTGCTTATAAAAATTTTGCTAATCAAAATGCAACCTTTTTACTCGTTATATGGTATTATAAGTGTAATAAGATTCGAAAGTTATTATGGAAGGAAAACAGAATGATATATACAGAGAAAAGGAAGTATTTAAACTATTTAGTAGAAGAATATTCCGATATGGTATATAGGCTGGCAATGGCAAGAACCAAAGAAAAGGAAAATGCCGAAGATGTATACCAAGAGGTTTTCTTAAGGTTGTCCAAAAAGATTCCAAACTTTGAAAGTACTGAACATGAAAAAGCTTGGATTATTAGAGTTACAATTAATTGTAGCAAGAACATACTTAGCTCTAAACATCTAAAGCATAATGTGGAGCTTAAAGAAAACATATATGATGACAATACTGTTCCGGATAAAAATGATGAAGCAAATGACTTATATTGCGTTGTTTTAGATTTGCCACTTAAATATAGGACAGTAATCCATCTCTTCTATTATGAAGGATACAAAATAGAAGAAATAAGTAAAATATTAAAAACAAAAGAGAACACTGTGAAGTCGTGGTTATCTAGAGCACGTGAGAGAATAAAAACTAAAATGGAAGAGGGTGCTAAAAATGAATAAGAAAGGTGAATTTGATAAGTATATAAAATCAATGAATAAGGTTGAAGTGGGAGATAAAATGAAAAAAGATGTTTTGAATAAAATCAGACCGAAACAAAAAACCAGATATAATTGGTTTCCTAGATTAGGAGCTGCAACTGTTGTAGTTGCTTTAATGCTAGCTATAATTCTTCCACTAGGAATGGAAAGGAATACTGAAGAAGGGCAATTGGCCGTTTTACCAACAATAGATAGTTTTGAAAATCTACAAGCATTATTAGGGCATGAAGGAAGTGACTTTGGGCGTAGCCGTTTCAATGATGACCATATATTTGCAATCGGAGGACCAATGGACGACGCAGTAGTAAGCGAATCAGACGGTATTAGAAGCAGCAGAGAATCTACAACACCAGACCATTCAACAACAAACATTCAAGTAGAAGGTGTAGATGAAGCAGATATTGTGAAAACAGATGGAAACTATATATATTATATATCTAATAGTAGGATAGTTATTATAGATGCAAGTGATCCGAAAAATTTAAGAATAGCGAGTCAAATTGAATATGAGTGGAGAGAAACTGAGAGTTTTTCACCTTTTAACATATATTTGACCAATGATAAGCTTGTAGTTATTGGAACGAGATGGGAAGAGAGAGGAGACAATTATTGGCTAGACCTAGAAACATTTACACCAGAAGTTGATGTTATTAGTACACGAGAAGACTCAGTAGAACTCACTATAGTAGAAGAACCTATTCATCGTGGAAGAAGACATTGGTGGGGAGGAAACGTATATACAGTAGCAAGAGTATACGATATAAGGAATAGAGATAATGTAAGATTAGAAAGAGTAGTTGAAGTAGAAGGAGAACATTTAACTTCTAGAATGATAGGAGATAACCTATATTTAGTAGCGAATCAAAATATAAGAACATATAGATTTGATATATATCCAATATATGAGCTAAGTGAAGACGCATTTAAACCAAGCTATAGAGATACTGCGGTTGGAGAAGGAATAAGAAGAGTAGATTTTTCATATATATCATATTTCCCAGATAGCATATCAAATAGTTATTTAAATATAATCGGATTCAATATAAATAATAATGAAAAAGCTAATGTGGAATCAATTTTAGGTGGAGGAGACATTGTATATTGCTCAGGAAACAACCTATATGTAACGCGTACAACGTTTGAACATAGAGATTCAATAGTAGCAGAAATAGTGACCGGAGACGGAAGAAGAATGGATATGAGAACACACATATATAAGTTTGCATTAAATAATAGTGAAGCTACATTTATTACTTCAGGAGCTGTTCCAGGTAGATTGTTAAATCAATTTTCCATGGGAGAATATAATGGATATTTTAGAGTGGTTACAACGGACAATGATAGAGGTTGGTGGTCACCAGAACATGATATGAATAATGTATATGTATTAGATATGAATCTAGACATAGTAGGCAGAGTAGAAGGATTAGCGCCAGGGGAAAGTATATTTGCTGCAAGGTTTATGGGTGATAGAATATATATGATTACTTTTGTAGAAATAGATCCATTATTTGTAATTGATGTATCAGACCCAAGGAATCCAATTGTATTAGGAGAACTCAAAATTCCATGGTTTAGTACGTATTTACATCCATATGATGAAAACCATTTGCTTGGAATTGGAGAAGATGTAGAACTTGTTAACGGATGGGTATTAACTAATGGTATAAAATTAACACTGTTTGATGTAACAGATGAGTCAAATCCTACAGCAAGACATTACGAGAAAATAGGAGGAAGAGGAACACATTCAGAAGTATTACACAACCATAGAGCATTCCTGTTTTCAAAGGAGAGAGACATCATAGCATTCCCTATAACAATTACTGAAGATTGGAGATGGGAACCTACCTTTGTTGGTGTAGTAGTTTATGGATTAGATTTAGACGGAGGATTTACCTTAAGAGGTAAAATCACACATATGCCAAGTAACAACCGCTCATGGGTCGATTGGGATAGAGAAATCCAAAGAATACTATATATCGGAGATAGCTTAATAACAGTATCAAGAGGAATGGTAATGTCAACTGACATAAACACAATGCAAGAAATAGACTCGTTAGAGTTCTAAATATAATTTGATATACTTCATAAATAAGTATGATAGATAAGGGCAGTGCTGGTAGGATATTAACTACCAAGTACTGCCCTATATTTATGCGAAAAGAATAAAATATAGTTGTTTAAGTAAAAATAGTTTAATATACTTAAGCTAAGGAGGAACGAATATGTTTGACTGTCATTATGATTTATTAATGTACATCTATTTATACAAAGATGATATAGATGTACCAAAAAAATATTGTGAGAAAATATTTAAGAAAGATAATATAACAGGAGGGATATTTAACTTCTACTATACTTCTCTAGAAGAGATGGAACAGAACTTAAAGATAAAAAGAGAAGAGATTGATGTTATAGAAAACCTTAGAACTGTTAAGGAGCTTATAGAAAAGCATAATATAATACCACAAGATGTGGAATGTGTGATAGGAATCGAAGGTCTAGATTATTTAGAAAGAATTGAAGATATAGATGAGTTATATGATTTGGGGATGAGAAGTACAAATATTGTTTGGAACAATCCAAACAAATTTGGTGGTGGAATTAAAGCAAAAGAAGAAGTGGGGCTAACAGAATTAGGCAAAGTGCTAGTAGAGAAACTGGTTCAGAAAAACATTGCTATAGATTTATCGCATGCCAATGAAAAAACCTTTTGGCGGAATAATTGAAGAATGCAAGAGATTAAAAAGTTTAGGACATTTTCCGATAGTACACGCATCACATTCTAATAGTAAAGTAATATGCGATGTTTCTAGAAACTTAAAAGATGAACAAATCAAAGCAATAGTAGAAGAATTTGATGGAACAATAGGAATAGTAGGATATGTGCCATTTGTGAAGCCGACAGGTGACAAGAAAGATATCGTATCTCCAGAAGAATACTATTTAAAACATATAAATCATGTAAAAGAATTATTAGGCGGGATAGATAATATAGTAGTCTCAACAGATGATATGACCTTTGAGGGAGAAGAGAGCGAACCTCCTGTATATAAACATGAAGAAGTAGCAAAAGAGATAAGGAAGCTACTACAAAATGATGGGTATACAAACCAAGACATTGAAAAAATATTGCACAAGAATTTTGAAGAAAAGATATTGAAAAAATATAATTTATCATAGTAAGAGAGCATGAAAACAATCATGCTCTCTTACTATGACAGAAACATTACATTTTATGGAAAGTTTCATGTCTTTCATGACATTGCAGATAGACTTAAGATAGAATAACATATAAGGAGTGATGGAGAATGTTAGCTCGAATAAAAGAGTTTATAAAAAATAAGTTTAATATTAATAGAAAATTATTAGAAGATGGAAGTATAAACAATAAGGTAGATGCTGACAGTACGAAAAAGCTAAAATTTGATGTAGCTATAAAAAATGAAGATAAAGAAACCATTAGAATACTAGAGTTACAACAGAGATTTAGTAATGGATTTATTGAAGAAGATGACATATCTGAAGAAGACCACGATAAACTCAATGAACTTTATGATAAACAAATTATAGAAATAAAAGGAAGAATAGAAAAACAAAGGCAAGAGTTTTTAGAGATAATAAGAAAATCTAGTTAAAGCAGGAGCAAAAAATGGAAGAACTAAAAAGAGTTGAATTAGACCCGAGATGGCAAGTAGAAGCATATTCACAAGTAGAGAGCGATTTCAAAGCAGGGAGACGCTCTTGTGTTGTTGCGCCAACAGGATGTGGAAAGACAGCGATAGGTTTAAAAGCTATAGAAGATAATCCCGGGAAAAGCATATTGTGGCTGACTTCAAGCTCAACTGGGATTGGAGAGACCAAAAAACTAATTAAAGAAATATATGGTAAAGAAGCAAAAGAGATTTTTCCAAGACTAAAATTTCTTACATATAATGCTTTAAGTAGAATGACGGATGCGGACTATAAGAATTTAAATCCCGATTTAATTATATATGATGAAATACACCGTGCTGGCGCAGAAATATGGGGAATAAGAGCGCAAGGAATAGCCGAAAAGACTAAAGGAAATGTATTAGGATTAACAGCGACACCAGTGAGGACAGATGGGCAAAACATGGCGGGGAAAATCTGCCGGAGGAGTGTCATATGAACTAAAGTTAACAGAGGCAGTAGCGAGGGGAATTCTTCCGGTGCCAATATACATATGTGCAAGCTATCTATTTGGAGAAGATTATGAAAGATTAGAAGAAAAAATTTCTAAGATTAAAGATCCAAAACAAAGAAAAGAGTATGAACAAAAATTAGAGCAAGCAAGAAGAAATTTAAGTGAAGCAGCAGGCATGAAAGAAATCTTTAAGAAATACATGAAAGAAGAAAATGGAAAGTGGATTGTGTTTTGTAAAGATATAGCTCACATGGAGGAAATAGAGGCACTATGTGAAGAGTGGTTTGGAGAGGTAAATCCTAATCAAACGATTTTGAAAATATCATCAGGAGAAGAAAGACAAGATAACATTGAAGCGATGCAGTTCTTGAGAAGAAAGGAAAATGAAGATTTACTAATAGCACTAACTGTAAATATGATAAATGAATCTTTTCATGATGGGGAATTATCTGGTGTTATTATGGCAAGACCAACAAAGTCTGAGATACTATATCTGCAACAATTAGGTAGAGCATTAATGAAAGATGGTAAATCACCAATAATATTTGACTTAGTAAATAATTTAAAGTATTTCCAAGAATTCAGGAAAGAAATAGAAGAAATAATAAGAAGAGGAAGAGAAGACGGAAAAGAAGATTTATACGACGATGGCGTACTAGAGCAGTTTAAAGTATTCTCTGAGCAAATGAAATTTGCCGAAGAATTTAAAAAATTAGAAGCAAATTTGGATGAGATGCATGGAAAGAGCACAATTAAAAGATTGTTAGATATATCTGAGAAACTAGCAGGTGTGGGAGTAGATTTTTCAAACTTACAACTAAGAGAAAATTACAAATATAAAACAATAAAAGATATATTAAAAGAACAAGAGATAAGGGAGAAATTAAAAGAACAAGGGATAGATGAAGCTGTTTTAGAAGAATTTGACCTAGATTATGAAATTGGATCAGCTATAATGAGACTTAGAGCTGCTTATGCGGGACGTCGGAACATATAGGATAACTGAAGAAGATGTAGCAAGAGCGAGAGCTATAAAAGGGTTAATACAAGATGAGAAGAAAACGGTAATAGAGGAATTGTTAGACGTATCTGAAAAATTAGTAGATTTAGGGGTAGATTTTACCAAAATACGAATGAAAGAAAATTACAGATATAAAACAATAAAAAACATAATTGAAGAACAAGGGATAGAAGAAAAATTAAAAGAACAAGGAGTAGATGTAACTGTTTTAGAAGAATTTGATTCAAACTATGAGATTGGTTCGGCGATTTCGATGTTTAGATCTTCTTATAATGGACACCGGAACAAATAGAATAACTGAGGAAGATATCATAAGAGCAAAGAAGATAAAAGGACTTATATCAGAAAAAACGAAAACTGCAATGGAAGAACTTGTGGATATATGTGAGATGTTGGACGATAAAGGGATGGATCTTACGAAGACAGGATTAAAAAAGGACAATAAACACAAGACAGTGAATGATATAGTTGAGGAGCAAGGAATAGATCCAAAAGTTTTAGAATATATAGACGGCGATTATCCAATCGGCAAGAAAATAGCGGGGTTTAGAAATGCATGTAAAGGGAAGTCCTCGTATGCGGTAACAGAAGAAGACAAAGCAAGAGCGAAGAAGATAAAAGGATTAGTACCGGAAAATAAAAAAACGGCGACAGAAATATTACTAGATACGTGTGAATTATTAGACAGAAACAAAGTGGACTTTACAAAGGTGCAATTGACAAAAAACATAGATGGGAAAGATATATCTATAACAGTAGGAGAGATACTAAAAGAACAAAATATAGAGCTAAGCAAAGAAGATTTAAAAAAAGTAAAGTTAGATTATAAAATAGGACAATCTATAATTGCTTTTAGAAAGGCATGTAAAGGAACGTCGAAACGCACAACTACTGAGGAAGAAAAAGCAAGAGGAAAAGCAATAAAAGGAATCATAGTTGAAGAAGAGAAAACCGTAATAGAAGAAGTGTTAGATGTATGTGAGGTATTAAGTAAGAATAAGGTAGACTTTACAAAATTAGCGCTTAGTAAAAATGTAGATGGAAAAACTACATATAAAACGGTGGGAGATATAATCCAAGAACAAGGGATAGAGGAAAAGTACGAAGCTTTAAAACAATCAGAAGAGGATGAAGAGGTTTTGAAGCAGTTAGATGAAGCCTATAAAGCGTTAAAGCAGTTAGATGAAGATTATGAAGTGGGACATTATGCAAACATTTTAAGAAGATGTTATGTAGGATCTTCAGATTATAAAATAACGGCAGCAGATAGGACGAGAGCAGAAGCGATAGATGGGTTATTGACAAAGGAGAAAAAGCCTGTTTTTGAAGAACTTCTGGATGCATGTGAATTTTTAAAAGCTAATGAAGTTAGCTTTATAAATATACGAATAAGTAAAAAAGGTGAAGATGGTAAAAACGTAAAGAAAACGGTCAAAGATATATTGGAAGAACAAGGAAAAGATAAATCTATTTTAGACAACTTGGAAGGCATAGATGAGAATTATGAAATAGGAAAGCGAATAAACCACCTAAGATGTACATATAGAGGAACGTTAGATTATCCACTAACAGAAGAGGATATATTAAGAGTGGAAGCATTAGAACGGACTGATCCCGGAAATAGCAAAAAAAGAAAGACAGAAAAGACTACTGTTACAAAAAGAAGCAGAAGTTCAAAAAGTGCTAGACGATGCGCAAAGTTCAAAAGAGGTTTCGAGTGAGGAGGAGTAGAAACTTTAACGCTAGAAGATGTCATTAGAAAAGCATTAGGTCGCTATAATCACCTTATATTAGAATGACTGAGAAGAGTTATGTTATGGATCTAATTGGTTTAAGATAACATAAAATGTTGTGTAGGAGTCAGCAATGCAAGAAAATTAAAAGAAAGAGTGATAGTGATGGATGAAAATAATAACAAATTAAGCAATAAAACAGAAATATATAACAAGGTTTCCGTATTAAGTATATTTACAATATTAAATATACAAACATTTATTATATATATGTATGTAATATATATTGCGGATATATTGCCAGATATAGCTAGAATGGGTAGACAGCTAATAGTTTTCTATCTAATTTTGATAATATGTGGTATAGTTTCATATAGCAAGAATCGATTAAAAACGAAAACTTCTTGGACTACAGTTTCAGAAGAAGGAATTGAAATGCATAACATACATAAAGGGATACGTAAATGGGAAGAAATCTCGAAGATTACATTTCATAATAGGGGAATGTTTTTAGCATCGAAAGACGGGAAAGAAGTTTTAGTGTTATCATTTGATGCGAAAACAGCTGTGAATAAAATAGAACTTGTAAAAGCAATTAATAAATTTAAGCCAAATGAATTAGAAGTAGTAGATAACGAGGATATTTATATAAATTATACTTCTAGATTTCTATTAAGAAACTACATGATACAAGCTATGATAATGTTTGTGCTGGAGTTGGTCTTAATATATGCAATAGGTATATTTATCGGAGTTCGGATTTATAATTTGGGCAATTTATAGCACATATGTTAATAATAATTATTTAATCACTATTAACAAAAAAGATAGAACAGCAAAAATTAGAAGTAGACAAATAAAAGATGTGAATCGTGTTTATATAGATAAGGACGAAAACATACTATATGCTGAATGTAAAAATGGAAATGTAAAAATTGCAAAGTTACAAAATTTAATTAATTTTGAAGAAGAAGTATTACAGACGGATTGAAGTGTAAAAAGTGATTAGAATAATGAGTATCAAAGTAAAAATGATTCTAAATAATAAAAATAATTTTCCGTGAGCATGGAATAGAATATCTATAGTCCAAAGTAAAAGAAGATTAAAAAATGGAAGGGACGGCTTGAGCTGTTCCTTTCATTATGTTAAAAAATTATATGTATAGATACTTGCAAAAAAAATATAATGTGATAGAATAAAGAAATAGAGAAAATTTGTTTGGGAACAAAAGAAGGAGTGTGCTATAAACTATGTATGCATATATAAGAGGAAAATTGGTAAATAAGTCTAATACATATGTTGTGATAGACGTAAATGGAATAGGATATAAAGTGTTTATGTCATTAAAGTCTATAGAAGAGCTTGGAGAGACAGAAGAAGTAAAAGTACATACACACTATTATGTAAGAGAAGATAATATAAGTTTGTATGGTTTTGTAACAAATGAAGAACTAAGAATGTTTGAGCTTTTGCTTTCAGTAAGTGGAATTGGAGCTAAGTCAGCTATAGCAATGTTATCTGAGATAACACCTTCTAGTTTTGCGTTAGCTGTAATCACAAATGACATATCAAAGCTAGTAAAAATTCCTGGTATAGGAAATAAAAGTGCTGCAAGAATAGTGCTAGAACTTAAGGATAAGTTAAAAACAGAGCAATCTTTAACAGAATGTAAAAATGAAGAAGTAACAGCGGCAATTGCTGAAGACAATAAAACATCAGAAGCAATTTCAGCTCTGCAGATATTAGGATATACAAGAAAAGAAATAGAAAAAGCATTAGAGAAAATAGATATAGAAACTCTAACATTAGAAGATGTAATTAGAAAAGCATTAGGAGTATTGTCGCTATAATAGAGAGTTCAAATACTAGATTGAATTGAAAGGAAATAAACAAAATGGATCTAAATCAACCATTAGCATACAGAGTTCGTCCTAAAACAATAGAAGAATTTGTTGGACAAGAAGAAGTGCTTGGAAAGAATACTATATTATATAAAACGATACAAGCAGATAGGTTATCTAGTTTAATTCTATGGGGACCACCTGGATGTGGAAAAACATCTATTGGTAGGGTAATAAGCGGAACAACAAAGTGTAAGTTTGTAAAATTAAATGCCGTTACATCTGGTACGGCAGATATTAAGAAAGCAATAGAAGAAGCAAAAAACTTATTTCTTAATCCGACAGGAAAGTGCATTTTATTCATAGATGAGATTCATAGGTTTAATAAGTTACAGCAAGATGCACTATTACCATCTGTGGAAGATGGAACAGTAATACTAATTGG
>Ga0123355_10000775_pt1 | contig 43658 bp, 41 predicted proteins | sample TergutEmb28metaG_3_FD_89872 | JGI IMG/M metagenome (GOLD analysis project Ga0123355, IMG submission 89872) | Embiratermes neotenicus P1 segment gut microbial communities from Petit-Saut dam, French Guiana - Emb289 P1 | ecosystem: Host-associated > Arthropoda: Insects > Digestive system > Gut ...
GGGGCGAGATAAAAGAGCACCACCCCGCCACTTCGTGGCACCCCTCCAAGGAGGGGAATCTTCACAGGAAGCTTAGAGCATCCCTGAAAATCATTAGTAACACCCCAGCACTCCAGAGCGCAGACCGTCAAGGGGCTGACTAATGATTTTGTTTGCTATTTTAACGGAAATGCCTTAATATATTGCTGATGCTAGGGCAATTTTAAAAAGCACTCGAATATCAAGCTAAATTGCCTAGATACAGTAATTGTAAAAAAGGAAATGAGCATGAAAATAGGAATTATAGGCACAGGAATTATCGCATCGGCGGTTGTAACAGGACTTTGCAAGGCGAAAGCTGGTCATGATTTTTTTCTTTCCCCTAGGAACGCAACCAAAGCAGCCGCGCTCGCTGATGAATTTGCAAATGTAAATGTCTGTACATCCAATCAGCAAGTGGTTGACAATGCGGATTGGATATTCATATGTCTGCATCAAAAAGATTTTGGCGTGCTCAGCGAGCTTAAATACAGAGCCGAGCAGAGCATTATCAATATGTCGGCAGAAATGAGACTGCCCAAACTCAAAGCAATTGTAGGCGAAACAGCAAATTTGGCTCATGTCATACCGCTGCCCTTTATTGCCTCCGGATTTGGGCCATTACTGGTGTATCCGAAAAACAAAATTGTTGGAAAATTATTTGAGCCTGTGAGCGATGTATATTATACGGACAAACAAGAAGATGTGCATACGCTGCAAATCGTCACCGGCATGATGAGCGGTTACTATATGCTACTCAACGAGGTAGTCAATTTCTCAGACGAGAGAGGAATCCCTCACGATACCTCTGTTGGTTTTGTTTGCTCACTTTTCGGATCACTATGCAAAAGAGCCTCAGAGACTGAAAATTGTGACCTCATCGAATTAGCGCATGAAATGACTCCGGGTGGGTACAATGAACAAGCCATGAATGAGCTCATGGACAATGGGGCTATACATGCATGGCGTACATCGTTGAACAGATTGCTTATTCGGCTTGAAAGCAGCGGGAGCAAGGATTAATCGTATAGGAATATAGGCTTTGATTGGTCTGCTATTATTTAGCTCAAAATCGCAAATACACGCCCCGGTCGTTTGACCGGGGCGTAATAATTGGGGATATTATCTTGTTTTAGTATGCGCCGTATTTGTGTACGGTTTCAAACATGGCCATAACATTTTCTTTTGGCGCTCTGTCGATTGGTATTGAGCAGTCCATCATGAAGCCGCCGCCTGGTGCACAAATGTCAAGCAGCTTTTTGGTTTCATCAGCAATTTTGTCAGGAGTGCTGTACATGAGGGTTGCTGTAGGAAGGTTGCCATTGATGCAAGCTACTTTACCAACAGTTTCCTTAGCTCTCTTCATATCAACCTTTTCGAACATGTAAACAACTTTGCCCTTCGGTACATCACAAAGCTGCTCAAGTCTTGTGTTGTAGTTACCTTCTGTGAAGACATATGGTGTAATGCCGTTGTCGATACATGCCATAATCAGGGCTTTGAGTCCAGGCCAGTAGAACTTCGCATAGTCATCTGGGCTCATGAATTCGTCAACACCCATATGCAACGGAATAAGGAAGAATTCTTTCTTCATAGCTATAGCTGCTCCGAGCGCATTTCTGAGCATGAGACCTTGCATCGTGTTTACAGCTCTCATAAGCTGCTCAGGTCTTTCATGGATATCCATGATTGTATTAATCATGCCGCGGAATGTATCGGCAAGCATGTCAAATGGGCAGGTTGTTCCAACTTGTGGGCCTAGAACAAATCCTTCTTCTTCAATTACATGCGCAACTTCACCGCCGCCCATGAGCCATTCGAGAGAGTATTGTCCACTCTGTGCCAGTGTTTGGAACGCTTGCTGAACTTCGGGATCTGCAAATGGTACGGTGGATACATACAGGCCAAACTCGATTGGATTTTGAACATTAACTTTTGTAAGGCCCTGAAGTTTGTTGTTTCTGCGTGGGAGCCACTTTGTCAGGATGAAGTGCGTTGGATCAAAGACAAACTCATCATACTCATCTGCTGAGAGATACTCACCATCGAGAATCTGGAAGCTCTCGTTGAGCCCGATGTTGTCTTCATAACCCGGGAATTTGATAAAGTTTGAGCCTAATGCTCTGGCCGCACGTGCAGGGTATACTGCCGGAGGCCAAATAATATCAGGGTCAAACTCTTTCATAAATTGCTTATATCCAGGTATGGAGTTTTTAACATCCGTAAGGGTTGCATAGGTAGGGATGCCGTATGCTGTGCTTGTGAAAAAGCCAGTCTTAGGTGCCAAAGGAACACGATCCGGTTGTTTCAGCGCGATTACGTCATCAACGCGTTTTCTTCTGCCTTGAAATTTTTCTTGATTTGTCATATAAGAGTTTCCTCACTTTCATTTTATCTGTTTCGCAGGTAAGTGTACAATATATTATCATTAAAGTTATTGCGTGTCAAAGGAGAAAAAGTGTGTTTTGATTTTTTGGTAATTACTTTGTGCAGAATTACAACTGTTTTTGGTTATAAATTGGTGCACACTTGTTCTTTATAGCTTTTTTTTAAGTTCATAAAGCAGGTTGAGCGCTTCCAGTGGGGTAAGGGTGTTGAGGTCAGTCGCGTTTATTGCCGCAGCAATCTCGCTCCCTCCCATATCAAGCATAGATAGCTGCCCCGAATCCTGGGAGGGTGACGAACGTTCACGCACTGGAGCATCCATATCTTCAAGCGCTTTGAGCACAGTTTTTGCGCGTTTTATAATGCTATCGGGGACTCCTGCCAGACCTGCGACTTCAATTCCAAAACTATCATCGGCGCCTCCGGAAACGATTTTGCGAAGGAAAATAATATCGTCACCGCGCTTTTTAGCGGCAATATTAAAATTTTTGACACCACTGATATCGTCTTCAAGCACAGTCAGTTCGTGATAATGTGTTGCAAACATCGTTTTTGCACCGAGTTTACGTTTGTCAGTACAGTGCTCCAAAACTGCACGAGCGACAGACATTCCGTCATAGGTAGATGTGCCGCGCCCTATTTCGTCAAGTATCAACAAACTATTGCGCGTAGCATTTTTCAAAATATCTGCCATTTCGGTCATTTCGACCATGAATGTTGACTTTCCACCGGCCAAATCATCTGAGGCACCTATTCGTGTGAAAACGCGGTCTACAACGCCGATTCGCGCTGACTTTGCCGGTACAAATGAGCCCATTTGAGCCATAAGGACAATAAGCGCAGTTTGGCGCATATACGTTGATTTACCTGCCATATTCGGGCCTGTAATTATTGCCGTTCGTGATAAGTCGCTGTCGAGATATGTATCGTTAGGAACAAACATAGATCCTTGCTGCATGATTTCGACAGTCGGATGTCTTCCATCTCTTATGTCGATGATTCCGGATAAATCGATTTCAGGCATACAGTAGTTATTTGCCGCAGCGGTGTCTGCCAGGGAACAAAGAACGTCAAGCTCTGCGATAAGTTTTGCAGCAGCTTGCACCCGTTCCACCTGTCCGGCAATAATCAACCGCAACTGCTCAAATAATTTGTATTCGAGCGCAACTAATTTGTCTTTGGCTGTCAGCAGCTCAGTTTCAAGCTCCTTTAGCTCTTGTGTGATAAATCGCTCACAGTTAGCGAGTGTCTGTTTTCTCACGTAATCGCCGGGAACATCTTCGGAAGAAGAGCGCGGAATTTCAATGTAGTATCCAAATACTTTATTATAGCCGATTTTGAGTTTTTTTCCTGTGCGTGCCCGCTCTCTTGTTTCAACATCAGTCAAGGCCGCCGCGCTGTTTTTAAGAAGCGTTCTGAGTCGGTCTACTTCCGAATCAACGCCGTCTTTAATGAATTCTCCTTCGCGAACTGAAAAGGGCGGGCTGTCCTGAATGTTCGTATCAATAGATTCAGCAATATCTGTAAGCATATCCATAGCCGCCATCTCGCATAGGGCTTTGCTTTTCATGTCACGAACCTGTGTAATCAGTGTCGGCAATTGGTTTATTGATGATGACAACGCTTTCAAGTCACGGCATCCGGCATTGCCGAATACAACTTTACCAATCAGCCGCTCAATGTCACTGATTCCCTTAAGTGTGTGTATCAGCTCAGCTCTGGGTACTGTTTCAAGAAACAACTCATGGACGGCGCTTTGTCGTTTTTTTATAGTTGTTGTTTTTAGTAGCGGTCTGAGCACCCATGACCTGATTAAGCGTCGGCCCATCGGGGTTTTTGTTTTGTCTAAAACCCAAAGCAAACTGCCTTTTTTCTCGCCGGATCGCATTGAGCCAACCAGCTCCAGACTGCGCATGGTATTTATGTCTAGTTCCATAAACGCGTCACCGGAGTTGCGTCTTAGAGTTTGAAGATGCGGTATATCCGCTTTTTGTGTCTCAAATATATATGACAAAAGAGCGCCTGCAGCAAAAATTGCCGCAGAGCTAAGCTCTTGTACGCAGGAATCTTGCCCAAAGCGCTCAAAAAGGAGTTTTGAATTTTCCTCGTTGAATCTGTCGGTGTCTGTTTGCACCAAGCAGTCAAGTCCGTTTTTTAAGTATATTTTTAATTGCTCAACACCTTCTGAATCTCCGCCCAGAATGGTTTCTGAGGGCAAAAAAGCATTGAGTTCATTTTCGATATGTCGGAGGTCATTATTCGGAAACTCAGAAACAGATATTTCCCCTGTCGATAAATCAGAAAAGCATATAGCTGATGCTACACCAATGTAGATTGCACATAAATAATTCGGTTTGCTTTCATCAAGCATGGACGACTCCATCAAGGTACCGGGTGTAATGACACGGACAACATCTCTTGCAACAAGCCCTTTTGCTGTCGAAGGATCCTCCATTTGCTCACATATAGACACCTTATAACCCTTCGCAATGAGCTTTGCAATATACGCCTCGGCCGAATGATAAGGAACGCCGCACATAGGTATGCGTCCGTCCGGATCTTCTGTAGATTTATCGCGTGTGGTTAAAACAAGGTCAAGCTCCTTTGAGGCTGTCCTTGCATCATCGCCAAACATCTCATAAAAATCACCAAGCCGAAAAAAAAGAAGGCTGTCTTTACAACGATCTTTTATGTCGAGATATTGCTGCATCATAGGTGTCACGTCGTCCTCACAAACTCCTCTCCACTTCGCCCATCTACAGTGGGCATACGTTCCGCTTGGTGGTTGCTCGTCCTCTTCAAACTAGATCTATTGCATTGGGCTTTCACTGGGGTAAATGGCCTTTTTAATTGTATTCTGCCATCGCTTGTTCTATGCCTTTTGTTATGATGACCTCAAGTGCTGAAACAGCACAGGATGCTGCGGTTTCGGCCAATTTTCTATCTGCACCGGAAAGCTTAGCAAGCACCCAATCTGCCATGTCATAATCTTCATGCGGCGGTGAGCCTACACCGATTTTGATTCGGGGAAAATCCTCGCCGCCGCATTTATTTATTATATCTCTCAATCCGTTGTGGCCGCCTGCCGATCCGCGTCGGCGTACACGGATTTTTCCAACCGGAAGAGATGTGTCGTCAGAAATGGCCAAAACATTTTCCAGCGGAACCTTATAAAACTTCATTGCTTGCCAAACGGCTCCGCCGCTCAGGTTCATATAGGTCTGGGGTTTCATAAATAAAACTTTCTGACCAGAAATATCTGCAACAGCAGTTAAGGAGTTGAATTTTATCCGACTAATCTTCACTCCATGCAGAGTAGCTGCTTTATCAGCAGTCATAAATCCGACATTGTGACGCGTGTTTTCATAACGAGCACCGGGATTTCCGAGAAACACAGCAATCCAAGACACAGGTTCGTTTCTTTTTCGAAAAAACATCAAACATCCGCCTCGTATTTTACCTGAATAATGTAGATAAAGGAACCTCTTCAAAGATGCGTTTAATGGCTTCTGCAAAGAGCGGGGCTGCGGTGAGGTACTTTATCTTGTTTGAGCTATTACTACTGTGAGCCGGAATCGTGTCTGTAAATACAACTTCGGTAATAGGACTATTATTTATGCGTTCTATTGCCAATCCCGACAGCACCCCGTGACTTGCACAGGCGTAGACCTCTTTTGCACCTGCGACTTTGAGCAGGGCGTTTGCTGCTTCACAAAGGCTTCCGGCTGTATCGACCATATCGTCAAAAAGAATTATTTTCTTTCCTTCAACGTTACCGATAATGTTCATTACCTCTGCTTGATTTGCTTTCTCTCGCCTCTTGTCTACTATAGCAAGGTTTAGACCCATTTTCATTGCAAATGCACGAGACCTTGCAACGGACCCAACATCCGGAGATACTACAACCATTTCGCTAAGGTTGTTGCCGAAAGTTTTCATGTAGTAGTCGGCAAAGAGCGGGGAGCCCAGTAAGTTATCAACAGGAATATCAAAGAAGCCTTGAATCTGAGCTGCGTGTAAATCCATTGTAAGCACTCGGTCTGCGCCCGCCGATGTAATTAGGTTTGCCACAAGCTTTGCCGAAATCGGGTCGCGCGATTTTGCTTTTCTATCCTGTCTCGCATATCCAAAATAAGGAATAACGACAGTAATCCTACTTGCAGATGCTCGTTTACAAGCATCCACCATAATAAGCAGTTCCATCAAATTGTCATTGACAGGATTACAGGTCGATTGGAGTATAAAAACATCCGAACCACGAACTGATTCAAAAAGGGATACCGAAATTTCTCCGTCAGAAAATGTTGTAACATTGGTGTTGCAGATGCGCAAGCCGATGTTCTGACACACGCTTTCAGCGAAAGCGATGTTTGAATTGCCGCTAATAATCTTTATATCTCTCCCATGAGACATTTAGGATACCTCCATCAATTTATTAATTGTACTCATATATTAAAGCATTTATCATTAAGGCGGTTCAGGTAATGCAAGCACGAATCCCCAAGTACGTGCAGCTATACCTCCTGTATACTACCCGGCTGCCTTTTCTATATCTTCCAGCGTAATTGTTATCAAATCTTCCCTTGTATGTCCTTTTTGAGCAGAAATTCTGTCAGAGTGGATTGTGACTATGTCTTCGAAAAAGTTTCGTATAAAACGTGCATTTCCAAAATTTTCATCCCGTAATTCATAGCGCATGTTAAAATGCCCGGTTGCGAATGCCTTTGCTTCTTCTGTTAGGACATATTCGCTTTTTGAGCAAATAGAGCAAAATATTTCATTAAGCTGTGCACCGTTATAATCTTCAAACTCAAAGTAACGGTTAAAGCGAGATTCCAGCCCAGGGTTAGATGCGATGAATCTATCCATTTGTTCGTGGTATCCTGCGACTATGACAATCAGGTCGTTGCGGTTATCTTCCATCATTTTAAGTAAAGTTTCGATGGCTTCCTTTCCAAAGTCATTGCCACCGACTGAATCCGGCGAAAGTGCATATGCCTCATCAATAAATAAAATACCGCCTAAAGCGCTATTTACGGCATCCGTTGTCTTTATTGCCGTTTGGCCTACATAGCCGGCGACTAAACCGGAGCGATCGACTTCAACGAGCTGCCCTTTTGAGAGCACACCGATTGCCCGATATAGTTCCGATAAAATGCGGGCAACTGTTGTTTTTCCGGTTCCGGGATTGCCTGTAAATACCATATGTAGAGAAAGCGGCGGATTGGGCAGATTGTTTTCCTCGCGAAGTTTGCGCACATTTACAAGGTTTATAAGACTCTTAACGCTTTGCTTAACACTTTCCAGCCCGACAAGCTCATCCAGCTTGGCCATTAGCTCTTCAAGCGTTGGTTCTTTGCTTGTTTGCACCGTTTCCGTATTTACAAAATCACTTGCTTTTGCCTCATCGGCTATGCTGATGGCTGGTGTTGTGGAGGTTTCGTTTATGAGTTCTTTTGCAGCGTTTTCAGCCTGCCTAATCGTGCCAAGGAGGTCATCGAAATTAGCCAGGCTGTCGGTATATGATCCTGCGGGCTTCAGACTTTTCATCAAGTCTTTTTTTGCATTGTAGTTCATATTTATCTTTTTCTCCGAAAAAAAGCACGCCGTCAAATTCTGACGTGCACTTTCATCGACCTCGCCGCCGAGCACCTTTTTTTGCAGAATATTGCTTTAAATCAGATATTTTGCTGTCGGAGTCCTGCATAAAGCGCTTGAGTTTGTCTTCAAAAGATGGTGCTTGTGCAGGCTCAACAGGACTTTGACGAGAGTTTTGCTGAGATTTGTACTGAGGTCTTGCAGGTGGGTGTTTGGGTGCTGCGGGTGCAGAGACCGCAGCTTTTATCGACAGGTTGAGCCTGCCAGAATTATCCACACCTATGACTTTGACTGTCACTTCCTGCCCCTCGGCAAGAAAATCACTTACATCATTGACATAAGAGTTTGCAATTTCGGAAATATGCACTAAGCCAGATTTTCCCGGTGCAATCATAACAAATGCACCGAATTTGGTAATGCCGGTGACGTTTCCAGTCAGGATAGCTCCCACTTCGAAATCCATATGAGCCTTTTAACCCCTCAGTGAAAATCTCGCTTTTGCATTTTTACAAATAAGCGTCAATTTTCCAAATCAAATCCGTGGTCTACTTCAATAAGTACAATATCACCATCACCCGATGGCACAAGCCCAAGGTTATTGCGCGCAATATTTGCCCTCACGGCAGAAGTGTCGTGGTGTAAAATGTCATATTCAAGTTGTGAGTTTGCAATTTCCTGTTCGACAACAGCTCTGCGCAAGTCATGAACTTCGTTATTTTCAGCCTCAATTTGCCCTCTGAGTGTAATCAGACTGATGCCAGCATATACAATAAGCGCGAAAACAATTATTTTTGTAATCAGTTTAGAGCGAGGAAGTCTAAACATATAAACATCCAAACCTTTCATAATGTAATGCACATTGCATTGTAACCCATTTCTTCTTATATGGGAAGTGTTTTTCATATTTTTTATAAAAATTGGTTATATTTCATTAACACACTGCTCAGAGTGCTTTTTCAGTAGTCTCAATTCTACATAGACGGTATTTGCTCTGCCTGTGGTCATTGTCCGTTATCTATGAAACAACCTCTTGTTTTGATAGACCGGCTCACAAGTGATATTGACACCCAACTGACGGAAAACACTGATATCAACTTGAGATAAGATAACTGTTGAGTGCGCTTCCGAATTCATAAGCTTTGGAAGCTGTTCAAGTACAAGCTCAGCCATAGGGTTTGTCGCAGTGCTGATTGCGAGTGATATAAGCACCTCATCCGTATGCAGCCTTGGGTTTTCATTGCCCAGATATCCTACTTTCAACCTTTGAATCGGCTCAATCACAACAGGTGAAATGAGTGGAACTCTGTCGTCAATGTCTGCTAGGTACTTTAATGAATTGAGCAATGCTGCAGAGGATGCCCCTAATAGTTCAGAGGTTTTCCCAGTGATTATATGTCCATCCGGCAGGGTTATCGCAATACAGGGACCTCCGGTCTGCGCAGCCCTTTCAAGCGCTGGTGAAACCGGCGCTCTGTCACTCGCCGTAAGCTCTGAGTTTTTCATAAGAAGTTCAAGCTTTGTAAGTGCCGATTTTTGAACATTACCTTTTACATAATCCAGCTGTGTATAAAAGTACCTGCGAATGATTTCCTGTTTTGAGGCCTCAGCGCAAATTTCGTCGTCAATACAAAATCCAGTCATATTGACACCCATATCGGTAGGGGAGAGGTAGGGACTTTCTCCCCAGATCCGCGTGAACATCGCATTAAGTATCGGAAAAACTTCGATGTCCCGGTTATAGTTTACCGCAGATTCGCCATATGCTTCAAGATGAAATGGGTCAATCATATTTACATCGTTTATGTCGGCGGTCGCTGCCTCATAGGCAAGGTTTATCATATGTTTGAGCGGAATGTTCCAAATTGGAAAAGTCTCAAATTTTGCATATCCGGCCTTAACTCCGCGTTTGTATTCGTGATAAAGTTGAGAAAGGCAGGTGACCATCTTGCCGCTGCCCGGCCCCGGAGCTGTTATCACAACCAAAGGTCGCGTAGTTTCAATAAAGTCGTTGTTCCCATAGCCCTCATCGCTCAAAATGAGTTGAATGTTAGAGGGATAGTCTGAACCGGGAATATAGTGGATGACATATACTGTGATTCCAAGGCTTTCCAGATAAAGCTTGAATTTGTCCGCCGCTGGCTGTCCGACATATTGGCTGATGACAACACTTCCAACGTACAGTCCATTCATACGAAATTCATCTATCAGTCGCAATACATCGTCGTCATAGGCAATGCCTGTATCGCCTATTGCCTTGTTTGAGTTAATATCGGATGCATTAATTGCAATAACTATTTCAGCCTTGTCTGCAAGAGTTTTCAGCAGTTGAACTTTTGCATCGGGTCTATATCCCGGCAAAACCCTCGCCGCATGGTAATCGTCGAAGAGTTTTCCTCCAAATTCAAGGTAAAGTTTGTTTTCAAACATTTCTATCCGTTCAAGTATTTTCTCAGATTGCAGTTGCAAATACTTCTCGCTGTCAAACCCCACCGTATACACTGAATCACTCCTGTCAATATTTGTTCAACCACCCCGAATCATTCTAAATTATGGCATTGTTAATGTCAAGCTTACAGCGTCTTTTTTGATTGGATTCTTGTGTAACATTACTTTCTGATTGACAAACCAAGCGCTACCGTGCTATATTATGTCCTGCTTGCAAACAAAATAAATATATGCGCGGGTGGTGGAATTGGCAGACTCGCTAGATTCAGGTTCTAGTGTCCAATACGGACGTGCGGGTTCAAGTCCCGCCCCGCGCACCAAGCAAAAAACGCTGTAGTTGCAATGACTATGGTGTTTTTTGTATTTGTGTGCTAACATCGGCGAAAATACCGATTTCAAAGCTTGTGCTTCTGGTCCAGGGGCGCATTTCAGTTCTATTAAGAATGAATCCGAACCTTCCGCCAATAGGCTACAGATTCGGATTGTTCAGCTATTTAGGCCAGTTTTCAATTCTTTAGCACTTTATACTACATACTCAGCTTATACTGCGTATACTGATTAAGCGATACGCCCTCTCTTTCAGCCTCTTCAGCAAGTCGGCGGTGAAGTGTTCTTGGCAGTCTAACAACGAATTTTCCACTGTATTTATCCGGCTCTAACGGCTTTGGTACAGGAAGCCCTGCTTCAAGCTTCGTTTCAATCCAACCCTCCATTGCTTCACGAATGTTCGTGTGCGCTTCTTCCAATGTCACACCATCACTCATACAGCCGTCCAGCTCCTGAATGGTCGCAAAATAATACGCACCGCTGTCATCTTTAACATGCCGAATGACAATATTGTACGGCAATTCCATATATTCTTGTGCGGTCATGTGTTCCACCTCCCGACTATTTTTCTCCGATGCGCTCTAGCAGTTCATCAATAATAAGATATTTTCAATGGGGCTTTCATGGTTATCAAGTCGCCTTGGTTGTTGAGATAGTGGCGATGCGATCCTTTTTGCCGTTTGAAGTCATACCCATATGCAGCGAGTACCTTCTCTGCTTCTTCCAACCGTATCCCACGAGGTTGATTTTTCATCTTTTCTATTATCTTTTTTACAGGCGGCATAATTTATCACATCCTACAAACAAATAGTATCATATATAGTACTATTCGTCAAGGCTAATATACTTTTTCAGTTTCCCAAAAAACAAATGGGTGTTATTGTTCATAGGCTCATTGCAAATCCGTACTGTTTTGACAGCCACGCGAAAACTTCGGTTCTGTTTTCAACCGTTACTTCCCGCACCTCTACATGGGTATGAGCGCGTATCGTGTCGAGAAATTCCGTCCGTTTAGGTTTTATTACGCCTAATATCGGGACGTTGCCAGAAATATGCCTCATTACAGCCTGCTGAAAAAATACTGATTTTGATTCCAGAACACCAAGTTCGTCCATTATGACAAGCTCGCGCTTGCCAGAATTATTGAGTATCTCGCATCCTTTCACGTCGAAGATACTTATCATATCTTCGGTCATGATAATTTGGGATCCGGCATTTCGTGTAACGAGATGCATTTCGTCGGAACATATACTCGTGCTGTATGCTGAGAGGTACATACTGCGGTTTCCACCGTTATCCGATTCACAATAAGTCATAAACCCGTCGGCTGACAAGCCAGACTGCAAAAGAAATCTCCGTATTATAGTCGATTTGCCGACCTGTATTTCACCTGTTAGAAAAATATGTTTTTTCAAGTTTCTTTCTCCAAAATCATAAAATAAGTTTACAGATTATATATCCATCAGGAATATGCGTGTTTGCAAAACTCTATATATTAGTATATAATGCGGTACTTAGCATGTATGCAGATAAGCCCTGTTGCTCACTGGAGGTTATATGGAGCTCATTCAAATCAGATATTTTATCACAGCCGCACAATTTCAAAATCTGTCAAAAGCCGCGCACATCCTGCACATCACGCAACCGGCATTGTCGAAAAGCATAGCCAAGTTGGAAGATGAGCTGGGCGTTTGCCTTTTTGACCGTTCAGGCAAAAAAATAACCCTCAATGAGCGCGGCGAAAAATTTCTTGACTATGCGATAACCTCATTACAGGAACTGGATGACGCGGTTGCGGCTGTAAAAAGCCAGACCCCAAGTCCGGCTCTTTATTTCGGACTGCTTCACTACAGTGAAAAGTTTTTGCACTGCCTTGGAGCTTTTTCAAAGGAGAACCCTAACGTCAGTTTCCATCTGGAACAATTAGATATGGCTTCCCACAATATCGACACCAACGAGTTTGACATGCTCCTCTACCCTCAAAGCCCGTTGTTTCACAAATACAAGGGATATATGATATATTCCGACCCATATTTTCTGGCTGTGCATAAATCTAATCCGCTAGCGTGTAAGGGCTCTATCCAGCTCAGCGATGTGTCCGAGCAAACAATAATCTTTTTAAAGCATGGCAATAAGCTGTTTGATTTGCCGTATCACCTGTGTGTAAGTTTGGGTATCCACGTAAACGACGGCATGTTTACAAACAACTACGAAACCCAAAGATGGCTTGTCTCAAACAATCATGGCTCCGGCTTTGTGTCACAGGGCAGCACGTCCAGTTATGCCACAGACCCGGATATCGTGCTTTTACCTGTATCTGACAAAGGGCTTAGCCAGGACATAATGATTGGTTTTAAAAGGCAAAAGCATCTCAGCGCCGATGGAAAACGTTTCGCTGATTTTGTACGAGCGTATTTTGGAATATAGAACGAGATATCATACGATTTTCTCTAATTTCCCAAGTTTTTATCGAATATTTTCTGCGCGATAATTTATTTTCTGCCCGGTAGAATGTATATTGCCGCCATAGCCAAGGCATATATTTTTCGCGGCATCAATGTTTTTCACCACAAAGCCGGCAATGTCGTTTACTCCGTACCGATGCAAAATTGGCGTGACAGGCGCTGCCATACCGACAATTGTGACGTGCGCACCGGAGGCACACAACTTTAGAAACCGCGGCAATGATTTTTCAACGAGCGTGAAGGAGGCAATAAGTACATACTCGCTATTAGGTATTAGATAATCAGCCGCCTGCTCAGGATAATCTCCCTCTTGGGGATAGAATTTTTCCACGACAGACAAATTACATATGGGTGCTAAAAGCTGGTCAATGTATGGAAAATGTCCGATTGTCGTGACGTTTTTCCCTTTCATCTCGCGTTGGAGTGTGATGAAAGGGTCGGCAGAGCGATCCTCTGCTTGCACCGCGTCTGATATATTGAGCCCTAGCGCACGCAAGCGTGTAATATCGTTGTACCAAGCGTTTATAGCCGCAATACCCAAGTTTGCTTCCTCAAATGACCAAGATTTTGCACACTCGGCAAGTTCACGCAACGGCATCCCGATTGACTTATTGGTCATTTCCGGCGCACGCCATGTTTCGTCAGCTTTATTGCTTACACCTATACCCGCTCCAGAGCACACATATGTACCGCCCACACCGCAGGCCATATCGTCAACAATGGCCTCAGGCGGTATGCCCGCGATTAGTTCGTCATATAGTTCCCACATTTTGTTAACCCTCCAGTCGTTCGCCCGCGCGAAGTTTTGTGCGGGCGTTTCCAAGCAGCATATCCATTTCCTGAAACGCGTGCAAGCTTTCTTTTTCGCGTACCGATGTCTCCAAAATTTTATAAATCCCACCGTTGCGGATAATGATGCGTAAATCCGCGCCAAGCGCGAGTAATGGGTCATGCGTTGAAATAAGAACAATTTTTTCACGCCTCATAAGAATATCAACCGCGTTGCGGCGGTCAACGCCCGCGTTTTCTATCTCGTCAATCAGCACGATGGGTGAAAGCGAAATGTAGGCACAATCCGCAATCATCAGCGCACGCGACTGTCCACCGGATAACTGCGTAACTTTGGTGCCAAGCGTAAACTTTTCCCCCGCAAGACTATTTGCGCATTCAAAACATTCCTGTATCAGCGACGTTTCACTGCCACGCGAACGGCTACACATGTGCATTTCCAAGAATTCTGCAACAGAGACATCCATCACAAAGTTCATGTTCTGAGACAGCTGCGCGACGAGTTTGCCTTCCATTCTAAAACGCATATCTTCGTCCGCTTCTGCGCCGTCGATAAGCACGCATCGTTTTGTCGGGGTGTCTCCTTGCGCAAGGCACTCTATATCAGCAAGCAGGCGCGATTTGCCGGAGCCCGTCGGCCCAACTATCGCCGCCACAGAACCGGATCTTAATTGAAGCTCAGCGCTTTCGGGGTTGCCGTCCTTGTCTTGCCCCCCAATAATCGTAAGCGATGAAACTGCGCGTAAGGCATCGGCAGCCGTCATTGTTTGCAGAAAAGATGCCAGCTGCTCCGGTATCTCGAACCGCCTTAGTCCGAATTCTTCCAGCCATTCCTCACTTACTATGAGCAACGCATCCTCCAATGCTTTGTCCATAGGTAGCGGCGGAAGATTTAGATTGTGAAAAAAGTCACGCGCGACGGGATAATCGGTGAGCAACTCTCCAACTGTCCGCGACGCAATGGTTTGCATCAGTTCATTAGTCATGAGAACCTCCATGCTCAAAGCTCATCTTGCGCATCATACCCATTTGGAACGATTCGCCAACACGCATTTCGCCCGTGCAGTAGGAACACGCCGCAGCGGGCATCGAAAATCGCAGCCGTGTATCATTCAGTGTTGTAACATGACGCGCACCTGATGCAAGCTTTGCGAGCATAAACGCACCCTGCCCCGTTATGCCGTTTGCGAACAATATCTGTGCGCTGCCATTTGCCTGACGCACACCCCACGCAAATACCTCACGTTCTGCCTGCGACACGATATCTCCTTTTGTAATGACTACAATATCTGCGAATTTCAGCATAGGCCCTATTTTGCGCGGTGTGTGAACACCGGAAAGGCAATCGATAACACACACGCTCATGATACCTACTATATGCGGGCTGCATCTGTTGCACAGCCCCGCACTTTCAGTCACAAGATAATCCAGCTTCCGCTGTAATCCCCATTTTACGCCATCCTCCACGTTGTTTACGAAAAAATGGTCAGGGCAGAACTTTCCGGAAAATCCGACTTCTACAAGAATCCCCGCTTCCTCATACCGCGTCTTGTCAAATGTTGTGAGACAATCGAATTTTATCACGCCAAGTCGCCCGTCAAGGCATTCGGCAAGACGTGTTATAACAGCTGTCTTGCCGGATGACGGCGGCCCCGCAACGGTAAGTAGTTTCATTCTTTGTTATTCCTTCTCATTGACGTTCCACCAAATTAGAGCGCTTTTAGTGCGAATATTCTCCGTAAATACGCCATCTACTGTCACGGTTTCTAAATATGCTTGCACCTTTTTCATCATCTCTGCATCAGGCTCCTTGCTGCGATCCAGCAACGCGGCATACTCTCGTGCAGAGGTGTCATCCAGTGTATGAGCATAACTGCTGTCTGTATCCATATAAACCACTCTGGGGTAATATCCCATAAGCGCTATTACCGCATAGGTGCAAATAATTGAGTTTGTATTAATAGATGTTTCCCACTCATAGCCCATCAAGGCGCGGCGCATATTGTCCAACAATTCATTTTTTCGATAGGCATACATACGATTAAAGCAATAGGCTTTGCTCATAGCAGAAATTTTTAGCATAGATTCATAGTTACCCACAATCGGGCATAGCGAAGAGAAAACCAAATCAAATTTCTTTTCCCAACCCATTTCCTTTGGATCAATGTCTTGAAAAGGCGCACTGACAAATGAAATATTGTCACGGCCGGCTTTTTTTGCGTTTTCTTTCGCATAAATAAGCATATTGTCGCTAAAATCCAATGCTGTAACATGACCGGCTGTCTTCGCAAAACTAGCGACAAATTTTCCGGGACCACAGCCGATATCAATGACCTCGGCACCCTTAAACAGCATCCCCTCATCCAACAGTAATTTTTCAATATAGTTAATGATGTCCAGGTCGGTTTCACCTTTGATTACCGTTTTCTCCCAAAATCCTGCACGTTCATCCCAAAAGGTTTTATTGTGCGAGACACTGTCATTTTTTGTCTTTCCACTTTTCCAATGGTCGATAAAAAGCTGCAAATTAAGTTCTTTATGGTCATTCATTAATAAATTCTCCTTTATGATAGTTTTGGTGCAAGGCAAGCATAGCGTCCCAGTTCTTTAACCTCAAGCATCCGAAGCGGGGTCTGATAGATTTCTGCAAGAATATCTTCTTTCAAGCTGCTCTCAGGCGACCCGACAATCATATCACCATCCGGATGCATCAGCGCACAAGTTCCACCCAGCTGTATGGCATGGTCAGGATTGTGTGTCGTCATAATGATAGTAAACCCTGAATCGGCCATTTGTTTTATGAGGCGCAATACTTTTTGCTGGTTTCCGACGTCCAAAAACGAGGTTGGCTCGTCAAAAAGAATTATTTTTGGTCTTTGAGCCATAGCTTTTGCAATCGTTACCTGTTGTTGCTCTCCACCTGAAAGCTGAGTAAAAATCCGATGAGCAAAGTGGCTTATGCCGATATCCTCCATCACTTTTTCTGCATCCGCATAGTCTTTTTTGCTTGGATTGCCAAAAGGCGATATGCGCGGTGCACAGCCCATAACAACATACTCCCGCACAGTAAAGTCAAAAACCGACGATACCTTTTGTGTAACCAGCGTAACGATATTTGCCAGCTGGCGTGGGGCGTATTGCTCAATGGGTTGGCCATCCATATGGATTTCACCTGACATCGGCATCCTTATCCTACAAAGGCAGTCAAAGAGTGTTGATTTCCCGACGCCGTTTGGCCCCAGCACCGTCATTACATCTCCGGCATCTAAGTCAAAAGATATATTATTAAGCACCATCTTTTCAGGGGTGTAGCAAAAAGAAATGTTTTTTACTGATAACAGCATAAGAAACCTCCTGCCTACTATTGCAGTCTCGTCTTTTGCCGGTAGAGAAGAAAGATAAAAACCGGAGCGCCGACGACTCCCGTAAGCACACCTAGGGGAATTTCAGCGGTTGTCAAGGTTCTGGCCAATGTGTCTACAATCAAAAGGAAAATGGCACCTAACAAGGCACAGACAGGAATAACCTTTTTATTGTCAACGCCAACCATAAGTCTACTGAGATGCGGAACCGCCAGCCCGACCCAGCCTACTTCGCCAGCGATACACACACTTAATACAGCCAGTGCGGTCGAACAAAGGATACCGACTCTTCTGTATCTTTTGAAGTTAACGCCCAGAAGCGTCGATTGCACTTCTCCCAAAGACATAATATTAATCCACCACGCGAGACGAATGAGTACGATTAGGCTGATTGTCATGGGCAGAGACACCGTCATTACTTCATTGGGCGAAACTGATGAAAGACTTCCCATTTGCCAAAAGACAATAGAGGCAAGGGCTGTTTGGGCGTCAGCCAAATATCTTATCACAGACATGATTGAACGGAATAGCCCGGTTACAACAATGCCGGATAACACCAATACTATGTTGCTCTGGTTGCGCAGCATCTTGGGTATAGAGGTTGTTATGAGTGTCGCCAAAATTCCACCAAAAAAAGCGAAAATCTGTACCATTGAAAATGGCAGCTCCATAATTATTGCAAGCGCCGCGCCAATACTTGCACCGCTTGTAACGCCAAGAAAATCTGGAGATACCATTGGATTGCGGAATAGCCCCTGGTAGGTTGCCCCCGAGGTCGCGAGCGCCGCTCCAATGAGCATCGCTGCAAATATTCTCGGCAATCGTATTTGAAAAATAACGGTTTCTGCCAAAGCTTCCCATGTCGGCGTCAGGGGGAAAACTCTGGAAAGCAAAATCCGTACAACTTCGCCTACGCCTAGGTCAAATCTGCCAGAGACAATTGAGAATAAGAAAAGCGATACCAGAACGCAGATCAATATAGTAACCAGCGCCACATAAGACATTTTTTTCTTCATTTCAATTGGAGTCGTCATCTCTGACATATTAATTATACTCCTTACACGCTTTTACGCATTTTTTCCAAATTATAGTTGACTCCTTTGAGCCCAATCGCCCCGCCGCAAAGGCAAGCGGCGGAGCGATTGGTTTTAGCCGACAGTACGGTCTACCTGGTTTTCTTAATAGCCAAAATATGCTCTACCCAACCGTATGCCGTGAAGCAAATAATAGAACTCTTCAACAGCATAATCTAGCTCTTCGGCTGTTATCAAATCAGGGTGAATCATATGGGTAACCCAAATTGCTCCAAGCACCGTTACGACCGATGGGGTATCCCACCACTCTGCATCCGACGGGATTTTAAATACATTCCCATCTCTTACAGCCGTTACCTCCGCCAATCTTGGCTCATCAAAGAAATCTTCCGGTTGAAGTGGCCCCCACGCGGAAATAAAGATATATTCAGGGTTCCACAATAAAACTTGCTCAATGCCAACGTCCACATATGAAGTTCCTTCTACATCCGAGGCTAAGTTTATGGCACCGGCAATCTCCAAAAGGTCGGCTTGTATCATATTTGCAGCCGCAACCTCTGTAACGCCCCTACCAAAAAGCAAGGCAGTCGGATTATGTGTAACCTGAGCAGCCCTCTCCCTTGTCCATGCTAAACGCTGCTCAAACAGCTGGATAATATTCTCAACATGTTCTGTGTTCTGAATCGCAGCGCCAATGATACGCATTGAGGTGATTATTGTTTCAAAATTTTCCGGATCAACCGCAACGCCAGCAATCCCCAGCATATCCAAATCTGGCAACATGTCTCTGTTTCTTGCTGACAAAATGAACAAATCCGGACTGATATTGGCTAGTTCCTCCAAGTTGAGATTGGCCTGCTGTCCGATTTGTGGGGCTTCGATAACATTCGGAGCCACCACTTCATAGATTGTTCTGCCGCTCGCTTTGGGGCCGGTTCCCACAACTAAATCTCCGCCACCCAAAGCAACTACCAAAGCAAGCATCGGTCCGTGGCTTACCGCAACGCTGCTTACTGTTTCGGGAATAAGCACATCACGACCCAGCTGATCCGTCACTATGATTTCGACCGGTTCCTCAGGTTGCGTGTCTGTCGAATCAGGGGGCGGTTCTGTGGGTTGTGTAGTTTCCGGAGCACTGGGCGGCTCTGTAGGCTGTGTGGCTGCTGGAGCACTGGGCGGCTCTGTAGGCTGTGTGGCTGCTGGAGCAGGTGTCGGTTCTGTAGGCTGCTCGGTCGCACACGCGGCGATGAGGGTGAACAGAATCGATAATACTAACAAGATTGCTAATTTCTTTTTCAAAATACTCTTCCTTTCAATAGCAATGCCGCCTGGAAACGCGGCGATTAATAGAACCGCTATATTTTAGCATAGCGCATTTGACGGCACAATACGCCCAACCATGAAAGTAATTCACATGCTTTATTCCCGACAGGAATATGCCGCCTTCGGTTTGTTTGATTGAAATGTGAAGAGCAAAAATTCCGGCCTTATTTCTGACGAACGTGTTTTATGAAAATGAACGTAGTAGGCAATGCCTACCACGTTCAGCGTACGATACATTATTATCCGAACAAAAAGAATGGCTAATCCGACCCTTGAGCAAAAGTATCAACCTCTTGCATATACTTGGGCACATCAAGGCTCTGTGGGCAGCTTTTGACACAAAGTCCGCAACCGGTACATGCAGATGCCTTTTCCTTCTCGTCAAGTGTCGCATAGCCATTATCAAATGGAATCCGATACCCTACCATACGGGCATGGTTGTATATTGAAAATACTCTGGGAATATTTACACCAACCGGACAAGGCATACAATACCCGCATTCTGTACAGGAAATCGCTCCCGCTTTTTTATATATAGAAGCTGCCTTGTATAAAAGCTCCTTATCTTGTTCATCGAGAGGTTCGAAATAAGCAAATGTCGATAAGTTGTCAATCAGCTGACCCATGTCGTTCATCCCACTGAGAATAGTCACAACGCCCGGAAGAGATGCAACATATCGAAACCCCCAGCTTGCAATGCTTGCCTTAGGGTCTGCCTCTTTGAGCAATTTGCCTGCTTGCGGGCTTAACTTGGCCAAAGCCCCGCCGCGCAAAGGCTCCATAATTGTAATGGGTATGTTGCGTGAATTTAAAATCTCGTATTGGCTCTTAGCATCCGTGGCTGTCCAATCAATATAGTTGATTTGCAGTTGTCCAAAATCAACTTCATATTTTGAGACAAACTTTTCAAGCAGCTCAATTGTTCCATGGAAAGAAAAACCCAGTGCCCGGACTTTCCCTTCCGCTTTCTTTTTCATGAGCATGTCATAAAAGCCGACTTTTTCAAACTTTTCAAAGCTGTCAGTATTTCCTCCGGCGCGCATCAGTTCCTGAGCAAAATTGTGTATCAAATAAAAATCAAAATAATCCGTTTTGCATCGCCTGAGCTGCTCATTGAAAATACGCTCAAAATCATCGGCGCTTTTAATTTTCCAGGGTGGGCATTTTGTTGCCAAGCTATAGCTGTCGCGAGGGTATTTAGAAAGCGCTGCTCCGGCAAATTCTTCACTTCCGGCATATGTAAAGGCTGTATCATAGTAGCTCACGCCATTTGCCATCGCAAAATCAACAAGCTTTTGTGATGCCGCATAGTCGATTTTGGAATCTTTCCCATCAACCCTTGGTAGTCGCATCAAACCGAATCCCAAAAGTGAAACATCCTTGCCATTAATACCATTGCTAATCATAAACAAAAGCCTCCGCTCTCTTAGTAGGCGGCCATTTGGCCGCCTGCTTTCATATGCTTACTCCCGACGCGATTGTGCCTCAGCCACAGCCAATTCATCACAGCGGTTGTTGTATTCGTTGTCGGCATGTCCCTTAACCCAATTAAAACTGACTTTGTGTTTTTCAAGCAAAGGTACCAGGCGTATCCAAAGGTCAGGGTTTTTAACCTCACCGCCTTTTCGCTTCCAACCCATTCTCTGCCAAGAATTCAACCAGCCCAAATTGATTGCGTTTGAGACATATTGCGAGTCTGTAAAAACTTCGACATCACAAGGTGTTTTAAGGGCTTCAAGCGCAGAGATGACCGATATCAGTTCCATACGGTTGTTTGTTGTGCTCAGTTCCCCACCGCTGATTTCTTTCTTGGCTTCTCCATACATCAGTATTGCGCCCCATCCTCCGGGGCCAGGATTACCGCTGCACGCACCATCAGTGTAAATTGTTACTTGTTTCATTACATCATTGCCTTTGTTTTTATAGGCCAACAGACATCGTCAACCCTTCCTCATGCAGACCCACGCCGCAATCTCCCGTCAGCTTACGCGTTCGGCTCGGCTTCCGTTGCAACCGCAGAGGTCTCACCTGCTTCTGCCTCTACTTCCGCTCCTTCTGCGTCTTCTTCGTATTCCTCACCCTCTTCTTCTTTCTCGGTACGGGCAATAGAAATAACCTTTGACTCTTCTTGAGTGCGCATTAATCGGACACCTTGTGTTGCACGACTTATAAGACTGATGTCAGCCGCAGCCATTCTGATAATGGTTCCGTCATCAGAAATAATCAGGACATCGTCTTGCTCATCGACCACCTTCACATCCACAACCTTACCGGTTTTTTCGGTTATGAGATAGTTTTTCTTGCCATATCCGCCCCTGTTTTGCACACCGCCTTCTTCACCGCGCAGATATTCGCTTATTTCGGTTCTTTTGCCATATCCATTCTCGGTGACAGTCAGCAGCGCACCACCTTCTCTGGCACGAGCCGCACCTACACAATAGTCGTCCTTTCTCAAACGAATACCGCGCACACCCGCAGCAACCCTGCCCATAGGACGAACGTCAGTCTCGTTAAAGAATATCGCCATTCCGTTGTGTGTTGCAATCAAGATTTTTTGTTTGCCATCTGTATCACGTACAGATATGAGCTCATCCTCATCACCCAAAGTCAAAGCACGAATGCCGACATTCTTGATATTCTTGAGTTCGGTTGTCCGCATCCGCTTGACTGTACCGCTACGGGTAACCATAACAAGGTATGCTTCCTCATCAAATTCGCGTATACGAATCATCGCAGAGACTTTTTCTCCCGGTGGCATTGGCAGGATGTTTACAATATTCGTCCCGCGTGCTTGTCTACCGGCCTCCGGAATAAGGTATCCTTTTTTTCGGTATACCCTGCCATGATTTGTGAAAAATAGGATATAATCATGTGTTGATGCTGTAAACAGCGTCTCGACATAATCTTCTTCACGCGTCGTCATTGCCATGATGCCTCTGCCGCCGCGCTTCTGTGATCTGTATGTGCTGGCAGGCTGACGCTTGATATATCCGGCATGAGTCAAAGTATATACACACTCTTCCTCATCAATAAGATCCTCTATATCAATTTCATCTTCAACAATTGCAATCTCTGTGCGGCGCACATCCCCATACTTATCACGTATTTCGGTCAGTTCCTCTTTGAGTACGGAATCAAGCAACGCCTTGTCCGCCAGAAGCTTCAGATAATATTCTATCTTCTCCTGAAGCTCTGCGTATTCCTTTTCAATTTTTTCGATTTCGAGCCCTTGAAGGCTTCGAAGGCGCATCTCCAAAATCGCTTGAGCCTGAATCTCTGACAGCTCAAACCGCTCCATCAGCCGTTCTTTTGCATTATTGTAGCTCGAACGAATAATACGGATGACTTCGTCAATATGAGAACATGCAATCCTAAGCCCTTCAAGAATATGTGCACGTTCACGGGCTTTTTTCAAATCAAACTCTGTACGCCTTCTCAGGATTTCACGTTGGAAAGTGATATACTCATCAAGCATTTGCCTGAGCGACAAAATACGCGGCTGCGACTGATCATCGACAAGCGCAAGCATTACGATTGCAAATGTCGTTTGAAGCTGTGTCTGGGTATAAAGTCGGTTGAGCACCACCTGAGCATTTGCATCTCGCTTTAGCTCAATAACAATGCGCATACCATCCCTGTCAGATTCATCGCGCATAGCCGAAATGCCCTCAATGCGTTTGCTTTTGACAGTCTCAGCAATTGACTCAAGCAGACGCGATTTATTAACCTGATACGGCAATTCGTGAACAATAATCCGAGTGCGACCCTGGCCGAATTCTTCCAATTCAGTTCTGGCTCTGACACGAATCCTACCTCTACCCGTCGCATACGCTGCCCTTATGCCGGCTCTTCCCATGATGATTCCTCTTGTAGGGAAATCCGGCCCTTCAATATGCTCCATGATATCATCAAGGTCAGCATCTGGATTATTCATTACACAAATCGTTGCATTGATTACTTCTGTTAAATTATGAGGCGGGATATTCGTTGTCATTCCAACTGCTATACCGCTTGAACCATTGCACAAAAGGTTGGGAAAACGGCTCGGAAGCACTTGAGGTTGCTTTCGAGAGTCGTCATAATTGGGCTTCCAATCAACTGTCTCTTTATCAATATCCCTGAGCATTTCATCAGAAATCTTCGATAATCGAGCTTCCGTATACCTCATAGCCGCCGGTGGATCACCGTCCACGGATCCAAAGTTTCCATGTCCTTGTACCAGCATATAGCGCATAGAAAAATCCTGCGCCATTCTAACCAGGGCATCGTAGATGGACTGGTCTCCATGCGGATGATATCGACCCATGATGTCGCCGACCGCAGTAGCTGCCTTTCTGAAAGGCTTGTCAACAGTCAGATTGCTCTCATACATAGTGTACAATATGCGCCTATGAATGGGTTTTAATCCGTCCCGCACATCCGGAAGCGCCCTGTCAATAATAACAGACATAGCATAAGTCAGAAATGAATGCTCCATTTCCTCTTCCAACGGCGATGTTACGATTTTTTGTTCAGGAAATAAAATATCTCCCGTTTTTTCCTTCTTTGGCAATTAATATCAAACCTTTCACAACAACAAAAATGGCACCCATGTCTCAGTGGTAAAGCCTCATTTGTCATTTGTAATCTATATGTCTAAATCAACAGCATACTTGGCATTTTTCTCAATATACTCTTTGCGAGGCTCAACTTTCTCACCCATCAAAACAGTGAAAACCTCATCGGCAGCAATCGCGTCCGTCATCTTGATTTGCTTTAGAACACGTGTCTCAGGGTTCATCGTTGTATCCCACAACTCGTGAGCATCCATCTCTCCAAGTCCCTTGTTTCGGCTAAGATCTACTTTTCCTTTTCCATCCTCACCGCGCATTTCAGCCATTGCTTCTTCTAGTTCTGTATCGTCAAGCACATACCGCACCGTTTTGCCTCTCGTCAGCTTAAATAGAGGGGGCTGTGCCGCATACACATATCCGCCCTCAACAAGAGGTCGCATAAAGCGGAAGAAAAACGTCAAAAGCAAGGTGCGTATATGGCTGCCGTCAACATCGGCGTCTGCCATTATAATCACTTTGTGGTAACGTAGCTTGGTTTCGTCAAAATCCTCACCTATGCCCGCACCCAAAGCCGTTATGACCGGTGTTAACTTATCATTTCCATATACCTTGTCAGCTCGCGCCTTTTCAACATTGAGCATCTTGCCCCATAATGGCAAAATTGCTTGAAATCTACTGTCACGGCCGCCTTTTGCACTACCACCTGCACTATCACCCTCGACGATGTATATCTCGGTGAGCTCAGGGTTTGTTTCATTGCAGTCTGCAAGCTTACCGGGGAGCGACATGCCCTCAAGCGCAGTTTTGCGCCTGATATTTTCACGTGCTTTTCGGGCAGCTTCCCTTGCTCTTGAAGCAGTCACGGCTTTATCAAGTATTGCTCTGGCAACAGAAGGATTTTCCTCCAAAAATGTAGACAGCTTTTCTGTCAGGAGGCTATCGACGAATGACCTCATCTCGCTGTTACCCAATTTTGACTTGGTCTGCCCCTCAAATTGGGCTTCCATCAAGCGGACGGAGATTATGGCAGTAACACCCTCACGACAATCTTCACCCGAAAGCTTGTCATCGCCTTTGAGGATGTTTAGCTTTTTCCCATAATCATTAAGCACCCTTGTAAGTGCAGCTTTAAAACCAGTTTCATGCATTCCACCGTCTGGTGTATGAATATTATTTGCAAAACTAAGCATAAACTCGTTATAAACATCACCGCAGTATTGCAGTGCAACTTCCGCTGTTGAGTCATTACGCTCATCGGCCAAATATATGACATGGTCATGCAGTGGTGTTTTGTTTCGGTTGAGGTACTGCACAAATTCAATGATACCGCCCTCGTAGTACATTGTATCAGAAACTTCTCTGCCTTCGCGCTCATCAGATGTCGTAATGCGCAACCCACCATTGAGGAAAGCTTGTTCCCTCATGCGAGTCTTTATGACATCATAACTGAATTCACAATCGTCAAATATTTCACTGTCAGGCTTGAATGTTACCTCTGTACCAGACCTGTCAGTCTCACCGACTATAGTCAGTTCCTGAATAATGTCGCCTCTGGAAAATTTCATTTCATAAATCTGGCCATTTTTATAAACACGAACCGTAAGCCATTGCGACAGCGCGTTTACAACAGAAGCGCCAACACCGTGCAAACCGCCCGAAACTTTATATCCACCGCCGCCAAACTTTCCGCCTGCGTGCAATACAGTAAACACAACCTCAAGAGCGCTTTTACCGGTCTGCTCTTGTACATCGATTGGGATTCCACGGCCATTATCGACAACAGTTACCGTACCCTCTTTGCCAATTGAAACTGCTATCTCATCACAAGCCCCGGCCAGCGCCTCATCAATTGAGTTATCTACGATTTCATAAATAAGATGGTGCAAACCTGATGAGGAAGTTGAGCCTATATACATGCCCGGTCGCTTTCTCACCGCTTCCAAACCCTCTAGTACCTGTATTTGTGAAGCATCATATTCTTCATCTTCAGTTATGCTGACTAATAATTCATCTGTCATTTATGATTTTCTCCTCGACTCTTTCACTAATCCATCGTCCTCAAACAAGTTCAAATCCGGTGCAATGCCTCCGGAACGTTTCATCAACGTCTGTGATGACAGCTGAGATAAGTAAATATTATCTTTATAGTCCTCTCTGCACACTACAAAAGACCTCGGCAACTCTTCTGTCACATTGATTACACGACCAGACTTTTCAGAATCGCTGAGAAATTTGCGCGTGATATGCGAACTTGTTGAATTATCCAAATCGAATATACCAATGACTGTCGATTCAGGCACAACAATGTTTTGACCAAGGTGTAAATACATTATCTCACTTTTCCTTCTTCAACTTTTATCACCTTTCCACCGGAAACCCCAAAAATAATCTGTTCATCGCAGCAAGTGATAAAAACTTGTCCTCTTGTTATCTTGCTCAGTATAAAGCTTTGCCGGACAGGGTCTAACTCCGAAAGGACATCATCAAGCAATAGTACAGGATATTCGTTTCTGTCATCGTGATGAATATCGCGCTCGGCGAGCTTTATTGATACAGCTGCCGTCCTTGCTTGACCCTGTGACGCAAACTTTCGCGCATTTGCACCATTTATTTCTATTTCCAAATCATCCTTATGCGCTCCAGAAAGACAATGCCCTAATCTCAGCTCAGCCTGTCGGTGTTCGCGCTGATGCTGGAGCAGTTCAGGCAGGATTTGTTCCGCCTTTTTTCCCACAGAATTTATATCTGCTACTGTTTTGTATTTTATAGATAATTCTTCATTACCATCAGAAAATTCTTTGTGGATATCTCTTGCCCTGCGTGACAGACCTGCTGCAAAAGCAGTTCTGTAATAAATGAGCCGGGCACTCTGCTGCGCAAGCCTTAGGTCATAATCATCCAATAAATCAAGCAGCGATGGCTTTTCGCGATAGTCACGCAATATACGTGTTTTATGTTCATATAGTTTGTTAAACTCCATGAGCGCCGCAAGATATCCGGGACGAAGCTGTGCAATGCATTGATCCATGAGCTTTCTTCTGACCGCTGCGCCGTCCTTTATCATATTTAAATCATCAGGGCCAAACATAACTGCTGTGAGTCGTCCGTTAAGCTCAATAAGCTTCTTGAGCTTAACGCCATTTGCGTAAAGCTCTCGCCGCCGATTACGAAAAAGCCTTGCTTCAATTGTCTGTAAGCGACCTGCGGACTCTATATTTGCCTGAATAATCGCCAAGTCACTGTCAAAAGAAATAAAGTCCTTTTCATTTGCCGGGCGAAATGATTTGCCTGCTGTCAGATAATAAATAGCCTCAATAAGATTTGTTTTGCCCTGTGCATTTCTTCCGACTAAAACATTTATACCATTGTCAAAATGTACTTTCTCATTGACGTAGTTGCGATAACTGCTTAGAAATATATCATTGACTACAATATTTTATGCCCCCATCCTCTGTAAAGCCATTACAAGTCATAAATAGCCAGACTAGTTAGCTTGTTTAACCACCAATGTTTCTGTGCCGCATCGGACAACATCACCCGGTTTTATTTTTTTGCCTCTCAAAGTGCAAACCTCACCTCCGACAAGAACATCGCCATTTTGGATGAGTATTTTTGCTTCTCCACCTGTTGAAGCAATTGATGCAAATTTAAGCAGGGAATCGAGTTTGATAAATTCACTTTTTATAAAAACACGTCTGACACCAGGCAAAGCAACGCGTATCGGAAGATTTGAAGAAATAGATTTAGCCATCATATGCCTTTAACCTTACGGGAAGTATCATGTAAAGGAAGTTACTCTCTTCCCCAGCAGGAGATATGATACATGGTGTCACACCGGTATTGAGCTCCAAGTTAACCTTGTCAGCAGGGGCTGCTTTAAGTGCCTCAATCAGGTATTTATCATTAAATCCTATTTCAAGCTCTTCACCGTTACCTTCTATAACACACTCATCACTTGCTTTACCGAGTGCCGATGCAGAGTATAGATTTAAAACCCCATCACCAAAAACACATCTCACCGGGCTCTTTAGTTTATCACTGATGATCAGCGAAACACGCTCGACTGCTGAAATCAATTCGTCCTTTTCCACTTTTATTTGAAAATTGGCCGAATGAGGAATAGAGTTTTTATAATTCAAAAACTCACCCTCAAGCCTGCGTGAAATCAGCAAGGTGTCACCTATGGAAAATAATATATGCTTAGACCCCAGTGTTATTTTGACCATTTCTTCGCCATCAGTCACTATTTTTTCGACCTCTGAAAGCGCAGAACCCGGAACGACAAAACTCAAATCAGAAACATCGGCATTTTCTAAAGGCTCTCTGCGCAGCGCAAGCCTATATCCATCAACAGCAACTATAGTCAGCTCTCCATCACTGGTTTCAAACAATGCACCAGTATGAATCGGTCGTGATTCATTATCGCTAACTGCAAAATTAGTTTGAGCAATCATCTTCTTTAAAAGAGATTCATTAATCTCTAAAAAATCCTGTCCATCAATCGAAGGCAGTTCAGGATAATCTGAAATAGGTGAGCCAAGTATCTCGAATTCACTCATTTCGCTGCTTATTTCGGCAGCATATCCTGAATTGACAGAGATAGTAACATATTGTCCGGGCATTTTTCTTATAATTTCTGAAAAAAGCCTTGCATTGAGAACAATACCTCCGACTACCTCCACTTGTGCAGGTATCGTTGTGACAATACCTGTTTTAAGGTCATAACCTGATATCTTTACACTTTCATCACTTGCTTCCAGTAATAATCCTTCTAACAAAGGCACGGGGCTTTTTGTTGCCGCTGCGCGCATTGCTGTAAGGATTGCAGTCAACAGCAAGAGTTTTTCACAAGAAAACTTCATATTAACTTCCTTTCAGTAAACAACCTGTATTTTTTACAGGTAACAATTAAAAATGGGTAGCTTAATTATATATAGACTGTCTTACTTTCTTTTTTCAATTTATATATAAATATATATTAAAAATATAGTAGCAGCAGTAGTAGTAGAAAATTTTGTGGAAAAAGGAGAAAATGCTTTGCAGGAAATCACTTTTTAAGCAGTGCAGAATGTGGAAAGAATGTCATCTTTTAGAGTTTAACGTGTGACTTATAATTGTTAACATTTTATCAACAAGTAATGTGTGAAAAAATGTGCATAGTCACATAACGCCAATCAGCTTTTAGAATTGATATTTGACGTGATATCTTTCATGATACTGGAGTAGTCTGTGGCACCGCTTGTGGGAGTCTCTCTGAGCAGCGAAATAATTTTACGCTCAGAGTTTATTACTGTTGTGTGGTCTCTACCAAAAATAACACCGGTTTCTTTAAGCGAGAGATTGGTAAGTTTGCGAATGAGATACATCGCTATTTGTCTGGCAAGAGCAGTATCTCTGGTTCTGCTTTGGCTTTTCAGGTCATCGGGTGTTAGAGAATAGTATCTTGCGGTTTCCTCGATGATTGTGTCCGTTGTCGGTAAGGTATCTTTCGAACCCTTGAACATATCTTTAAGACGCTGTGTTACAGAGGCAACTGTTATGTTCTCATCCATGATATCGCGATAAGCAACAATCATTTTGACTGCACCCTCAAGCTGCCTGACATTTGAATTAAGGTTTTCTGCAATATAGTTTGTAACATCGTCTGGCATAATAAATCCAAGCTGTTCTGCTTTGTTTTTTATTATTGCAACACGTAATGCATCATCAGGAGGTTGGATATCGGCAGAAAGACTGGACTCAAATCTGGTCTTTAGCCTATCTTCTAAAAGGCGAATTTCGCTCGGCGGTCTATCTGATGTAAATACGATTTGTTTGCCAGACTCATAGAGTGCGTTAAAGGTGTTGAAAAATTCTTGCTGGGTTTCAATTTTACCACCGATAATTTGGATATCATCTATAAGGAAGAAGTCAGCACCTCTGTATTTTTCACGAAACTCAACCATTCTGCTCTTTTGAATGGCAACAATAAGCTCATTGAGAAACTCTTCACCTTTAACGTAAACAATTTTATAGTGGGGAAACTTAATTGCTATGGAGTGCCGGATTGCGTGCAGCAAATGCGTTTTGCCCAGCCCGGATTCCCCGTATATGAATAATGGATTATAACCTTGCTTTTGCCTGCCTTCACCTACCGCCAAAGCTGCGGCATGAGCAAACTTATTGGAATTACCAACGACAAAGTTTTCGAAAGTGAATTCTTCGATATGTGAATAATCAGAATCATCAACGTCTTCATTCATAGCTTTGAGCCCGTCATCATCAAGTATGATTACTTCAAAATCGCCTGAAAATAACTCCCCGATGGCTCGTTTCAAAATTCCTAAATATTGTTCTTCAATGATGGATTTTCTGAATGTTGACGGAGTGTGTAAAATAAAACGATTATTTGCAAGCTTAACGGGGCTACAATCGAAAAACCAAGTATTTATTGCAGCTTCAGTTAGGTCATTGCTGAGAATACTCAGCACTTTATTCCAGACATCATCTGTGGAATTCATAATCTCTTTTCCCCCTAGCTGACGAGCAACGAATGCCTGTCAGGCGATGGGATTTCATCGCTCACGAGCTCTAAATTCCCATCAGAAATTATTTTCTAACAATGAAAAGTATTGTATCAAAAAAACATGAAAAAATCAAGCAATTTCGAGTATTCGAGCTCCACTTGAGCCGCAAAAAATAAGAAAATTGCATCAAAAAAAAGCGACGAAAAAACGCCTCGCTCCATTTTGACTGGTGCGAAGCGCATTTCATTTCAAAACATGCCACACTTTTTGCCATCTGCATAGGTGCAGTGACATAAGTGCATCGGAGATTCTTTATCCTGATTTCTCAAACAAAGAAACTGAGGATTGTCCGATAGTACAAGCAGCCAGTAACTTATTTTTCCGAGAATGCATTGAGCTGCTTTGTGAGAGCGCTCTTCCTGTGAGCAGCTTTATTTTTATGGATAAGACCTCTGGTCGCCGCACGATCGACTGTCTTAACAGCAGTTTTATACGCGCTTTCGACTGCCTCGCGGTCGCTTCCAGACGCCGCAGCGTCAAACTTTTTGATGTTTGTTTTCATAAGAGATTTGGCCGCTTTATTTCTTGCGGCAGCTTTTTCAGAAATCTGAATTCTCTTCTCTGAGGATTTAATATTAGCCATAGCCTTAGCCACCTCCTCTCTATGACTTAACAAATAAAAGGCATTAACCCCAGGGCAGAGCCCTGGCTCCCGCACTTTGTGCGGGTTGCGCGGCAGAGACCGCGCGGGTTTGAACCTTGTGAAATCTGCGCTCGTTCGGTCATGACCAAGCCGAGCTCGGTCGTGACACTCTCTTCGCTTGATTATAACAACGGGCAAGTTCCTTAATCACTGCACCATCGTCAAATACCACGCAGAAAGCTATGTTACCACTTTACTCTTGCAAATGCAAGCTTTTTTTTTAATTTTGAATATTTCGGGTGTAATGGAATATATATTGTTGTGCAATGCCGGCATAGGGACTAAATATGCTTGGATCGAACCTTTTACCATAATGCTCCGACATCGCTCTTTTCATCCAAACATCGATGGGGAAAGCGTCGAGTTTATTCAAACCAAACAATAAAACGCAGTCGGCAACCTTATCTCCGACGCCATGAAGCGCTTTGAGCTTTTTTCTTGCATGTTCAGAAGTAGCCTGAGCCAAAGAATCAAGATCAATCTCTTTGTTAGCGACAGCACGTGCGGCGCTCAAAATATATTGAGCCCGGTATCCGCAACGCAAAGGAGCCAAATCAGCCTCACATAGAGCAGCAATCCTCTGAGCAGACGGAAAAGAGTAAAAAACAAGGCCATCAAAATTAATTTTGTCGCCAAACTCCATGCTTAAAATAGATATGATCTTTTTTATCCTGGGTATATTATTACACTGTGAAATAATAAAAGAGCACAGTGCCTCCCATTTATCCTGCCTCAGAATGCGAATGCCTGCACCAAACTGCGTAGCCTCTTTCATAAATGGGTCGATACTGAGCTGTTGCCTAATTTTCAAATAATCTTTATCCAAATCAAAGTAACTGCGCCAAACAGTCTCAAAATCCTCAATCGTGCCTGAAATAAAAATGCTGCTTCCCTCGCCACGTAATCTGGCCACGCGCCCCAAAGCAATCCCGGTATAAACGCCGTTTTCATCAGCATCCCACCGGAAACACTGGCCGCACTCAAATGTCTTTTCCAAATTAAAGTCCGCAATTGCTGAAATCTCGACTTCGCCTCCGCGGTCTGAATAATGCAAACTCAATTCCCCCTAAGCGGTCTATAAATCCTAAAAATTCATAATCCTTTAAACTGAAACGATACACTTATTGATTGGAACACCTTGAGCATGAAACTTAATCTCATAATCTGTCATAACGCCAATGGGGCCATCCTTGTGTAGGTCAATGGTCTGTTCAAGCACTGTAAACCCTGCTTGTTCAAACGCGCAAACTGAGTACTCAAAGAGTGGGAGGTTATCTGTCTTAAAATGTATCTGCCCATCCGGACATAAAATCTGACGGTATAGCGCCAAAAAGGCAGGAGCGGTCATTCTCCGCTTTATATGTCTTTTTGCCGGCCAGGGATCACTGAAATTCAGATATATTCTCGAAACCTCACCCGGAGCAAAAAATTTATCCAAATTGTCGGCCAATGCGTTGATGAAACGCACATTTTTCATCTCTTGTTTCTGTGCCAGTTCAAGGGCGATGACCATTACATTTGCAGTCTTTTCCAGTGCAACCAAAAGCACATCCGGAGAGGATTTTGCAGTTTCTACGGTAAACAACCCTTTTCCGCAACCGAGTTCAATATGCAGCTTTTTGAAAGGGTGCTTGCTAAGCCACCTCCCACGATAAGACTCAGGGTCAAGGGTCAACAGGTGAGCGCATCGATCCAAACGCGCATCAAGATTAGGTTTTCTTCGCATTCTCATATAGGCTCTATAAACTCCAGCAATGATTTTTTTATCTCTTCACGCTCATGTTTTGTATAGTATGCATGAAGTGAATTGCTCAGAACGAAGCTGCTAAAAGATGTGCTGCCCAATCCGGATTTAAGGGTACTTAAACTCTTTATCGAAACAGTTTCGTCTTCAGCGGAATAAATCGCAAAAACAGGCACCTTGATTTTTGGCAATAACGCCTTTGTGTGATGCATGAGTTTCTTGAGCTCAAAAAAAGGACTCGCAACATGCCAGATAAGGTGTGAAGATGTAGGAACAGAACTATCGTCTAAATAGGCCGATTTGATTGGATTGCTGCGTTTTGCAAAAATCAACGTCAGCCTCAGCTTCAAAGCTTTTGCAGAAAATAATGTCAACGTGAAAGGACAGGCAATGGAGAAAACACCTCGGATGCCCTCGCCAAACTTTTCAGCGGCACACAGAGCCAGCAATCCACCCATTGAATGACCGACAAGCCAAATATCTGAATACGTGCATGCATGAGATTCGATTTCAGCGTAGACATGATTTTGCAACTGCTGGAACTTAAATGAGCAAAACTCATCCAAAGTGCTGCCATGCCCGGGAAGAAGAAGTTGCAAAGTGCTGAACCCATTATTATATGCAGTTTCTGCCAAGTCATCGAACTGACGAGGAGAGCCCATGAAGCCATGTATAAAAATGACCAAACCTTTTGCGAAATCAGCTTTTAAAGAAAGTGGAGCATGAAGATTACTCAATGGCGATGACCTCCTTTACGGGAGTCGAACCCCCATCGGTTTTACTGCGCAGTTTTTTGAAAAACGTTGAAAGAAGTGAAGCACACTGCTTCGAAAAAATGCCGCCGGTAACCTGCGTGAAATGGCCATAAGGCTCCATAAATAAATTGATAACGCTGCCACAAGAGCCGGTAAGTTCATCGCGTGCACCATAAAAGACTTTATCAACACGTGCCATAATTATTGCCCCGGCGCACATCGGGCAGGGCTCAAGTGTAACATAGAGTGCGCAGCCGTCAAGTCGCCAATCACAGAGCGTCTTGCAAGCGTTGTCTATCGCTTCTATTTCCGCATGAGCAATCGCACTTTTGTTTTTTTCGCGGCGGTTTCTTCCTGTGCCAATCACAACGCCACAAGAATCAACAATGACACAGCCTACAGGTGCTTCTCCGTCTGCACCCGCTTCTTTTGCTAAATTAAGAGCCAATTGCATATAATGTTCATGATCCATTAAGTTTTAAGCCTTTTCAAAACATTGACAAAATATTCAGGCAAATCAGCAGTCAGAACCATTTGCTCTCCTTTTGTAGGATGAACGAATTTGAGTAAACAGGCGTGGAGGCATTGGCTCGATAAGCCTAATTCAGGTTTTTTCATCCCATAAACAGTGTCTCCAAGAATGGGGTGGCCTATATGTGCCATATGAACTCTGATCTGATGTGTTCGGCCGGTTTCGAGGCAACAGCGTACCCGGGTATAGCCCGCATACCTGGAAACGACATCATAATGTGTGATTGCAGTACGTGAATTTTGAGTTGTCACGGCTTGACGTTTTCTATCGATATGATGTCGCCCAATCGGAGCATCAATCGTTCCTGAATCTTTTTTCAAAACACCGCGCACTACAGCATCATACTCCCTCGTGAGTGTCCGTGAGCTGAGCTGCTCAGCCAGAGAAAAGTGAGCGAAATCGTTTTTTGCTGCAATTATAAGTCCGGACGTGTCCTTATCAATACGGTGGACAATACCCGGTCGCTTTACGCCGCCAATGCCCGAAAGGCTGTCGCCGCAATGATAAAGAAGTGCATTTACTAAAGTTCCGTTTGGGTGACCGGGTGCAGGATGCACCACCATTGCGCGCGGCTTATGAACAACAATGACATCGTGATCTTCAAAAACAATATCCAGAGGAATGTTCTGAGGTACCGCAACGAGCTCCATAGGCTCTTCCTGCGTGACAATATAGACATCCCCGGATGATGTCCTGTGGTTTTTGGTAAGCGGCTTGCCTCCAAGCGTTACATTTCCGGAAGTCAGCAGCTTTTGAGCAGTACTTCTGGAAAGTTCCGGAATATTTGAAGCGAGGAACACATCCAGCCGTTCCCCGCTATTTTCACATTCAAGCGTTGAGGTTTTCAAAACATGCTTCACCCTCGTTGTGGCGTAGCGGACGATTGAGGATACTTACATCCATGCGCCTCTGCTACTACTATGATTTGTCGTCCTCAAAGCCATATTCGCGCAAAAGCTCATCGACATCATAATTATCGATAGAACCAAGCTCCAGTTCAAGCGCACTCAAAGCATCAATGGTTGAGTCACTTTTATCTGCTTGTTCCGGTTCATAATATTCCTGCCATGAGGAAGCAACGGCAGGCGAAGAGGCCGCATCATCATGGGTAGATTCGTAAACAGGATCGACGTATTGACTGATTTCCTCAATATCTGGCTCAGAATCCACCCCGGAAAAGGTATTGGCTACAGGATGACCTTCGTTATCGTAAGCCTCTTCATTCTGGGGTAGTTCAAACTCTTCGTAAGGGTCTCTATACTCTTCTTCGTATTCGCCATATTCTTCATGCTGCGTATCAAAATCTTCATCGTCAGAGTCAGAACCTGCATATTCAAACTCCTCTTTTTCCTGTCTGGATTGGCCGACTGAAGAAGATATGAAATGAATACAAAAGGTTATAAAGCCTAATGTGATAAAGATATCCGCAACATTAAATACTGCAAATTGCACAAATTCGAAGTTGAACATATCTATGACATATCCGTAAAGCACTCTATCGATGAGGTTGCCGACCGCACCGCCAAGCACCGCAGCGAGCCCCAATGTGCCCCAGAATCCATCGGTGTAACGCAGTAGAATAAAAATCAAAATTAAACAAGCAACAAAAGATATTGCGACAAGCAACCATCGCTGACCTGCAAAAATACCGAAAGCTGCACCGGTGTTATGAAGGTGTCGAAACTCTATCACACCCGGAATCAGCTCCATGGTATCGAGGAGTCCGATAGTACGAACAACCCAACGTTTGAGAAACTGATCCAGCAGAACGACCAACGCCGAAAATACAAAAACCAACATTTTGGTTACCTCCCTTGAGACACTACGTTGAGGCAACGCGGACAAAGCTCCGGATGCTCCATACTTTTCCCAACATCCTTATCATGTGTCCAGCAACGCGCACATTTTGGTTCAGCGCTTGCTGTAATATTAACGATTACACCGGGGAATTCGGTTGCTTCATATCCGCTACCGCTACCGTTTACAACATGTACACCGGAAACGATAAACAACATCTTTAGGTCTTGGTCTGCAATTTCACTAAAGTCAGCGGCTGCTGTTTGGTTTAGATACAGCGTGACCTCTGCGTCCAGTGATTTGCCCACAACTTTTTCGGCACGAGCAAGTTCCAAAGCCTTGTTAACATCAGTGCGGAGCCTCATGAGCTTGCCCCACATTGCATCCTGCTCAGGCGAGAAAACGCGATCGTTGGACGGTGCCGGCATTGGATTAAACAGGACGCTTGCACTATCAATGCCATTGTGGTGCGGCATGACCGCCCAAATCTCCTCAGGAGTAAAAGCGAGTAGCGGTGCGAGCATACGTACAAGTGCGTCAAGAATTATATATATGACTGTTTGCGCACTTCGGCGCGGCAGCCCGTCGGTAACATCACAGTAGAGCCTGTCTTTTATGATATCGAGATAGAAGTTGGACATATCGACTGTGCAGAAATTATGTATGGCATGATAAATGGTATGATATTCATACCGATCATAGGACGCTCTGACACTTGTAATCAGCTTATTCAGGCGTGCAAGAGCCCACCTGTCCAGCTCAGGCATCAGGGAGATATCTACAAGATTATCAGTATCAAAGCCGCTTAAATTGCCGAGGATAAAGCGAGCAGTGTTACGGATTTTAAGGTAAATATCGGACAGTTGCTTCAAAATATCTTTTGAGATTCTCGTATCGACCCGATAATCAGTGGAGGCGACCCATAGACGCAATATATCTGCACCATAATCCTTTATGACCTCCTCAGGAGCAACGGCGTTCCCCAGAGATTTGTGCATGGCCTTTCCCTCGCCGTCAACAGTCCAACCATGTGTAATGATTCTTTTATATGGTGCAACCCCATTTGTTGCGATACTTGTGAGCATCGACGACTGAAACCAGCCTCTGTATTGGTCTCCGCCTTCGAGATATATATCGGCAGGAAAGCTCAGATTGGGGAAGCTTCCGGAACTCAGAACATCGGCATGAGTCGAACCTGAATCAAACCAACAATCAAGCGAGTCAGAGCCACTTGTAAAGCTTCCTTTGTTGCAATGTGGGCAGGCAAAGCCATCAGGCAGAATCTCATTTGCATCTAACTCATACCAGGCATTCGAGCCTTTGCGTGCAAACAACTCAGCAACGACCTCGATGGTCTCTGGTGTACATACGGGCTTTTCACAATCATTGCAATAAAATACAGGAATCGGCAACCCCCAGTGACGCTGGCGAGAAATACACCAGTCAGAACGCTCTATAAGCATTGACTTCATGCGCTCTTTGCCCCATTCGGGAATCCACTGGATACCTTCACAGGAGTTTACTGCTGCATCTTTCATAGCCTCAACGGAGGCAAACCATTGCTCGGTTGCGCGGAATATAATGGGATTTTTACAACGCCAGCAGTGTGGGTATGAGTGCACTATTTCCTCAGAGGCAAAAAGTGCGCCGCTTGTTTTAAGATCTTCTATGATAGAGACGCCGGCTTTCGAATAAAACATCCCGGAGTATTGGAGCGCCTCCTCCGTCATGATACCGCGGTCATCGACGGGGGTAATCATTTTGAGTTGCTTGTATTTGTTACAGACGATAAAGTCATCAACGCCATGACCGGGCGCGGTATGGACACAGCCTGTACCGGCATCTATGGTTACGTGATCGCCGAGGATAACAAGCGATTCGCGGTCATAAAATGGGTGCTGCGCTGTCATAAGCTCAAAAGCCGAGCCGGGCAGTTTTTTGAGTACGTTGAACTGCTCAATACCCGCCTCTTTAAAGACTTTTTCAGCAAGCTCAGAAGCTACTATATAAACCTCGCCTGCGGATTCGCAAACAGAATACTCGATTTTAGGGCCAAGACTTATGGCCAGATTGCCGGGCAAAGTCCAAGCAGTGGTTGTCCAAATGAGAATATTTGCATTTTCTGCCCCTGAAATCCCATCCAAAACGCCTTTTGAATCTTTTATCCTGAATTTGACATATATGGCTGTACATGAGGCATCGGCATATTCGATTTCTGCCTCAGCAAGCGCAGTCTCATCATGTGGACACCAATAAACAGGCTTGAGGCCTTTATAAATATAGCCTTTTTCATACATCTTGCCAAACACGCGGACTTCCTCGGCCTCAAAAGACGGAGCCATAGTCAAATAGGGGTTATCCCAGTCGCCGATAACGCCAAGCCGCTTAAACTGATCACGCTGCCTGTCTACATAGTCTGCGGCAAAAGCCTGACAGGCATTGCGAAATTCGGGAATCGACATCTTTTTTCTGTCGAGTTTGTTTTTCTTTATTATTGCACTTTCTATAGGCATTCCGTGGTTATCCCACCCGGGGACATAAGGAGCATTGTAGCCGGACATGTTTTTTTCACGGACGATGATATCCTTTAGAATCTTATTCATCGCCGTACCAATGTGTATATCGCCGTTTGAAAACGGCGGGCCATCATGCAAAATAAATTTGGGCTTTCCCTCATTTTTCTCCATCAAGATTTCATAGATTTTATGCTCATAGAACCCTTTGAGTAGTTCGGGCTCACGTTTAGGGAGCCCGGCACGCATGGGAAAATCCGTTTTTGGCAAATTGATAGTTGAATTATAGTCCTGAGACATTTAATTACTCCTTCTGCTGTGCTGCTTTGTCCAATAAGTAAAGTAAACGATGAATGACTCGTGTTGTGTTTACTCAGAACGCAGGGGCGATTGGAAACCGCCCGCTTTGTTTTTGGACTATGTAGAGTAGGGTCATGAACCTACCCTGATTTATTAGGTAAGCGATGATTAATTCCGCTCCTGCCGAGCCTAGTCTTTGTCGAAATTAGCGCCGAATTTAAGGTCGTCAAAATCAAACTTTGGTCTCGGTGATGTAGCGGCTGGGGGGTCATCGCCAAATGCTTCTGCATCATCGTCAAATTCATGTCCTTGTATGGGTTGAGTTTGTCCATTTGGCTCAGGTGAGTCGGAGGTGAGTTTACCGACGGCGTTGTCGATTTGATTGGCGACATCGGAGATCTGCTCCTCCTGAGTTGGTTTAGGGACTGGATCCGGCCTTACTGCGCGACGCGCAGCCTCCAACTTAGCTAAAAACTCAGAATGTTTTTGCATAATAGCTTGCGACAATTTTATGTATTTGGCTGTTTCTTTGGCTGCAATGGTTAACTTGGCCTCTTCGTCGGCCACACGTTTAGTAACCTCAGCAAGCTTCAACCGAGCCTCTTCATCTACGCTCTTTAGTGTCAGCTCTTTCTTTTTGTTGGCTTCGACAGTTATTTCCTCACCCATTTTTTGGGCAGCCAAAAGAGCCATTCTCATTGCGTCCTCAGTTGAACGATATTCTTCAACTTTTTCAACAAGAACTTTCAACTTGCCTTTCAGTATGGCATTTTCTTTATACAATGCAGCGTAGTCTGCAGACATAGATTCAAGGAAGTCGTCAACTCCCGTCATATCGTAGCCGCCAAAAACAGCCTTGACAAATACTTTATCGGTTATTTCCTGAGGAGTAAGCATTTCCCACGATCCTTTCGGTTTCCATTTAGTTGTGATAAAACAAAGTGAGCGTCTCTAACGAGCTAAGCGGCGGTAAGCCAAAATCCCTGTGCACGGAGCACAGGTGCCGGCACTAAAAATATAGACCGTTATTTTCCAGCTCGTCAATGAGATCACCCAATAAATCAACGTTGTAGGGTGTGATCAAATAAGTATTGACAGCGACTTTTTTGATTTTTCCGTCCTGTGCATAGGCAACACCGCTGAGAAAATCAACGAGCCGACGGGCAATGTCTTTGTTGGTCTGCTCAAGATTGAGCACCACTGTGCGCCTTTCGCGTAAATGGTCTGCTATTTCCGCAGCAGTTTCAAACTTCTCCGGCTTTACAAGCACAACCTGCAACTGCGCAGTTGCATGGATATTCACGACCTTATTGCTGCTGGCTGTCCGTTGTTCTCCAAATTCGCCGTAGGAACTTCTCGCTTGTGCAGTTGTTTTTGGAGGTGGCGGCAAATCGTCCGATGCTCTGGGTTGAAAATCCTCGAAATCATCCTCATCATCGTAAGGCTTAGTCAGCTTTTTTAGTTCATTAAACAATCCCAATTTTGGAATCCTCCCTTAATCCTTCTAAGTCAGCTCATCGCGCTCCAAAGATAGCAGAGCCTATCCGCACCATGTTTGAACCTGCCCGAATAGCGTCAGCATAGCTGTCGCTCATCCCCATAGACAGAAATCGCACACGGGTATTATCATATTTTTCTTTACTAATGTCAACAAAAAGCTTCAACATTGCGTCAAAATAGTAACAATTTCTTTCATTTTCTTCATAAATTGGCGGAATAGCCATCAAACCGAGCATATTTATTCCGTCAGTTTTTGAAATAAGTTCTAATATTTCGTCCATCTGTTCAGGCAAAATGCCGGACTTTTGCGGTTCCTTGCCTATGTTCACCTCTATAAGGATATCCTGAGTGATGCCAAGAGACACTGCTTTTTTTCCAATAAGCTCAATAAGCGCAGGGGAATCGACTGACTCAATAAGGTCACAGACGCCGACGATTTGTCTGACTTTATTAGATTGCAAACTCCCGATAAAGTGCAAGGGAGCCCCCTGATAAGCGCCGCTTTCATTTTTGGCAAGCATTTCTTGAACACGGTTTTCGCCGACAGCATCAACTCCTGCCAAAATAGCTTCTCGAACCTCAGTTGCGTCTCTAGTCTTTGATGCCGCAATGAGTTTTATAGCATCCGGGTCACGCCCTGAATGGAGTGCAAGGGTTGCTATTTCCTCGCGGATACGTTTAATGTTTTCAGATATGATAGAATTTCTTTGCATTTCATCCTCACAAACTACATTTCGCTCTGCTCGCCTGAAAGCGAACATCCACTCCGTTTTGTCGCTCGTCCGCTCAGAGCCCGACGCGCTCCGCAGGGCTCATTTTTGGGTTAGTCGAGGGTTTATACGGGTGCGGCGCGCACATGGTGATTCATTATATCAAAATAATCGAATGTTGTCTGCTGTAATTTTATGTTTCAATATCATGGTGGTGTATGGTACAATATCTGTCTATGAAACTGATTGGAGTATGAAATTTGAACCTGAGAAATATAGCAATAATAGCACATGTTGACCATGGGAAAACAACCCTGGTCGATGAAATGTTGTCACAGGCGGGTGCATTTCGGGAAAATCAAAATGTTGCTGAACGAATCATGGATTCGGGCGATATCGAGCGTGAGCGGGGTATTACAATACTGGCAAAAAACACGGCAATACGCTGGGGCGGCACAAAAATCAACATAGTTGATACCCCCGGCCATGCCGACTTCTCAGGCGAAGTTGAGCGCATCTTGAAAATGGTTTCCGGTGTGCTTCTTCTGGTCGATGCCGTTGAAGGGCCAATGCCGCAGACAAGATTTGTGCTCAGTCGAGCCCTTGAACTTGGACACAAGACAATCATTGTGGTAAACAAAGTCGATAAGCCCGAAGCGAGAATTTATGAAGTAGTTGACGAAATACTGGAACTACTCATGGATTTGGATGCGACTGATGAACAACTGGATTCTCCCATAATATTTTGCTCAGGACGTGCCGGAACAGCATCTCTTGCTCCGGAAGATGCCGGAAGCGACCTGGTTCCGCTCTTTGACACAATCCTGAGTTATGTGCCAGAGCCCGAAGTTACACATGAGGGGCCAACCCAACTGTTAGTCAGCTCCATAGATTACAATGACTATGTGGGACGCATAGGCATCGGGCGAATTGAGCGGGGAACCGTTTGTGTCGGGCAAGAGGTCATGGTATGCAATCATGATGACGATTCAGAGCCGTATAAAGCAAAAATCGTCAATTTATATGAAATAGAGGATCTCCGTCGTGTGCCGACTGACAGTGCGGATGCAGGAGAAATCATTTGCTTTAGTGGGATAGAGAATATCACAATCGGTGATACCATATGCGACCCTGCATGTGTTGAAGCGCTGTCATTTGCGCGAATCTCCGACCCAACAGTAGAAATGACTTTTTCAGTAAACAACTCTCCGTTTGCCGGGCGAGAAGGCAAATTTGTAACGAGCCGCAATATTCGCGATCGCCTGCACAATGAACTTTTGCGTGATGTTTCACTACGTGTGACGGACACTGATTCAACCGAAAGCTGGAATGTTTCTGGACGCGGAGAAATGCATTTGTCGATTTTGATGGAGACGATACGCAGAGAGGGCTACGAGTTTCAAGTCTCGACACCAAGAGTGCTGTATAAAGATATTGATGGGGTACGCAACGAACCGCTGGAATGCCTTATTTGTGATGTCCCCGAATCATCGGTGGGAGCGGTTATGTCAAAAATGGGGCAGCGCAAAGGGGAGCTTCGCCATATGAGTGCTGTCGGAAACAGGATGAGATTGGAGTTCATAGTGCCTTCCAGAGGCCTGTTTGGATATCGAAACGAATTTTTGACCGACACGCATGGCGAGGGTGTGATGTCTTCGGTTCTTGAAGGGTATGCTCCATATAAAGGTGAAGTTACTCGCCGACACAATGGTTCGATGGTTGCATTTGAATCGGGCGAGGCTGTGGCATATGGGTTACACAATGCGCAGGAGCGTGGAATGCTGTTCATCGGCCCAGGGACTCCGGTATATGCAGGTCAAATAGTCGGTCAAAGCGCAAAGGGGGAAGATGTCTCGATTAATGTGTGTAAGCGAAAGCAGCTTACCAATATTCGTGCATCAGGTAGTGACGATGCCTTGCGTCTGACTCCGCCAATCATTATGAGCATGGAACAAGCGCTTGAATTTATAGCAGATGATGAGCTGCTTGAAATAACGCCAAAAAGCTTGCGGTTACGCAAGCGTGAGCTTTCGCATGAGTTACGTATGAAAAAGCGGAAAGATAAGTGAGTGGGCGGACAATGAATTAAGCGTTGAGAATTGAGAGAGGAGAGTTGGGCGTTTGCCTTTCATTCTCTCTCCATTCAAAACGACCTACGACCTGCTTTTCTGCGCGTCCTCGTAGGGGCGAACTGCGTTCGCCCGTCCGTATGAATATTGCTTATCTTGCATAGAGAAGCGGCCTGCCGGCAGCCCTACTTTTCTGCTTGCACAGAAAAGTAGGCAAAAGATGCACCAAA
>Ga0123355_10000776_pt1 | contig 43637 bp, 35 predicted proteins | sample TergutEmb28metaG_3_FD_89872 | JGI IMG/M metagenome (GOLD analysis project Ga0123355, IMG submission 89872) | Embiratermes neotenicus P1 segment gut microbial communities from Petit-Saut dam, French Guiana - Emb289 P1 | ecosystem: Host-associated > Arthropoda: Insects > Digestive system > Gut ...
CCCGGTTGTGCAGAGTTTCGTTTCGCGACGCACCGGTTTTTGAGCTTTGTGTTACTTTGTTTACTTGATAGAGGCATGTCTCGGTTTGCATATGTTGAACCTTACATATCAAGCTCGCAGGTGTGGCAGATTTTTTGCCGTCCCTACGGGCTTTTTTGTTTTCGCGGGCGGCGGGAAAGTCCACACCCGCCTCCGCGCACTTTTTTTGAGGATGTGATGCAATGAGGGGAATGTCAATTATAGCCGAGGCATTATTGCACCTGAATATCGGCGAACGCATAAAGGAATTACGCGAATCAAACAACATGTCGGTGAAAGAACTCGCAAAGCAAATGAAAATAGGCACGTGCAGCCTGAGGATGATTGAACTCGGAGGCGTCGGCATTACAGCATACGACTACCTCAAGCTGCATGAGATTTTCGGCGTGTCATTGCACTACATCATTACCGGGAAGGAATTTGAAAAGAAGCCGGCTGATTGAGCTTTATTCCGGCTTCAAGATATCTTTGTTTTTCGCGCATCAACAAACGCAAATATTAACATTACCGCAAACAGCGTAATGTTAAGTACAAAAGGCAAGCGGCGGTCGAAATCGGACAGCACCCCCGCCAGATACGCAAACGGGCTTACAACCGCCAAAATCACCATGTTGAACAAGCTGCGAATACGAGCGCGTTCTTTGGGTTCGATGGCGTTTGCAACAATGCCCCCCATTCGCGGCATAAACAACGCGACTGCACATGCTTCGAGGAAAGTATAACCGGCAATCCAAAATAAATTTCCGTACGGCGAAGCGAGCAGAACCGCATTTGCCGCGATGTACAGCAAAATTCCGCTAATCAATATGTAATGCAGTTTAAATCGGCTGAGGCGCGTTTGCACGAAAAATAAAAACACAAGCATAACAGCCGCGCGAAGAATCGGAAAAAATGCAATCATCGACTCGTTGATGCCTAAATTTTGCGTGACGTACAACGCGAAAAAAGTTGACGTAACCATGAGCGTGATGTTTTGCAGGGCGTTAATTCCCAACGCGCGAAGCATTCGCCCCGAGCGAAAAATTTGCCCGAAAACGCCGCTGTATCCCGCAAACAGCTTAAAGAACGGCACATTTTTTGTTTCTTCCATGCGTTCGCGCCCGCGCGCTGTTTCCTTCGAGCCGAAATAAAGCAAAATTGCTTTGGCGGTCATGGAACAAAACGCAAATACATAAAGCCCGCGCACAACAAGAATCAGCTCAAATCGCCCTACAAGCAAACCGGCAATCGGCACAAAAAGCACGGCAAGTACGCCGCAAATATGCAGCCAATTATAAATTCGCGTAACCATCGCGCCGTCTTCGCCGACTTCGTCAATCCACAGGCATTCCCACGCAACTGCCGTAATTTGAATCGCCGAGTTCACCACCGCCGCCGCAAGAAACCACCAAAAATTTTGCGCAAACGCCCAGATAATCGCGGGAACGCTCCACGAAAAAATGTCGGCAATAAGAGTTGTAAGCCGTCGCCCGAATTTATCCGTAATCACGCCGCCGAAAAATGCCGTAATCATCTGGCAAACCCGCCCGACCGCAAGCATTATTCCGAGCTGAATATCTGTTACGCCCATGTGAAACATGTACAACGTTGCGAAAGGCGTAAACAAATTAAAAGGGATGCCCCAAAGCGGCTGCGCAAAAACGGCGGCTTTGGAGTTTCCCTTTAAATTTTTCAAAAATAAAAACATCTCACGCATGACGATGATTATATCCGATTGAACCGACGTCGGCAAATCCGGCAACGCGCCGCAAGTTGAGAGTGTTGAAAAATTACGCTTTCGCATATGCCGGGAAAATGACCTGAACCCGTCATTTTCCTGCGATGCCGGCACAGCAATGGCGGGCGTTCTCTGCCCGTACCCTCAAGCTATTTTTCAACACTCTCAACTTTTGTTCGATGCGTTCGCGGACTTCCGGCGAAAGCGCGTAACTTCCCAACAAATAGCGCGACGGAATTTCGCGGTTCTTCAAAGCGGATTTCATAATTGAAAGCTGTACATATAACGCCGGGTTTTCGCCGTTTTTTCCGCGCTTGATGAAATCTTGCGGGATTGCGAGAATTTGCCGCGCGGTAAACGTGTCGATATTTTTTTCAAGCCACGCGACCTCGGCGAGGGAAATTTTTTCGTGCAAATGCGGCGTTCGAACAATCCAAAACGCTCTTTCGGCGAAAAATTTTTCCGGGGTTAAGGCTTCAAATGCGGACGCGAAATCAGTCGCGGAATTTCCGGAAACGGACTTCGAAGGATTGCTTAAATCCGTAAAATTTCCGGGAAATCGCGCATTTTTCAGAAAAATTAAATGCACGTTTTTTCGATTTTCCGGAGAAACGGCGGCGGTGCAAAATCCGAGCCGATGCTTTACTTCCTCCGGCAAGTGCTTGTAAAGCTCGGCGATTACGTCGCGGGGGTCGGCTTCCGTAAGCACATGCATTTTTTTCGACTTTCTAACCAACTCGCCGGCGCGGTGCGCGAGTGCAGATTTCGCTAGTGCAGATTTAACAAGCAACTCCGAAAACGCATGACCTGTGTTCAAATTCGCCGCATCGGAAGGGGAGGGGAGATGCTCAACAGCGCAAAGCTCGCCGCCGTCGTAGGATGTTTCAAACGGCGTATGCAAATATTTTTCGATTTCCGCCAAAAATTCGCCGACTTTTTCCGGCGGAAAAATAAAATTGTGCATAAAAAAAGCGGCGCGTTGCCCCTTAAAATCGCGCCGTGTTGTTTTGCCGAAAAGCATTTTTCCGCAAGGCAAATGCGCAAGAGTAATTGCGTCTGCGCCGCCGTAAACGCAATACGGCCGGATATTTTTTTTCACAAAATCGTCGGAAAGCCCCGGCGATTGCGCAACGGTGTCGTAACCGTGACGTCCGCGCGTGTAGAAATGTTGTTCAATCATATTAAATTTTATGCGCCGAGGGCTTTTACATATCACAACGCGAATCAAGAGTTCACAGCGGATTTTGACGCAAAAAATTTTCTTGACAATGCCGTCCGCATGAATCATAATTCATTCAAGTGAATTTTGATTCATATTTGTGAACAGGCTTTCATCTTTCTTACACTCTCTCAAAAGGAGCAACACATGCCTAGAGAAACCTTTTTCCGGCTGCGCGACGAAAAGCAGGAAAGTATTATGCAGTCGGCGGTTCGCGAATTTGTTGCGCACGGCTTCGAACGCGCGAAAATTTGCGACATCGCAAAAAGTGCGCACGTGGCAACCGGCAGCATTTATCAATATTTTGCCGATAAAAAAGAACTTTTTATGTATTGCGCCCAATGGGTCTTTGACGTTTTGACGGAAAAATTCGACCTGCGCACAGCAGATATGGACATCTTTGAATATTACGAAGCGCGTCTTGCAAACCCGGGCATTTTAAACGACGAGCGCGAATCGGTGCTTTTTATGCAGGAACTCATGCGCCACCCCGATATGATGCGCCCGTCGATACAGGAAATGTACAAAAAAAGCGAAGAATTTATTTTGAGCTTGATTCAAAACAGCAAAAAAAAAGGGCTGATTCGCACCGACATCTCCGACGAAATTTTAATGGAATATTTTATAGCAGTAACCGAGCGTTTTAAGTTTCGTTGGATGGAGCAGCCGGATTTTGCGCAAACGCCCGCGCGCGAGGTTGAACAAATGTTGGAACTCTTAAAACACGGCTTGAAAGGAGGCGTTACGGATGAATGAAAAAATAGCCGAAGTAACCGGTTTGACCAAAGATTACACCATGGGCGAAGTAACGGTTAACGCCCTGCGCGGGGTGGATTTCGAACTTTACGCCGGGGAATTCGTTGTGGTTCTCGGGCCGAGCGGCTCGGGCAAAAGCACAATTTTGAACATAATCGGCGGCATCGACCGCGCAACATCCGGTAGCGTTATTGTAAACGGCACAGACATCGCCAACGCAAAAGAACGCGAATTTTCAAAATATCGGCGTTCGGCGGTGGGATTTGTTTTTCAGTTCTACAATTTAATCCCGAACCTTACCGCTTTTGAAAATATTGTTCTCGCGGCGGAGCTTTCGTCCGACCCGATTCCTCCGCAAGAGCTTTTGGAAGCAATCGGACTCGCCGACAGGGGCGGTTCGTTTCCGACGCAACTTTCCGGCGGGCAACAACAACGCATCGCAATTGCCCGGGCAATTACGAAAAATCCGTCCCTGCTTCTTTGTGACGAACCCACCGGCGCACTCGACCACACAACCGGCATACAGGTTCTGCGCCTTCTCAAAGATTTCAACGAAAAATACAAAAAAACAGTAGTAATAATCACCCACAACGCCGAAATCGGAAAAATGGGCAATCGTGTTTTTCATATAAAAGACGGCCTGATTGACAAAATCGACATAATCGAAAATCCGATTTCGCCGGAGGATATAAGCTGGTGATTCAATAAATTCTCGGGGCTTCGCCCCGAACCCCACCCGCTTTTTAAAAAAAGCGGGGCAAAAATTTTAACAAAATCGCGCGTACGCGCGATTTTATGAAAGGGTCAAGGGATGAAATCCCTTGCAGGGGGATTGGGGACAGCGTCCCCAAGGTCTTAAAACGGAGGTGATATATGTTATTCAGAAAAGTTTATCGTTCGATGTGGCGAAACAAGCGAGCGTATATCGCCTGCATTTTTCTTATTTCCGTAGGCATAATGATGCGAACGGCAATGGGCGCGGCATCCGACGGTCTTGAGCGGGCGAAGCTGAATTTTTACGATGAATATCGCTTGGCGCATGTGTATGCAAGCGTGGGCGCGATTTCCCAAAGCGACGCCGTCGGATTGCGCAATTTACCCGGCATTTCCGACGTCACCGCCCGCACGAAAACGGAAGTTCGCGCCGAGCTTGAAAACAACGACGAAATAATCACGCTGCGGATAATTTCATTCGACCCGGCGGAAGAAACGCGCCTGAATAATTTTCAAATGTCCGTCGGGTCGAAGCCGGTTCTTGCGAATGATATAGCCGTGAATTACATGTTTATGTCGGCGAACGGGCTTGAAATCGGCGACACGGTAACGCTGATTGTGCAAGGGCGAATTTTTAATTTCGAATTAACCGGTTCATTTCTCACGCCGGAATATGTATATATTGCGCCGAGTTTTACGGATATTTTGCCCGATAACGAAGCCTTCGGAATTGCCTATATCACGGCGGATGCAATGCAGAATATTACCGGGCGGCACGGTATCGCCAACGACTTGCTTTTCAGCCTGTACGACGGCTATGAGTTCGATGATGTTCGCCTGATAATTGAGGATGCTTTGCGTCCGCACGGGCTTATTTCCGTTACCGCCCGCGAAGACCAACTCAGCTACGCCCTTGTTGATATGCAAACTTCGTCGATGCAAGCGATTTCAATGTCGATGCCGCTTGTGTTTATGGGGATGGCGGCAGTGGTGCTTTATCTTATGATGAAGCGCATCATCGAGCAGGAACGTATGCAAATCGGCACGTTAAAAGCCTTGGGATTTTCAAACGTCACGGTAATTTTTCACTACGTATGTTACGGAGTAATTGTTGGGCTTGCGGGCGGCTTAATCGGATTTTTGCTCGGTGCGGCGATGTCGGGCGTTTATCTGGAAATGTTTTTGGAATTTTTCCTGCTGCCGGAACTTGTTCAGCCGCTTTCACCGATGTACTTGGTTTTCGCAATGACGGTTTCCCTCGGAACGGGAATATTCGGTTCGCTGATGGGAGCGGTTCGCGTTATAAAGTTGATTCCGTCCGAAGCAATGCGCCACGAAGCCCCCAAGCCTGTCAAATTTGATATTTTAAGCAAACTTAAATTTTTGAAATTTATTTTAACTTCACGCGGGCAAATGTCGCTTCGCGGAATTTTGCGCAATCCTGTGCGTTCGGGGTTTGTGGTAATCGGGGTTATGTTTTCGTTTTCGCTGTTGGTGGTGTTCGGAAGCATGGAGCATCTGATGGACGGGATGATTTATTCGCAATTCACAGACCAACGTTTGTACAATGTTCGCGTAACTTTGACGCATCCCGTTCCGTATAATCGCGCGATTGAAGCCGCAGAAGTTGTTCGTCATATAACTTTGGCGGAAGGGTTGTTGCAACTGCCGGTAAGTTTGTCGAACCGACATTTGCAAACCGGCGCGACAATCACCGGGATTCCGGAAGATGCGCAGCTGTATAATATTTTCGACACAACGCGCAGAACGATTCACGCGCCCCCCGCACACGGCTTGATTATCACGAACGGTCTTGCGGACGCGCTTAACGCATCGGCAGGAGATATTTTGTACGTCGAGTTATTACCCGGCGGCGGCGTAAACGTACCCGTCGTTCGAGTAATTGAACAGGCAATGGGCAGCGGCGCGTACATGGAACTTTCTGCGTTGGCGGCGTTGTTTAATCAGCCCGTTGCCGCAAACACAATTATTTTCAACACAGATAACCTGCCGTACGTGACATATTATTTTCGCAACAGCCGCTACACAGCATCCGTCGAGGACAAGGACACGACTTTGCGAAAATATTTCGAAATGATGGACCCGTACACAAGTCTGTACATGGTAATGAACATCATGGGGGCGTTGGTCGCATTTGCAATCATTTATAACACCGCGACGATTTCCCTTTCCGAACGCAAGCGCGAGTATGCAACTTTGCGCGTTTTAGGGCTTACCACCGATGAAGTTTGCGAAATCATGCGCTTCGAATATTGGTTTTTGAGCGCGGTCGGGATGTTATTCGGAATACCGCTTGCGTCAGTGTTGATGGCTGCGGCAAACAACATGATGGATACGGAGATGTTCAGTATGCCGACGGCGTTGCCTCTTGCCGGATACATTACGGGCGTTATCGGATGCTCCGCTGCAATTATGCTTTCGAATTGGTCTGCCAAACGAAAAATCGCAAAATTTGACATGGTTGAAGTTTTAAAAGAATTTTAATATTGCGGTTTGCCAAAACGTACGAAAAATTTGCGTACATGCATTGTGGTGCGCGACCGGTCGTTTTTCGGGTGTTTTTCCCGAAAACGACATCGAGCGCACCGCTCACAATGCATAGCAAATTTTACGTACCGAAGCGCAAACCGCTATAACGGAGGGATTTTTATGAAAAAGCCGATTAAAATTGCCGTGCTTGTTGTAATCGTGTTGGCGGTTGTTGCGGGCAGCGTGATTTACATGATGCAACCGACGCCCGTTCGCGTGACGGAAATGCGATATCAAACCGCCGTTTTGAGCTTCACGGAGCAGGGCGTCGTTGTTGCGCAAAACACCATGCTTGTTTTTGCGGGAGCGCAGGGCGAGTTGAACGAATTATACGTTCGCGAGGGGCAAAGCGTTTCTGCCGGCGATGCGATTCTGAGCGTAAACACCACCGCGCTTGAATTGCAGCTCATGCAGGTGCGAAGCGGAATTTCCGGGCTTGAAGCGCAGCTTGCAAATGTCGGTGCGGAGGCGACGAACTCTCGTCGTGCGTTGGAAACAACCCGCACAAGTCTGCGCGGAGAATTGCAGGCGATTAACGCCCAAGCGTCCGAGGCGGAGCGCGGCATTGCGAATCACCGCGAGGCTCTTGATGAGCAGCTTCGCGTTCAGCAAATTTTAATCGACCGTCACGAAGCCGACTTGGTGAACGCGAGCGAAAATTTTTCGCGCGTCGGAATATTGTACAACGCGGGAGTCGTTCCGCGCGTGGAATACGAAAATGCGTGGGCGGCGGTTGTCGCGGCGGATTCGGCAGTTGATGCCGCTCGCGGACAATATTTAATTATTGCCGCAGGAACGCCGCAATCCGGCGCGGAACATTTCGAGGGGATTCGCGCATCGCTTGAAGCGCAAATCGACGGAATCACGCGCGAGCTTGCAACCGACCGAACAACGGCGGCGCGAGCAAATTTCGAAGCACTCATCGCCGTCGAGTTGGCAAATGTTGCGCGGCTCGAACACGAACTTCAAAACACCGTCGTAACCGCCCCGATTGACGGCGTAATTACGACGCTTCATGCGCAAAATACGAATTTTATCGGCGCGGCGTTACCGGTTGCGGAAATTACCGCACCGGGAGCGCGGCTTGTTGAAGTGTATGTATCCACGCAGGATGTAAGCAGCATTCGCTACGGCGACGTCGTGGGCATTACTTTGCGGCAACGCGCCGGCGATATTTATTTTTCCGGACGAGTCGAAGAAATCGGCGACACCGCCGTTCCGCGTTTTACCGCGCTCGGCGTGGAAGAACGCAAAGTTAATGTGCGAATCGAACCCGATGTTCCGCAAGATGTGCGCTTCGGAATCGGATACGGCGCGGATGTGACTTTCTATGTATATCGTGCGGAAAACGCGCTTGCCGTGCCGCGAACCGCAATTTTTCGACCGGACGGCGGGTACATGGTGTGGGTTTTAGCCGACGGAACGGCGGAAGCCCGCCGGGTTACAACCGGAACGGAGCTTCGCACCGAAACGATTATAACAAGCGGGCTTGCCGAAGGAGAATTTGTCATAAATGACGCGAACAATCGCGACATTCGCTCCGGAGCGAGGCTCAGGGCTGAATAGGGACGGCGATTCGTTCGCCGTTGACGATAACCGCCGCAACGTCGTCGATGTCGATGGGGCGATTCGGCGACGCGAACCATGAAAAACAATCCGGGCCGATTCCGCCGCCGCCGCCGAGTATAGGTCTGTTGAACAGGCGACCTTCGTATTCAATGCGTATGTCGAACCACGGGAAATCCGACCCGTACTCGTGATTGCCTTCGAGGTATACGCCGAAGGGACTCAGCGACATGAAATCAATATGCAGGCTTTCTCCCGCTGAAACATCTCTCCAAACAATCGGGCGAATGCCTAAATCGCTTGTGTTTACCGTCATGCGCCAGTCGCCCTCAATCAGCGGCAAAATTTGCCCGGTGTAGTGTCCGAAATATTCGACGCGCAACATGACGAGTTCGATGCTTTCCGCTAAAGGCATACCGGGGTCGCCCTGAAGGCGCATTTCATGGTACGTAGTGTTTGTTTCGGCGTCGAAGTTTAAGCGTTGGCTTGTCATTCCGCCGCGCCCGACCGGTTCGCCGTCGATAAAGATTGCAAATGAGGGGTTAGTGTCCGTTGACAGGCGATTTTCGCCGCTGATGTCCTGCACGGAAACGTATGCAAGAATAATATGGTCGATTTGTTGCGCACCAACAACTTCGACGCGAATATCTTGGTCAACTGCGTAGGCGGGATAAAGCGGCGGAATCGCGAACTCGCCGAAATTCGCGTTGAAGCGGGCAAGAAAATTTTCAAGTCCGCCGCCGCCGGCAAAAATTACGCTTGATGTGATTAAAAACACTGCGACCACTGCCGCAATTGCAAATACTTTTTTCATGGGAAATTTCCTCCTGATAATTTTTTCCGGCTTCGAGGGAATGTGCGGCAACTCACACGCGTCCCCGGTGAAAAGGGGCTTTGCCCCCGGCTTCGAGGGAATGTGGGGCAACTCACACGTGTCCCCGGCGAAAAGAGGCCTCGCCTCCCCGGTGAAAAGGGGCTTTGCCCCTACAATCGCGCTTAATGCGCGTTTTTTTATGTTTTCTGTATTTATTTCGGAAAACTCGGGCGTGTACGCCAAAAGCTCATCGAGCTGTTTTTCCGATAATTCCGACGCTAATGGCTTGTGCATAAATTTCCTCCTTTCAGGAGCTTTCGCAGTTTCAACTTGCTTTGATACAGGCGATTTTCGACTTCCTTGACGGGAAGCGAAGTGTTTTCGGCAATTCGCGCCGGCTTTTCTTCAAAGAAGAATCGGCGTATAACGATTTCCCGATTCGGCTCGGTCAAGGATTTTATTGCGGCGTAAAGTTCGGCGTGGGACTCTTTTTCCATGATTCCGCTCAGCAAATCGTCGTCGCTTGCGGCAATGGCTTCCGTGAGTTCGGCGATTTTATTTTTCGACAGCCGCCTGTACGCATCAAGAGCCTTGCTCCGCGCCAAAATCGCCAGGTACGTTTTAAACGAACCGCGCTCGGGGTTAAACGAACCGGGATTTTTCCACACGTGAACATATACATCGCTGATGCATTCCTCTATATCCTGCGTTGTTCCCGTGCCGTTTAAAATACCCCCCGCCACAACCCACAGCAATTTGCTGTACGTTTCTATCATATGAAGAAACGCATCGCGGTCGCCGGTTGCGATTTTTCGGATTAACACGTCGTCTTGCAAAATTTGCACCCTCTTTCCTTTTTCTTCGCGCGCTTTGATTTATAGTACGACGACTCGCGTCGAAACACTTAAAAAAATTTTTAAAATCGTGCGAAGCGCGATTTTATGTCAAAGTTTTGATGAAACTTTTTCAAAAGTTTCCGGGGTTCGGGGCAGAGCCCCGAGACATTTTTAAACTACACTTGCAATTTTCCAAATATCGGTGTAGAATAAACTGTAAATACTATAATATGAGGGGGAGTATATGTGAACATACGTTTTATGGCACAAAACATGCTGATGCAGGACGGGTTTTTCAGGCGTCCGACAGTACCGCCCGCGTGGACAAATCCCGCGAATAACCGCAACACCGAAGCCGCGCCCGAAACAAACCCGGCGATAAGAACGGCAGGGCATAATATTCGCGCGGCAATGGATGTTTTGTCGGGCAGAAGTCAGTCGGTAATTGTCGGCTTGACGTCCGATAACGGCGTGGCGACGGTTCAGGTTGATACCGCTCGCACGATTGCTTCGTTAGCACCGCAAAATACGACAATCGACGTTCGGCAAACGGCGTCGGCGCAGGTCAATGAAGGCGACGACATCGACGCCGACGCACCTTGGCTTGCCGGGGATTTCACCTTCGAAATTGAAGCCGACGGCAGGGTCGAAGAATTTACCATCGCGGTAACGGCCGACGACGATAACGCCTCTGTTCAGCGGCGCATGATGGAGGCTGTTAATGCAAGCGACATCGGTGTTCGCGCGGCTGTTACGGCGGATAATACGGCCGGCACGAGCCGCTTAACATTCACCGGCACGCAAACAGGAGCGGAAAATTCCTTTGAGGTGCGCGATGTTGACGGCGGTACGCTTGCTTCCGCTATGGGCGTTACAGCGGCAACAACCGAAGCACGAAACGCTGTGTTTACGGTAAACGGCGGCTTCGAGCGTCAATCGCAAACCAACGAAGTGGTTCTCGGGGCGGGCGTTACCGCAACTTTGCAGGGTGAAGGCAGAACGGAAATCACCTTTCAACGTTCCGCAGAGGACACCGTAAGCGCGGTTACAGACCTTGTAGGTGCGGTAAATGCCGCACTTCGGAACGTAAATGCAAGCCAAGGTCGCGGGAACGCCGCATTTGTTTCGGATATTCACGCGATGAACAGAACATTCGAATCGTCGCTCGCCCGCGTCGGAATCGGCATTGCGGAAAACGGGCAGCTTACGATTGACCAATCCCGTCTGCAAGCCGCATCCGAAGACGGAAGCCTCGACAGAATGTTCAACAGCAACACGGGCTTCGCCGGCAGATTAAGCCGCATAGCCGATAATGCCGCAAGCTCTCGGCTTTATAGAAACACGCCGTCGCCGGTAAATGTCACCGCCCCGAACGGCTTCGATTTCAATAATGCAAACGACCCGTGGTCTATGCTGAGTTTGTTCGGCTGATATGTCGGGTTTGCAATAAAAAAGCAGCGCAGTGATGCGTTGCTTTTTTGTTGCGCAGGAAATTGCTCCGGCTTCGAGGGAATGTGCGGCAAATTATAGTGAATCAATTTGATTTGCGTCCCGTCGGCGTTAAGTGCATTGTGGTGAGCGACCGGTTGTTTTCGGGTGTTTTCCCGAAAATGACAACGAGCGAACCGTTTACAATGCATAGCCGACGGGACGCTTCTTAATTTGATTCACTATACACATTCCCTCGGTGTCCGATGCGTTGCTCTTCATCGCAAAAATCACTCCATTCTGCTCACTCGCCCGTTGACGCTTAATTCCCTGCTGTGACTCGTAATCACGGGCGTGTTCATTCCCATGAAACCCATGTAAACGGCGGTATTAAAATCGTCGGAATCAATAACCCGAACGCTCCTCCGCACGGAAATGTATTCCGTTCCCAGTGTTCCGGGTCGGCTTTGCACCGTCCATACATAGTGTTGACCCATTGCGCCCGCAAAAACGGCTTCGTTGGGAACAATCATTTGATGAACCCCTGTTTGTACGCGAAAATGTACGCGGACAAATTCGCCGCCGCTGAATTTGTCGCTTTCGGAAACAAGTTGAATATTCAGTGTGTCGCCGACAGGAGTTATGCTGTACACGAAGCCCCGGATGCTTATGTTCGAGCCGCTTTTATAAATGTTCGCTTTGCTTCCGACTTCGATAAATCCGGCTTCCGAAACGGTGGTCGAAAATTCTACTACGAAGCGATTATTATTTACGCCGATGGTTGCGATTTTTTCCCCCTGTGAAATAAATTGCCCTTCTGTTTTGTTTACGGCCGTTACTATGCCTTGGCGATTAGCCGTTATGCTTGCAGACCCGGACGTTGCAGCAAGGGCGGATTGGTCGGCGCGTAAATCAATTTGGGTTCGCTCGATGTCAAGATTTATGTTTCGGAGTTCCGACTCAAGCGCGAGTCGTGCGTCGTCTGCTTGGGCAGACAATCCTCTTTGCGCTGCTTCCGAATTTGCTTTCGCCCGCTCAAATGCTCGTTCGGCGTCGGCAAGATTTATTTCTGCCTGCCTGAGATTTTGCGCCGCTGCCCGCGCGCTTTCGTCCAGAGCAAGCAAAGCATCGTCAACCCTTCTTTGTGCGGCAAGAATTTCGTCCTGCCGACGAGCGGTTGCCGCAGATTCTGCCCGCTCCAGTATCGCCACAGCATTTTCGTAAGCGCGGGTTGCGTCGTCTGCGGCATTTTTTGCTTGCGCGACAAGAGCTTCCGCATCTTCTGCGGCTTGATTGCGCTGTTCTCTGTCTTGTGCGTTGAATGCGTTTCTTGCTTGCTGCAAATTTTCGGCGGCTTGCTCCGATAAAGCATTGCTTTCGTCACGATTAAGCCGCGCCGATGCAACCTGACTTTGAGCTGCATTTATTGCATCATGGGCGGCGGAAACTTCCGCCCAATCCGCATACGGGCCGAGAGTATTGAATCTTTGCCATGCTATATTGAGCTGTTGTTGCGCGGCGTCATATGCGAGTCGGTTGCGTTGCAATGCGGTTTGGGCGGCGTCCCGGGCGTTTTGATAATTTCGTGCATCAAAAGTCGCCGCAGTCAAACGTCTTGCGTCTGCAAGATTTGTTTCGGCGTTTTGCAAATCAAGCAATCGGCGTTCGAGGGCGATTGACGCTTCCTGTATGGCGAGCCTGTACGTGAAATCATCGAAATTGTCGTATTGCAGTTCATGCAGTGCAGCCTGCGCCAGATTAAGTTCGCGCCTGTTTCGTTCGCGGTCGGGCGATATTTGCGAAAAATTATTCGTATCAATTGACGCTTGCTGCGCTTGCAGAAGTTCCGCCTGCCGACGCTCCAAATCAGATGCGGCATCATCAACAGCCCATTGAAGCCCTTGCAGGTCATCGGGCGATATGTATCCCAATGTTCGAATATTATTTTGAATATCCGCACGTTGCATGTTCAGGCGCGTAAGCTGATGTTCTGTTCGTTCTATGTTGGTAAGCAACCCGGCAACAGCTTGTTCATTGGGATTATAAATTGCGATTACCGTGCCGGCGTCAATAAAATCTCCTCGGCTTATAAATATTTCATCAACCCATCCGCCGGAGCGAGCGAAAATATCAAATGTTTCCGAAAACTCCACCACGCCGCGAACTTCCAATTCTCTTGTAATTTGGCCGCTGTGCGTCATGGCTACGGTTACGCGCGGCAAGGAGAAGTTGTAAATCGTTCGTGAAAAAAACACCAACACCAAAATAACCGCGATATAAATATATAAAATTTTTCGCATTTTTTTCTTATTAACGCCGGTTTCCATAATCAACCTCCGTTACCTCAAGGCAGACAGTTTTACGCCTTGTTCAAAATATTCTTGTCCGTATAAAAAAATCCAGACCATCGGCAACATATAAAACACCGATGCCGCAAAAATTAAACCGATATCGCCTTGCCCTAATCGGTAAAGCACAACCGAAAGCGGTTCAAGTGCGTTATCGCGCAAAAATACCATAGGATGTTCAACCATCGCCCAACTGTCTGCAAAAGTCAAAATTATCAACGCCGCAACGCCGCTTTTTGACATGGGCAGAGCAATGTGAATAAATTGCTTGAAATGATTTGCGCCGTCTATTTGCGCCGCTTCAAAAATACTTGCGGGTATGCCTTTCATGCTTTGCCGCATTACGAACACGGCAAAGGGGCTGAAGCCGAGGGGCAATATGATTGAAGCGTGCGTATTTAAAATTCCCAAAGTGTCGGCCATAATAAAATTAGGTACGAGAGTTGCCTGAAACGGCAAAACCATCACGATTATGCAGACGCAAAAAATAATTTCATTGAAGCGTGATTTCCAAGCCGTAAACCCGTATGCCGCCAACGAACCGACAACAACGTGCATGGCAACAACGGACAGCGTTAATTTTATCGAGTTCATAAAATGGTCAAGATACGCGGGTGTTCGGAACAGCAAAGTATTGTATTGGTTCAGCGAAATCCGTTCCGGAATCAGCCTGTATTGTACATAGCTTATTTGCCCGATTAGTTCGTGGTCAAAAAAATCGTGTGTATCGCCGTAACTGCGTGCAATTTCGCCCGGCGTCATAAACGAATTTGTAAAAATAATCAGCAGGGGAATGATATATACGAAGGCAAACGCAATCAAAAATATTTTCACGACTATGTCCTTTATTATACTCACTCCCCGTAGTGCGATTTTTTGTCGATGATAAAAAACGCGACCATAAATGCGGCTATTACAAAAGTAACAACAAAAGCGGATGTCGTTAAATTTTGACGATTCAGCCACATAAATTGATTATTCATGTAATGTTGCAGCATGTAGATGCTTTGGTGCGGATAATTTCCCGACAGCATATAAAGTTCGCGATAAATCCGAAAAGAATTTATGAACGACATCACAAACATAATAAACAGCCCCGGCACAAGATAAATTATCGTAATTTTGAAAAACATACGAATTTTTCCCATGCCTTCTACTGCCGACCATTCGTAATATTCTTTAGGGATATTGGCGCGGGCGGCCAATGCCAAAACAAGATTGAAGCCGAGATTCTTCCAAATATATAATCCGACCGCAATGGTAAACGCATGGTCGGTTTGAAGCCAATCAGTGTTTACGCCCAACAAGCTGCTCACGAAACCGTTTGACGTAAACAGACTTTGAAAGAAAAATGCCGTGCTTGCGGTCGGAATCACAAGCGGCGACATAAAAATTGTTTTAAGCCGACCCATTCTTTTTAAGTTAAACAGCAAACAGGCTATAACCAACGGTATTGCTATGCTCAGAGGTATCGCAACCACCATAAATCTGAACGTATTCCGTGAAGCAAGGCGAAAGGCTTCGCTGTTAAACAGATTCGCAAAATTTTCGATACCCGTAAAATTTCCGCTGCTGTCTGTGGTTGCATATCCCAGTGACATAAAAAACGGGATTACATAAAATAATGCCACCCCCGCAAGACTCGGAATCAGGAAGGAAAACGCAATTGCATTTTCCTTCCCGGTTACGCGGGAAAGCAACGATTTTTGCCGAGTCCTGATTTTTGCCGCGTTATTCATTCAGGTAAGTAGTGAGCCTTGCTTGCAAATTTTGCGCCGCTTGTTCGGCAGTTACTTCACCGTCGAAAAAGCGCGTCATTTCGTCTCTTACGAAATCGCCGATGAAGGGGTCGGATGTTCCGGCTACGCTTAACCTGTCCGCAAGCGAATTGAATACCGCAAGGTTTGTTTCAAAGTCAACTCCTTCCGGCATAAAACCCAATGCCCGTTGACTTTCCAACATTGCGCGGCTGTTTGTTTCCGCCGCGTTTCTGTTTACCGGCGTAGCCCATATTTCCGGAGAAGTTTGCATTTCATACGAAAGCAAAAATTGAATAAAACGAGCGGCGAGTTCCTGATTTTGGCTGTTTGCGTTGATTGCCATATGATTGCGCGCGTTGGCCAAACCTTCTCCGCGTGAGTTGGTCATAACATTAAAACCTGTGTAGTCCTCGATGCCTTCGACGTTCATTACGATGTTGTGCAAAATGGTTTCAATAATTATCGGGGGCGTTGTCCATGATGTAACCATCATTCTGTCGGCTATCGGCTGAATGCTTTCAAGCAGATTTATGAATTTTTCGTTATCAACATTTGCGGTTCTGTTCGGCAGGTCGATGAATTCATCAAAGTAGAGTTCAAATATTCTGTAGGCGAAAGTGGTCGCGCTCATTCCCATCGGGCTGTGAAAAATCTCTAAATGCGGATATGCGTGCGCAAGGGTTATTACATCTTCAATCGTAAAGCGGTTGGGGTTTGTTTCAAATGCTACGTCGCTGTTTAACCTGAAAGTTTCGATATTGAAAATCAACGGCACTACATAACGCCCTCCGTTGTAGAGGTAGGCATCCAAGATGCTTTGATAAAATTCTCCCGGCGGAAAATCAATTTTGTTATTCATGTCAACGAGTCTGCCGGCATCCGCTAACCGTTGCCATGTAAGACGCGATGCGAAAATAATATCCTCGCCTCTGCCGCTCATTAAAGCTGTGTTCATAATTTGAGAATAACTTCTTGCATCGCCGACTGTAACGAAGGTAACGGTATAACGTCCGTCATGTTTTTCCTCGAACCTTCTTGCGGCTTCTTCAAAAAAGCCGTCTGCGAACATATCGCCGACCGCGATAGTTAATTCGTTGCTTGTCTGTGTTTCCGATGAACCGCCGCAGCCTGAAAGTGCTGCCGTTGCAATCATCGCAATAAGTAATAAAAATTTTTTCATAAAATAAATCCTCCTGTTATAGCGAACGCGCTTCTCAAACACGTTTGCATTAAATATACGGGCTTATCGGCCGTACTGAAATCATATCGCCGTCTGCGTTCATGCCGCCGAATATGCTTCGGCTGAAAAATAAATGTAATTTTTCGTCGTCCCATATAACGCAAGCCATAATTGCTTCCGCTACGGGCATCAGAGGCATCATCCACTCGCCGTTTATTTTTTGAACGGGCGAGGTAAGGGGGAATATCATCGGTTGAGTTTCGCCGGCATACATTCCCGTCAGCGTTGATTCGCCCCGCGTGAGGGTTATAATTTTCACCGAATTTCTTATTGTTGCGGTTTGTTCATCCCATGACACGGTGTAGGCAGATATATTCGTCGGCCAATTCGACGGCAATGCCAGATTTTCAAATACCCCGAATATCGGAACAAATACTTCGTTGTTGTGCATAACAGGGCGTTGTCCGTTAAAAATAATTTCGTTTCCGCTGACGACCAAGGGAATTTCCGTTCCGTTCGCAACCCCGATTTCTACTTGCGTCGGCGGAGTTGCGATTTCATAACCTTCCGGCACTATGAAATAACGCCTTCTTGCGGTTTCCTGCGAATCACGGTTGACTGCGTCGGTTTCATTTGATTCGTCCGTTCTTTGCTCATTGGTCGGCACGGTTGTTTCTTCCGGTGAAACAGTCGGTGCGTCTTCGATTGCAGGCGCATTAACAAATCGGGCTTGTTCCGGCAAAGTTTCTTCCGTTCGGAATTGCTCTGCAACAGGCGAAGTTTCTTCCGTCAGGAATTCCTCTGTCGCAACAGGCGAAGTTTCCTCCGTTCGAAATTCCTCTGCCGCAACAGGTAAAAATTCCTCCGCTGTTGAAGCGGGCGCACTTGCGTTACAGCCGGACAGCGCAAGCATCATCGTTGCGCCAACGATTCCGACAAACATTTTTTTCATGGTGTTCCTCCTCGTGATATTTAATTCGCCGGTATCGTAGCAGATTTATTTTCGGATTCGGCGATTCCGGCCCGAGCGATATCTGTCATGCCCCGAACGTAATTCCGCAGATTACGTTCGTGACAAAATCGAATACGTTCGGGCTGTTCAGCCGGAAAATATACAGCGTCTAAAGTATAATCAGGCGAAATTGCAGAGAACGCATTTAAGACGTTCGTGAAGGCGTTCGCTATATCAACACGGGAGGAAAAATTATGCCGGACATAATTATTTGCGACGACGATAAATTTATGTTGGGTCTGTCCGTTGAGGCGGCATTAAAATGTATCGAGAAAGAAAATTCCCGAATCGTTTGCGCCACGCAGGATTCTGCGGAGGTCATGCTTTATATCAAAAAAAATCCCGGCGACTATCTTTATTTTTTGGATATTGACCTCGGGCGAGCCGCGTTAAACGGCGTTGATGTCGCGCGGCTCATTAAAAAGCAAAAACCGCTTTCCAAAATCGTATTTGTTACAAGTCACGCCGACATGGCAACGGATATTTTAAAAAGCGGGGTTGAGGCGTTTGGTTTCATTGAAAAAACAGCCGACAGGGATAAAATGCTTCAAGCCTACAGAAAATACATTCGCCTTGTTTCGCAAGACGCGCCCGGCAACGCGCCGGCGGATGAACCTGTCGTAAACCTTTTAATCGGCATTGACGAATATTTGTCCCTGCCGGTTTCGCAAATTTTATATGTAGATACCGACAAAGCGATTTCGCATTTTGTTCGTTATCATACCGTTGACGGCTCGGATTTATCGGTGCGTGATACGATTGAAAATGTTCTGCAAAAATTAGGCGACGATTTTATGAAAAGTCATCGTTCGGTGATTATCAATAAAAATTATGTAGTTTCCGTTTCAAACGGAATGGTCAATTTTGCGGGAGGAGAGCAAGCGGATTGCTCCTTCCGCCTGAAAAATGATGTTATGAAAAAATGCGGGGTGAAAAAAGCATGAGTTTGGAAATGTATTCGCATTACGAACTTACTGAACAGGGACGGGAATATATTCTTGCAGATTTCCCGCCGCTTCCGTGGTGGTGGACAGTAATCCGCATTATATACAGAAGCGATTTTTCGCCGGTTATAGTATTTTCTTTTTTATTTCTCCTCGGCATTATTGCGAACAGGTGGCAGCGCAAGCCGATTGAGATTGCATTTTCAATAGTTGCCGTTGGTGTCGTCCTGCTGCCAATGTATTTGTATACCACCGGAAGCGTCAGTATGTTTAACCTCGCGGTGGCTTTTGTAATGACGGCTACCGTATTTATTTTGAATTTTGTAAAATTGTCGATTTTGGATTATGCAATCATGTTTTCCGGTTTCGCATATTTAAGCAGATTTATCGGAATTGCCCAGTCGTTTATACATATCAGAGGCAGTTTTGGTTTGTCGGTAGCGGCGTTGGTTGTAATGATTACAATTTCGGCGGTGTATAAAATTCGGTTGGGGCGGCTGAACGGAAATTTATTTTATTGTTGGTTCACGTGTATGCTTGTTTTTATCAACGGATACATAATGAGCCATTTATTCTCAAGCCATGTGCTTCAATTAGGGCAGGCGCAAGTAACAAGAATTGCCGCGTTGTCTGTTTGGGGTGTTGCTTTGATAATTGCTTGCAGCCTCAGTGCTTTGCTTATTTATGCCGTTAAGCGGCTGTTCAAAAAACATTTCGACAACATAAACCGCATGGGAAAAACTTATCCGCTGATTGAGCGGTTTATAATTTTAAATTCTGTCGCAATATTGTTGCTTGTTGGGGCGGCGTACTTTTTTTTCGGAAGATTGGAGCTTGTAAGCGACCCTGTTTACACTTTTATTTCTGCCAGGCAAAATCCTGTTTTTGAATACACCAATCTGATTTTACTTTTCACCATGATTTTGCAGCTGTCTTTTATTACGATTGTTTTCCGGATGACGTGGCTGAGGGATAATTTGAAAATCACAACAATGGAAATTCAAAGCCTTGCTGCGTATTCGTCCGGTTTGGAAAAAAATCTGAATGATATAAAAAATATCAAGCATGATGTCAAAAATATTTTTCTTACAATGGGAAATTTTGTTGAGCGCAGCGGCGACAAAGAAATGCAAGACTTTTACAACAAAAAAATAAGCCCCTTTGCCGTTGATGAAATTGTAAAAAATGATTTGCTGGGCAAATTGGCGGGGCTCGGTAACGAGCAATTGAAAGCATTTTTATTTTATAAAATATCGCAAGCGGTTGAACATGATGTTAATGTCGATTTAGAAATTTTGACTCGGGTGACTGATTTTGAATCCGACGGAAGGATTGAATTTATTGACCTCGTGCGGATTTTGGGCATACTGCTTGATAACGCCATCGAGGAGTGCATAGAAATTCCCGACGGCCGAATTTTTATCAAAATATCCGGAAACAATGAAACGATTTCCTGTGCGGTCAAAAATACGGTTCGGCAGGAAACAAAAGAAAAGGGCATCCGACCGGGCGAATCCGCAAAAGGCAAGGGCAGGGGAAAGGGACTTATCGGAATCCGAAGTATTTTACTAAAATACGATACGGTTTTGCTTAATTCGTATTTTACCGAAGGTTGTTTTGTGCAAAACTTGGTTATTTATAACGCGAATCAAGGGTAGGAAACAACGCCCCGCCTATGCCCTGTAAACGGCTCGCTCGATGTCGTTTTTTCGGGGAAATCATCCGAAAAAACGACCGGTCGCTCGCCACAAGGCATTTACGGCGAGGCGTTGTTTTGAACTCTTGATCCGCGTTTATAGTGAATCAATTTGATTTGTCGCACATTCTGACGGTGCAAAAAAAAATCCTATCAACTATGTTGGTCGATAGGATTTTTTATACGGAGTTGACGGTGCGTTCACTTTATATCAGAACCGCGCCTTTATCCGCGCCGGTTACGAGCTTTTCGTATCGTGCAAGATAGCCTTTTTTGCCGGCCTTGGGCGCAGGCGGTTGCCATTTTTCGCGCCGCGCGGCGATAACATCGTCGGGAACGTCCAAATGAAGTGTTCCGGCGTTGATGTCGATGTCGATTTTATCGCCTTCTTCGACGAGAGCGATTAAACCGCCGATTGCAGCCTCCGGCGAAACATGTCCGATACACGCACCGCGTGACGCACCGCTGAATCGTCCGTCGGTGATAAGCGAAACTTCTTTGCCCAATCCCATGCCCATCAGTGCGGCGGTGGGATTAAGCATTTCGCGCATACCCGGTCCGCCTTTGGGACCTTCGTAGCGAATTACCACAACGTCGCCGGGTTTAATTTTATTGGCGTAGATGGCCTCGGCGCATTCTTCTTCGGATTCAAAAACCCGCGCGCGCCCGGATGTTTTCATCATTTCGTCGGCAACGGCACTGCGTTTTACGACGCTGCCCTGTTCGGCCAGATTTCCGGTAAGCACCATTATTCCGCCGACATTGGAGTAGGGGTTTGCGGCGGGACGAATAACTTCCGGATTGCGATTAAATGCGTCGGCGATGTTTTCGCCTAAAGTTCCCGCCACGGTGATTTCGTTCAAATGAAGAATCCCCAACGTCGAAAGTTCTTTTAAAACAGCGGAAACGCCGCCGGCATTGTGCAAATCCTCGATGTGATGCGGCCCGGCCGGTGCAAGACGACACAAATTATATGTCCGCGCGGAGATTTCATTCGCCAAAGTAAGCGGCAAATCCACGCCGGCTTCGTAAGCAATTGCGGGCAGGTGCAACATGCTGTTTGTGCTGCACCCCAGAGCCATATCGAGTGTAAGCGCGTTCAAGAACGCATTTTTCGTCATAATGTCGCGCGGGCGGATTCCTTCATTATAAAGATGCATGATGCGTGTGCCGGCTTTTTTGGCGAGACGAAGTCGTTCCGCGTAAACAGCGGGAATTGTGCCGTTGCCCGGCAATGCCATGCCGAGGGCTTCAGTTATGCAGTTCATGCTGTTTGCGGTAAACATGCCTGAACACGAGCCGCATGTGGGGCAGGCGTTATCTTCGTATTCCTGCAAAATGTCATCAGTGATTTTGCCGACGGCGTGCGCGCCGACAGCTTCGAAAGTTTGCGACAGGGATACCGCACGTTCCTCAACCCGCCCGGCAAGCATCGGTCCGCCGCTGATTACAATTGCGGGGATGTTCAGTCGCGCGGCCGCCATTAACATTCCGGGTACGATTTTATCACAGTTCGGGATTAAAACTACTGCGTCAAACGCATGTGCAAGCACCATTGATTCAACAGAATCGGCAATCAGCTCGCGGCTGGGCAGGGAATACTTCATTCCGATATGCCCCATCGAAATGCCGTCGCACACGCCGATTGACGGAAATTCTATCGGCGTTCCGCCTGCGGCAATCACGCCTTTTTTAACGGCTTCGGCAATGCTGTCCAAATGTATATGTCCCGGCACGACCTCGCTGTGGGCGTTTGCTATGCCGATAAGGGGTTTTGCAAGCTCCTCGTTGGTGTAGCCCATGGATTTGAACAGCGAACGATGCGGGATGGATTTGTTTCCCTTTGTTACAAAATCACTGTGCATTTTTTTGCCTCCTCTTTTGAAACGAAATCAAACTTGCGTGTCACAAAAACAACCCTGCTCGAATTGAGCAGGGCGACTCTTAGCTATAGAAAGAGATTGACCTACTTGCCGTTTACGGCATCACGAAGTTTTTTGCCTACTTTAAAGCGGGGTGCTTTTGAAGCGGCAATACGCATCGGTTCACCGGTTTGGGGATTGCGCCCTTCGCGCTCGGCGCGTTCGACAACGTCAATCGTCATAAATCCAACCAGTTGTACTTTGTTTCCTTCTACTAACGCATCGGTAACAACGCCTTCGAAGGCCGCCAAAAATTTCTCCGCGTCCTTCTTGGTTAAGTCAGCCGCCGCAGCAACCGCCGCAATAAGTTCCGTTTTGTTCATTGAAAATCCTCCTTATATATGTGGGGGTGAGCACCTCCCAGTATATATATATGCTTGATTTCTGTTTGTCAAGGAAAATCCGACAAATATATATAAAATGTTCCTGTGTGACACTAAAAATGATAAATTCTTACAAATTTCACGCAAGAATCACACGCTACGCATAACTTCCGTGCAACACTTCGGACAGATGAGTTTGGCATCGCCCGGTGAAAACCGCGCCGTCGTCCACGATTAAAGTGGTTGTTACAACGTTTCCGGATACGTCAGCGGTTGACGCAAGGTGAATCGTGTTTCGACATTCAATATTGCCGAAAATTTGACCCGCTATACGCGCAGAACCGGAGGCTATGTTGCCGTCTACGCGCCCGGTTTCGCTTACGTTAATCAGACCCTCAATTTCGATGTCGCCGATAACCGTGCCGTCAATGCGCATGGATTCGGTTTCCGAGCAGGAAAAACGCGCTGCGTGAATTGTAAAACCTTGTCCGATGACTGTGCTTGTGGGTTTCGAAAATTCTTCTTTGTTCATATGACTCTCCTTTTATCCTGTTTGGTGGTGTTCAAGCAAAAACGAAACGGGGTTTATCGGCGAACCGTTTCTGCGAACTTCGTAGTGTAAATGAGGCCCTGTGCTTCGCCCCGTGCTGCCCACAAACGCGATTATTTGACCGCGTTCCACGCGCGCGCCCTCGCGAGCATCGTTGCGCGTATTGTGCGCGTATTTTGTTGTAAGACCGCCTCCGTGGTCGATTACCACAACGTTTCCGTAGCCGCCCTGCCATCCGGAAAAAATAACCGTTCCGCCGCCCGCTGCTCGAATCGGCGTGCCTGCCCGCGCGGGAATATCAATGCCGTTATGATGCTCGCTGCCGCCGCCGCCGAAGGGGTTTCGACGCCAACCGAACGCCGACGAAATTTGACCGCGAACAGGCCAAACGGTCGGATAGTTAAGCAAATACGGCTCGATTGCTTCTCGTACCGTTTCAATGTCGCGCAAAAGAACCCGTTGTATTTCAAGTTCGGCCTGCAAAACGATAAGTCGGCTGAGGAGTTCGCATTCCGTGGGGACAGGGGAGGTCATGCTCAGAAGCTCAATGCCGGGGTCAAATTCCGCCCCTAAAACCTGTTGCGGCAGCAACGATTCGCGAAGCGCGTTATGAGCCGCTTCCATTTCCGTAAGCCTGCTTGCAATAGGCGGAATTACCCGACGGGAAGAAAGCCCCGTAACCATTTCCTGCATATCCGTTTCGAGGTCGCGAATTTGCTCCTCGATTTCATCAATTAAATCCCACACGTTTCCGAGCGTGTCTTGGTGGCGACGTTCTTGGCGGTACATTTCAAGTTGTGCGCGCATTTGTTCTTCGGAAAGTTGCTCGTACATTTGAACCGTTGCGTCAATCAGTTCACTTTGAACCTGTTCGGTTTCCTCGCGGAAGGCGTCGAATGCCCCTTGTGTTTCATCAAGGGTGGTGTTCAAATTGCGGTAAATACGTTGGAAATACATGCTTCGCAGATAAAATCCGCCGATTACGGTGAAAATTATAAAAAACACCGCAACAAACCCGTACAATACAACCCTCGGTATGCGCAAACTGCGCGTTTTCCCCGTGCTGTACGACGGTACAAGCATTAGAGAAATGTACTTTTTGGGGTTGTGGGACTTTGTATTTACAAGCTCGCTTACTTTTTTGACTGCCGGTCGTTGCTCGGGCTTACTTCGCCTGAAAAACATTTATGGCACTCCTCAATATTAGACCTCATACGAACAAAAAACGCAAGAAGTCTTTTTTGTTTGTTGCTTTTATATAACATAATAAAAATTTTTTTGCAAGGAATTTTAACAAAATTTTAAAATTGTGTTAAAACTTTGTTGCGATAAAAAATTTTGCAAAACCTATCGGCAACCGCTCAGCTACCGAATAGGTTTTTTTTAAAATTTTTTTTGGGGGCTTTGCCCCCAAGCCCCCACGAACTTTTTAAAAAAAGTTCGACAAAAAATTCAAAATCGTGCGAACGCACGATTTTAATTAAAGTTTTTGCCCCGCTTTTTCCAAAAAGCGGGCGGGGTTCGGGGCAGAGCCCCGAGGTCTTTATTAAAAATTGATTTCTGCGACGCGCTGTGATATATACCACTCACAATATATGATTCGGAGGACAAGAGCATGACAGCATCAGAATATGTAAGCAAATTGCGAAACGGTTGGAACTTGGGAAACACGCTTGATTCATTGCCGGACGAAGGCGAGGATTTTTCTCCCGTCGGGCAGGAAACGGCGTGGGATAATCCGAAAACAACTCAAAAAATGATACAAGCCGTCAAGGATGCGGGGTTTGATTTTCTTCGCGTTCCGGTGAGTTGGTGTACGCAAACGGGTGGTGCGCCGGACTACACCATTAAGGAAGCGTTTTTTTCGCGGGTGAAAGAAGTCGTGGATTACGGAATCGATTTGAACATGAACGTGATTCTCAATATGCATCACGAGGATTGGCATTTTCCGAGCGATGAAAAATATGTAAAGGCGCGAATGACGGCGACCTGGACGCAGGTTTCCGAATTTTTCGGAGAATACGGGCAAGAGTTGATGTTTGAAACCATGAACGAGCCGCGACAAGTCGGCACAGACGTTGAATGGATTGGCGGCGACGAGGAAGGTCGGCGCGTTGTGATGCAAATGAACAGCGATGCGGTGTGTGCGATTCGCGCAACGGGCGCGAAATTTCCGCAAAATGTGTCGCGGAAAATTCTTGTGCCGACCTATGCCGCAAGCTCCGCAAACGAGGCAATCGCGGACTTTTCTCCGCCTGACGACGAAAATATAATTGTATCCGTACATGCGTACATTCCTTGGGATTTCGCGTTAAGCGACGACCATGCGAACAATCGTTGGACTGAGAGTTTACAGGGCGAAATTGACGAACTTTTCGAGCGTCTCGATAAAAAATTCCTTTCGAAAAAAATCCCGATAATAATGGGAGAATGCGGCGCGAGAAAAAAATATGACAACGAAGACGACCGCGCGGCTTGGGCGGAATACTATACAAAAGTTGCGCGAAAATACGGCGTTCCGTGCGCGTGGTGGGATAACGGCTACTTATCCGGCGATGAAAAAACCGAGGTTTTCGGCTTGTTAAACCGCCGAACTCTCGAATGGGGCTTTGAAAAAGTCGTAAAAGCCTTTGTCGGGTCATTGTAGGATGTTACAAATGCCCGTGGCTTCTACTCCTCCCCCTCTTGTCGATTTTGCATAAAAAAATGTTTGACACGACAGGGTCGTTCCGGCATAATTGCAAAAAAAGTATTTAAAGTCCATGGGGGACGTCGAATATGAAAATTAAGAGGATTGTTTGTTGGTTGACGGCATTTGTGATGATGGGCGGTTATTTTTCGGCGTTTTCTGTTCGGGCGCAAGAGCCGGACGTTGGGGTTTCGCTTGAAGTTGCCGCCCTTGAAAATTTTGAGGAGATGCTTGCGGCGTTCGGAACGCGGCATCATTTCACCGATTTCCTGATTGATACCCTTGAAATGACGCGCCCTGAAAATGCGGAAGATTATCGCGAATTTACAGAGGAAGTTTTCCGTAACGTTCATGCGATGCGCCCCGCTCTTGCGGAAGATATTATAATTGAAGCGATTGATTACGTGACGCTTGAAGGCACAGAGCGTCGTGTTGAATCGAATTGGCGCGATATGACGGGGAACTCCCTTTGGACGGGCGAGCAGGGCGTAGTCGAATGGGAATTTTACGTGGCTGAAGCAGGGTTGTATAATTTGTCTGTGCTTTACTACTCGTATCCGGGCAGAAGCTCCGACATTCAACGCGCGATTTTCGTTAACGGTGAGTTGCCGTTTTTTGAAGCTAATCCCGTTGAACTCAGGCGCACATGGGTAAATTTGCACGATGAAATCCAACAAGACAGCTTGGGCAACGATATGCGTCCCGTTCAGGTCGAATATCACAGATGGTACGAGGCGGTTATCCGCGACTCCATGGGTACATACAATGAGCCGCTTTTGTTTTACTTCAACGCCGGCTACAACCAAATATCTTTTGTTGCCCTGCGCGAACCGATGATGATTCGCAGTCTTCGCATACATCAGGTTTCGCAAACGCTTTCGTATGCGGAACTTGCGGAGCAAAGGGTTAATTTTCCGCGACCCGGCGTTGCAACCGTCGCGCCGATTCGCGTCGAAGGTCAAGACGCGGTGCGTAAATCTTCTCCGATGCTTGCGCCGGGTGCGGATACCGGCGGTCCGGGTGTGTACCCCTACGACGCGCGGTTTATTCGCATAAACCATATCGGTGGTGGTTCTTGGAGCGAACCCGGCACTTGGATTGAATGGGAAGTTTATGTTCCCGAGGAAGGGCTGTATTCGATTGCGATGAACGTGCGGCAAAATTTTCATCGCGGTTCGAAATCATTCCGACGGGTGACGGTAAACGGCGAAGTTCCGTTTTCCGAAATGGAAGCGGTTGCGTTCGGGTTTCAAAACGGTTGGCGCATGGAACGCTTGGGCAACGACGACGGATATTACATGTTTTGGCTTAATGCCGGGGTGAATACTGTTCGCATGGAAGTCGTTTTGGGCGATTACGCGCCGTTTTTGCGTGAAATTCAGCAGAGTGTGATGAACCTTAACGAGTTGTACCGGCAAATTACAATGATAACCGGGCTTACGCCGGACGTTTGGCGTGATTACAATATTAACGGACGCTTGCCGCATCTTCACGGCGAGCTTATGTATGAGCGCATACGGCTTGAGCGAATTTTCGACGAACTCGTGGAATTATCCGGCGAACGCGGCGGTCGCGATGCAATTGTTCGAAATATGGCGAATCTTCTTTCGCGCCTTTACGGTGATATTGAGGGCATTCCCCGCAGAATTAACGATTTTCGAATAAATATCGGCTCGCTCGGAACGTGGATGATGATGGTACGCGAGCAAATGCTTGCCGTTGACGCAATTTATATCCTGCCCCACGACGCGCCCACTCCGAATAACGGACGCAGTTGGTGGCGGCAAATTTTACATGAAATTTTAACGCTGTTTTGGTCGTTTATTATTGATTACAACACCATCGGCACGGCAATTGACGGCGAGGACGCGCGAAATATCGAAGTCTGGATAGCAACCGGGCGCGACCAGGCGAATGTTATAAAATCGCTCATAGACGAGAGTTTCACCCCTGAATATAACATCGGGGTGGAGCTGATGCTTGTTGATATTGCGACGCTTCTGCCGGCAACCGTTGCGCGGCAGGGGCCGGACGTCGTGCTTTCAATTTGGAACACTCTGCCCATGGATTACGGGCTTCGCGGTGCGGTTGCGGATATTTCGCAAATGCCCGGCTTCGACGAAGTTGCTGCGCGATTCCACCCTGCCGCAATGGAACCGTACCGTTTCTACTATGACGGCACGGAGCGCGTGTTTGCCTTGCCCGAAACAATGACTTTTCCGATGATGTTCTACCGCAGGGATATTTTGCACGACATCGGACTCGAACCGCCGGATACGTGGGATGAAGTACGCAGCGCGATTGCGCATTTGAGTCAATATCACATGGAGTTCGGCATACCGGTAAACGCGCCGGGCAATCCGCCCATAGACATCTCACACGAAACGTTCACGATGTTCCTGTTCCAGGCAGGCGGCACGCTTTATAACGAGGACAACACGCGCTCGGCGTTGGATTCTTACGTTTCGCTGAATGCGTTCCGCGATTTTACAAGATTTTTTACCGACTACAATCTGCCGGAGGAATATAATTTCATCAATCGTTTCCGTATGGGTGAAATGCCTTTGGCGATTGCGGATTACACAAATTACAATGTTTTGCAGGTTTTCGCGCCGGAAATTCGGGGGCTTTGGGGCTTCCGACCGGTTCCCGCAACGGTGCGTCCGTGCGGTGAGGTGAGTCGTGCCGTTCCGGCCGGCGGAACAGCAGTCGTCATGCTTGAAAATACGGACGACAAGTACGCCGCATGGGATTTTATGCAGTGGTGGACGTCCGCCGAAACGCAAACTCAATTCGGGCGCAGAATGGAAGCGTTGATGGGTGCGGCGGCGCGTCACCCGACCGCAAATGTCGAAGCGTTTTCGCGTATGCCGTGGCCGGTTGCGGACTACAATCAATTGCGAGAGCAAATGCAATACGCCCAAGGTTTGCCGCAAATACCCGGCGCGTACTTTACACCGCGACAAATTCGCAACGCCTTTTTCACCACGGTGACACTGGAGGAAGTTTCTGCCCGCGATGCACTGACGGATTTCACGCGCTTAATCAACGACGAAATCCGCGCGAAGCGTCGCGAGTTCGGAATGACTTATTAAGGGGGTTTTCGCGTGGACTACAAAGACACAACTTGGTCGCTGATTAAGAAAAACCGCCAAAGTTATGCGCTTATGGCACCGTACTATATTTTATTTTTCACGTTTACGATTTTGCCGGTGCTTATGGCAATCGCGCTCAGCTTTACGAGCTTTAACATGTTTCAGTTTCCGACGTTTGTGGGATGGCAAAACTATACGCGCCTGTTTTTGGAAAACGAAATTTTCATAATCGCGCTGCAAAATACAATAATTTTTGCTGTTGTAACCGGACCGCTGAGTTTCATATTGTGCTTTGTTTTCGCGTGGATTATCAACGAGCTGCCGCCGAAAATTCGTGCATTTATGACGCTGATTTTCTACGCGCCGTCTATATCGGGCAACGTGTTTTTCATTTGGTCGTACTTTTTCAGCGGCGACCGCGAAGGGCTTGTAAACGGTACGCTGATTGCCATGGGAATTTTGGACGACCCGATTAACTGGTTTCGTGATACGCGATTTATTTTGCCGATTTTGCTTGTTGTGCAACTTTGGATGTCGCTTGGCGTCGGGTTTTTGGCGTTTATTGCGGGATTGCAAACCGTTGACCGCGCGTTGTACGAAGCCGGAGCCGTTGACGGCATACGAAATCGTTGGCAGGAGCTTTGGTATATCACCTTGCCGAGTATGAGGCCGCAGTTACTTTTTGCCGCAGTTATGCAAATCACGACATCATTTGCTATTGCCGACATCGTAACGCAGCTTGCGGGTATGCCGACGGTAAACTACGCCGGCGATACAATCGTTACGCACTTGATGGACATCGGGTGGATTCGTTTTGAAATGGGTGCGGCTTCCGCTGTCGCAACAATTTTGTTCCTTATAATGGTCGGCACAAATAAAGGCGTACAACGAATGTTGCGGAAGGTGGGAACATAATGACTGCTGAAATGGACGTGCGCGGCGCAGCCCCTGTTAAAAAGAAAGAGAAAAAACTCGCCAAACGCACAAAAAAATTAAACCGTTCTATGGGCGGCACGATTTTTCTTTTCATGTTCATATCGATTTTTGCGGTTTTTACAAGTCTGCCGCTCGTGCTTACAATAAGCAATGCGTTCAAGCCGCTTGATGAATTATTTTTGTTTCCGCCGCGTTTTTTTGTTCGCAACCCGACTTTGAGCAATTTTTCCGATTTGTTTATCATCATGCAGGAAAGTTGGGTACCGTTTTCACGCTACTTGTTGAATTCAATCATAATTACGGGTCTGGGAACTTTCGGACATTTGGTTTGCGCGTCGATGGCGGCGTATCCGCTTGCGAAAAATAAGTTTCCCGCCAGGGGAATGCTGTTTTCCATTGTTGTTCTCGCATTGATGTTTTCGCCGGCCGTTACAGGGCTTCCGAACTTTTTAATAATCTCCGCACTCGGAATCAACAACACCTACTGGGCGGTTATTTTGCCCGCATTTGCGTTTCCGCTCGGGCTGTATCTTATGAAGCAATTTATGGAGCAGGTGCCGGATTCGCTGATTGAATCGGCGCGGCTTGACGGTGCAAGTGAATTTTATATTTGGCGTAAAATTGTTATGCCGAACGTAAAACCCGCATGGCTTACGTTGATTATTCTGCAATTTCAAGGGCTTTGGGTTACAACCGGCGGCGTGTTTTTGCGAAGCGAAGAATTAAAGCCACTCACTTTCGCGATGAATCAAATTGCCTTGGGCGGCGTGGCTCGCGCCGGCGCGAATGCGGCCGTCATGCTTATTACGGCGGCAGTGCCGATTACATTTTTTATTTTTGCACAAAGCAGAATCATCGAAACAATGGCAACTTCCGGCATGAAGGAATAGCGCACCAAGCGCGCAATGAACACCGGGGACACATGCGAGTTGCCGCACATTCCTGCCGGTACGATTTCCGAAATAGGGAGGTTGCATATGTTTAAAAAATTTATCGCCCTTGTCGTGGTGATTTTGATAATCGCGGTGAGTCCCCTTGCCGTGCTTGCAGACACGCCGTTTCAAGGGTATACGTATAATTTTTGGGGAACGCTTGTGCCTTCGCCGGCGGCATATGTGCCGGTGCGTTCGTTCGGGTTGCACAATATTTGCCCGGAGATTGGCGATATGTCCGACCCGACGGATTTGCACGCAGATTCGGAAGGGCAAATTTACATCGTCGATTGGGGCAACAACAGGGTCGTCGTTATCGACACGGAACTGAATTTAATTCGCGTGATTGACGGATATTATCGTGACGGCGCGTGGGTTGAAAACGCATTTAATCGCCCGCACGGGGTTTTTGTTACGGATGATGCGGAAATTTTTATTGCGGATGAGCTGAATCGCCGCGTTGTCGTGCTTCAAGTTATCGACGACGAGGTGCATTTTTTGCGCGAAATTTTATCGCCGAACGTCGAAGGGCTTGAAGATGATTTTGTTTTCGCTCCGTTGCATGTGCTTGTAGACCGCGGCGGGCGAGTTTTTGTAATTGTTCGGCATGTTTTTGAAGGCATTATGTCGTTTAACGCGGCGGGCGAGTTTATCGGATATTTCGGCACAATTGAGGTGTCGTTCAGTTGGGTTGACATGGCTTGGCGCATGTTTTTTATGACGGAAGAGCAAATTCGTCGCGACCATGCCATTATTCCGCGCGAATTTCGCAGTATGGACATCGACCGATACGGTTTTATTTTTACAACTCACATCGAAAACTGGCATTTGAATAATCAGGTTATGCGGCTTAATCCTCGCGGCGAGGATGTGTTGCGAAATTTTAATCCGAACGTCGTGATAAACGGCGACCAAGGTTGGCGCGAAACCGGGCCGATGTCGGGACCGTCGGTTTTTATCGACGTTATCGCGCGTTCTCACGGAAAATATTCCGCCCTTTGTTCGACTCGCGGGCGTATTTATACTTACGATTCCGAGGGTAATTTGCTTTATGTTTTCGGCGGAATGGGCAGTCTTGAGGGCATGACACGAATGCCGCGCGCTATTGAAACTATCGGCGACGATATTTTTATTTTAGACGCTCACGGGCGCGGACGAATAATTCATTACGCCCCGTCGGAATACGGGCGGCTTATTAACCGCGCAATCGCCATGCGTTACGACGGTCACGAACGGTACGCCGTGGAATATTGGCGGCAACTTGTTAAACTCGACGAAAATTTCGCGCTTGCATGGTCCGGGATAGGGCGTTCGCTGTTGGCGGCGGGCGATAATGTCGGTGCGATGGAATATCTGCGGCACGGCATGGATGTTCGTTATTTTTCAACCGCGTTCCGCCGAAATCGCTTGGAAGTTATGCAGGGTACGCTCCCGAATATTTTCACGGTCGGAGTAGTTTTTGCGGCTCTGTTTGCGGGATATAAAGTTGTTCGCAGAATAAAATCGGGCAAGGAGGATGACGCATGAAAAATGCACTCGGTCAAAGCGCGGGGCGGATTGCGGATTTTTTTCGGCATTACAGGCTTCCGTTGTATATAATGGTGCGTCCTTTTGACGGATTTTACGCGATGAAATATTTAAAAGAAGGTACGCTTAAAATTTCATTTTTGAATGTGATTCTTTTGTTGATTTCTTATGCGATAAACGACCAGTATGCGTCGCTTATTGTGAATCCTCAAAATCCGCTTACGCTCAACAGCCTTTGGCATTGGGTGATGATTGTTACTGCGCTGATTTTATTTTGCGTGAGCAATTGGTCGGTTACATCTTTGATGGACGGCGAAGGCAAGCTCAAGGATATCTTTATGTCGGTGACATACGCAATGACTCCGCTCATTTTAACGATTGTTCCCGCCACGATTTTAAGCAATTTTCTCTCGCAGGAAGAAGCCGGATTTTATTTTATGCTGATGTCTGTGGGCGTTGCGTATTTTATTTTTCTGGTATTTTGCGGGCTTGTTGTTGTGCATAATTACGGCGCGGGAAAGGCGATTTTTTCGATTGTTCTCACGTTTTTTGCGTTGTTGGCAATCGTTTTTTTAATCACATTGCTTCTTTCGCTTTGGCAACAGCTTTATGTTTTCGTTTACAGCATTTACACGGAATTGATGTTCCGATGACCCGGGAGGTTTTTTATGAATGCATCTGCGAAACGAGCGTGGCGTAATCGTTTAATTTTTGTCGGCGTCATCGCGGCGGCGATTATAGGGTATGTAATTTACATCAACAGCTTTAACATATACGATTTCGAGCGTTTGACCGTTGTGCAAAATTTCGGCGAAGCGCGTACGTTTTCGCCCTTGGGTTCTGCGCTCGACGGGCGTGTTCGTGCTGCGCAAACGGATTATCTCGCGCTGTACATAAGCGAGGCGGACACTTCAATTGCCGTCGTTGACTTGCGCAACGGGCATGTGTGGTATTCCACGCCTCCCGATGCCGCCGCCGATACTCGCGCAAATCCTTTTTGGCACAACATAATGCGTTCGCATGTCGGGTTTGATTTTTTCAACGAAGCACGTCGCGAACAAGCTCGTTGGCTTTTTCCCGATTCGATTTACCATGAACAGTTCGAAATTTTTTCAATTTTTCACGAAAACGAAGCGCGCGGTGTGCGCATTGAATACGTTATCGGAAATTTGGACATCGGCATCGACTTTTTGCCGTTCTTCATAGAGGAAGAATTTTTTTACGAACGAATTATGCATCACCCCGACATCGTTGAATCGCGCGCGGATACTCGCACGTTAATTCAGTTTTGGTTTCCGTCGCAGGATGAGCCGGGTTTTATGCAAATGACGGAAGGGGTTCGCGCTCCGATTCACACAGAAAACATGCTTCGTATTTTTGAAACCGTCGGATGGACGGCGGAGGACACGGTGAGGCAAAATGCTCTTTCCGGCGTTGAAACGGAAATCGACCTCGATTATTTCCTGCTGACAATTGAGTTTGTGTTGGACGAAAACAGGTTAATCGCAAACTTGCCGATGTCGCAGTTTACGACGAGTTCTGTTGCGCATCCGTCCGTGATTGATTTTATGCAATTTTTCGGCGCGGGCGGAACGGACGCGGAAGGATTTATGCTTGTGCCGAGCGGTTCCGGCGGAATTATCATGTTCAATAACGGCAAAGAACGCGAAGAACCGTTCCGAAGCGCGGTTTACGGGCTTAATCCGCTTGTAAATATTGTTCGTCCGCAAGTTACGCAGCCTGTTCGACTGCCGATTTTCGGTATGCAAAATGACGGCGCGGCGTTTCTCGCGCAAGTGTACAGCGGCGCGGGGCTTGCGGTTGTAAATGCCGGGGTTTCCGGCGGAACAACCGATTTTAATACCGCGTGGTTTCGGTTTGTTTTGCGCGCGAGTACGGAAATTACCATGGCCGGCGCGGGTACGGATATGGCGGTTATTCAAGAGGCGGCGTACACCGGCGACATCACCGTTATTTACCATTTTATTGCCGGCGAAAATCCCGGGGTAGGGGAGATGGCGCAGGTTTATCAAGACTTTCTCGTTGAGCGCGGAGTTTTAACGCCGCTCGACGGACCGGGCAATCGTTCGTTTTATATGGACGTTGTCGGCGCGATAGATGCGCGGCGGCATATTGTCGGTACGCCGTACACAACAACGGAAGTTATGACAACCCTCGAAGATGCGGAGCGTTTCGTCAGTCTGTTAAACGAAGGCGGAGTTGATACAATTCAAATGCAGCTTCACGGTTGGCTTAATCGCGGAATAAACCACGACGTTGCTAAAAATGTGCGACGTGTGCGGGGAGTCGGCTCGCGGCAGGAAATGCTCGACCTCAACGAACGCCTGCAAGAATCCGGCGGCGGACTGCATCCGGCAGTAAATTTCCAACTCACGAACTGGCATTCGCGAAATTTCCGCCCGACATTTGAATCGGCGCGGCATTTAGCCGGCTACGACGGCTCGACGGCGCGACACGCATCGCGCGATTCGATTACGATGTGGTTTTCGCCTCATATAAACGACTGGTATTACCTTGTTCATCCGGGCGCGCTGCCGTTCCATATCGACAGATTTCTGCCGGCGTACGAGAATCGCACCGGCATGGACGGACTCGCGCTTACGGACATGGGCGATATTTTGACCGAAAGCCTCTTTCGCAGAAACGCCGTTGACCGCGAAAGTGCGCGGCTGATTGTTGTGTCGCAACTGGGGCGCATGAGCGAGGAAATTCCGAACTTGGTTATTTCCGGCGGAAACGATTATACATTCCCCTATGCTTCGCATTTGGTGGGCGTTCCGACGCAAGCTGATTTGCAATATATCATCGACTACGAAGTGCCGTTTTTCCCGATGGTTGTACACGGATTCATTGAATTTGCCGGCGTTCCCGCTAACATGCGCGAACATTATTCCCCGCAGCTTGTTTTATTGAACAGCATGGCGACCGGCGCGTCGCCGCGATATATGTTTACGCAAGCACCGACGCGCGTTACGCAATTCACCCCCCACGAACGCCTGTATTCCACGCATTATCTCAACTGGATGCAAGCCGCGATTGAGCATTATCATATTTTCAACGAAGTTTACGCGCCGCTTCGCGCAGAACGCATCGTTAATTTTGAAATTCTTGCCGGCAGGTATATGTATATCGGCGGGCAACAAGTTACCGTTACGGAATTTTCCGACGGTACGCGCATTTACGTGAATAATACGGCGGCGGACTTTAACGCGGGCGGAGTTGTTATTCCGGCGGAATGGTTTGTTGTGCAGGGAGGTACGCGCTGATGGAAAAAACTTTGGGGCAACGGCGCAAGGGGCTTTCACTTCGCGGACGAGAGGTTCTTTCGGGATTTTTATTTATCTCGCCGTGGATAATCGGGATTCTTGTGTTTTTCGCGCTTAATTTGGGGCAGTCGATTATTTTCAGCTTTAACAATATCATCATCGACCAGGAGCACGGCGGTTTTGATTTGCAATGGGCGGGACTTTCGCATTATCATCATATTTTTTTCGTTGACGGCTCGTTTAACCGCGAACTTGTTGAATCAATCGGGCAAATGCTTATAAATGTGCCGCTGATTATTTTTTTCAGCCTGTTTATGGCGATTTTGCTCAATCGTGCGTTTTTGGGGCGCGGACTTGTTCGGGCGATTTTTTTCCTGCCGGTTATTATGGCGACGTCCGCAATCGAGGGCAGTTTGGAACTCATCGTGTCCCTTATGATGGGCGGCGTTACGAGTGTTCCTCCCGAAATTATGCGGGCGGAGCAGGGTTTTGATGCAACTTCGATTGCTTTTATGTTGAGCGAATTCGGGATGCCTATGGTGATTATCGAATATATCATCCAAGCAATCGCGATGCTTCACGATATAATTCGTGCAAGCGGTGTGCAGATTTTAATTTTCCTCGCCGCGCTTCAGGCGATTCCGCCGTCGATGTATGAAGTTGCGCAAATCGAGGGCGCGACAGGCTACGAAGCCTTTTGGAAAATTACGATTCCCATGGTCAGCCCGCTTATTTTGACGAACGTCGTTTACACCATCGTTGACACTTTTGCGCGAAGCGAGGTTATTACATCTGCGCGTGAAATGATGTTCACCACGGTTTCTTTAGCGGACGGAACGCGCGTTATGGCCTTTGGGCAAAGTTCGGCGATGGCACTTGTAAGTTCGCTTGCCGCATGTGCTGTTTTGCTGATTGTCGGTTGGGCGATTTCGAAATACGTATTTTATTACAACTAAGGTCGGTTGCGCGGAATCGCGCTGCTCGCCTGTGCATCCCGGGAGGTGCGGAATGACAGCTTTAAAGGCATGGATGAACTCGCCGTCTTTTGACAATACCGTGCAAAAATGGACGGGAAAGGTGCGCGATTTTATAATCGGCATTTGTACGGCGATTATTATAATCGGCGTTTGTTACGTCATTTTAAGCCCGGTAATCGGTATCGTTTCAACCGCGTTTATGACGGCGGAGGACATGATGAACCCTCTTGTTTTCCTTATTCCGCAAAACTTAACTTTGAGCAACCTCAATTACGCAGTCACTCACATGCAATATTTTCGCGGCCCGGGGTTAAGCGATTTAATCATCCCCGTTGTCGGCTTTAACGTAACTCAAGCATTTTTTTCCCTTGTTGAGGGTACATTTATTTACGATGCCGCGAATTTTATTTCGTCGATTTTATCCGGCGCGTTATTGCAGACTCTTTTGTTCTCGTTTTTTCTTTCGATTGTCAACGTAATTATTTGCTCGATGGTCGGATACGGTTTTGCGCGGTTTAAATTTCCGGGGTCGAACGTACTTTTTGCGATTGTTATTCTCACGATTGTTGTTCCCGTTCACAGTTACATGGTGCCGATGTTTTTGAATTTCAGATATTTTTTGGGCTTCGATTGGAACTTGCTCAATACTTGGTGGCCGTTGACTTTGCTTTCGATAACCGGCGTCGGGATTCGCAGCGGATTGTACATTTATATTTTCCGCCAGTTTTTCCGCGGGCTTCCCAAGGAAATTGAAGAAGCCGCTTTTATCGACGGCGCAGGCCCGCTGTACACCTACACAAAAGTTATGATGCCGAACTCCGTTCCCGCCATTGTCACTGTACTTCTTTTCTCCTTCGTTTGGCATTACAACGACACGTTTTTCACGTCCCTTTTTATGAACGACGCAAATTTTCTTTCTGTGCGCCTGATGGCTTTGGGCGGAACTTTCTCCGTTGTTGAAGTGGTTTTCAGCCAACATCTCATTCAGATGGTTGTTTTCGGAGGAGTTTTGCTTGTTATTGCCCCCATTTTGATAATCTACCTGTTCTTGCAGCGTTACTTCGTTGAAGGTTTGGAACGCAGCGGAATCGTAGGTTAAGTATAAAACCCCAAGGAGGAGAAAAAATGAAGAAATTTCTCGGAATCGCCATACTTTTCGCACTTGCTTTTGCGTTTGTCGGCTGCAACAACGAGCCGACACAGCCGGATAACATCACCGGCGAGCTTTACAACATCCCCCCCGAAACAGATGAAACCGCCCCTCTCACCGGCAGGATTCACGAACCTCGCGATTTCGGCGGGCGTACTCTTCGTGTAGGCGCGTGGTTTGCCGAGCCGATTGTTGAGTTCGGATGGGGCGACGAACCCGACCGCGCAACCGCCACGAATTATCCCATCGACCGCATGATTTGGGACAACGCGCGTCGCGTCGAACAGCTTTTTAACGTAAATTTCGAATACGTTGTTGTCGGCTACGACGATTTTCAGCCGAATCTTGTGTCAAGCGTAGCCGCCGGGCATCCCTTTGCCGACATCGTGCTTTTCAGCGGATGGATGCAAATGGAATCCATGGGCAGCGTTATTCAGCCTTGGGACAGCGCGAACCTGCCCAACTCCGATATTCTCGGTGCGCAAATTTTCGGCGGCCCGACAACGGAAATCGGCGATAATATTTGGGCTGTTGACATACACGGTCCGGATACACACGCCTTCGGACTCGGCGTAAACCTCGACATTATCAACGCTGACGGCTTGCCGAACCCCGTTGATTTGTTCGAGCGCGGCGAATGGACATGGGAAGCGATGCTTGACATTATGCGGCGCGGAACTCGCGACACCACCGGCGACACGATTATCGACCAGTTCGGAATCGGCGGACAACCCGGCGAAATTGTTCAGCATCTTATCGGCGCGAACGACGGCGTTTTGGTTGACGACGACTTAAACTACGGTTTTGACCATCCCAATACCATTCGCGCACTCGAATTTGCTCAACAAATTTTCGGCGAGCGTCTGTGGTATGTATCCGGCGACGGCTTCTACTCCGGCAACTGGAACAGGAATTTCTACGCGCCGTATCAAAGCGGAAACGCCGTATTGTTCCCGATGGTTACGTGGGCAATCGACAACCAACCGCCCGCTTTCAACTACGCTCTCGTTCCGTTTCCCGCCGGCCCCGACAACACGAGCGGAAACACGTGGCTTCGCGGCATTGAGCAGGCAATTTGCGTTCCGGTAGGCACGTCGTGGGATGTTGCCGATATTCTGATTATCCTCGAAGAAATTTTCGCGTGGCCCGGCGACGAACCCGAGCTTCTTTTTGAAGCCGGCGGAATCGACTGGATGCGCGACACTTTCCCCACGGAAGCAGACGTACAACGCGCTATTTATGCGGGCATGACCGCCGCTCACGACATCGGGCGCAGCGTTCCCCGCTATTACTGGGTTTTGGGCGATTTCGCAACCGCGTTTTGGGACCAGGAAATGGACGTACTTCAAGCAATTGAGTATCATCGCGGCCCGAGGCAGGAGATGTTGGATACGCGATTCAGATAAGCGCGATAATTCCGATAAAAACCTTGGGGGAAACTTTTTTCAAAAGTTTCCCCCAAACCCCCTTCAAAATTTAAAAGAAACCGCGCGATGCGCGGTTTCTTTTTTTCGGGAGAGCGCGGAACGAATCCCCGCCTCATCAAAAAATCGCGCGACAGCGCGATTTTTAGTCGTTTTTGCCCCGCTTTTTTCAAAAAGCGGGTAGGGGGTGCGGGGGCGAAGCCCCGTAAGTCGCCCGGTACTTTCCGGCTTCGAGGGAATGTGTCGCAGCTGACACATATCCCCGGCATTCATTGCGCGCTTGGCGCGCTAGTCGTACACGGCCTGTAAGAAGTCGTAAGGATTCATGGGTACGTCGTCGCGGGTGATGTGCAAATGAACGTGCGTTCCGTTGAGACTGGATGAAATTGCAGGTTGACCTATGCCGCCGATTACTTGCCCGGCACGAACAACATCGCCTTCACGTACCAAAACATTTTCCATGAGTTGCCCCAAAGTTGTGAGCCAACCGTTGCCGTGGTCGATAGTTACATAGTTTCCGCGCCAGAAATCTGTACCGATTCCGACAATCCGTCCGTCCGCGCCGGCGCGAACAGGGTCGCCTTCAAATGCGGCGATTCGAATGTTGTCGTTCGTGCTGAACCTGTCCATGGTCGGGTCGAAAATCAGCGATGTTACGCTGAACGGCATAATCACTTCGCCGTAAACCGGCCACACAAAACGATTTTCCTCGGTGAAGGGCTCAAAAGTTTCAACTCTCGGGGGCGGCGGAGCAGGGGCGGGGGGCGGTTCGGGTTCGGGCGGCGGCTCGGGAGGAGCAGGCGGGGGCGGGGCAGGGGTTTGACGCGGGCGAAACCACGCCTCTTCCTCGGCTTGGGTCAAATACGTGTCAACTTGGTCTGCGCCGACATAAGCGGTGGGTTCTTGGTCATAGGGGTCAGGGCCGCCGCCCGTGCTGAACAGCGTGACGACAACCGCCAAAACCGCTATAACCCCCAAACATGAATACAGTGCGATGAAAAATCCCTTTTTCCGAAATATGCTGTCGGGTTCGGAAACATTTTTCATTCGCTCACCTCCTAAAAAAATTTGTATTGCGATACATGGATTCTTGACTTGTTTGAAAAAAATTAAACCTTGTGCTAAATTTATAGGGCGAAAATTTACGAGGGGAGCGCGAGTAATGAAAATAAAAATTTTAGCGGACAGTGTTTGCGATTTGCCCGAGAATTTAATCGCAAAACACGATGTTCGTATTATTCCGTTAAGTATTTCGGCAGGATACGAGGTATTTCAAGACGGAATAAATATTTCGCAAAAAGAAATTTTCGAGTTCGTTGAAAGCGGAAAAGGCATGTGTCGAACATCGGCGGTTAATGTTGCGGAATACACGGATATCTACAATGAAGAGCGTCCGAAATGCGACGCAATTTTGCACTTTACAATCAGTTCCGAGATGTCTGCGTGTTATCAAAATGCGCGTCTTGCGGCAGAAGAATTTGAAAACATTCACGTTGTTGATACGCGAAATTTATCGTCGGCAGTGGGGCATTTGGTGCTTGATGCGGCCGAAATGATTACACAAGGCATGGCCGCACCGGAAATTTACGAAGAAATTTTGCGGCGCATACCGCTTTTGGACGCCGGTTTCGTTATCGACACATTAAAATATTTGCACAAAGGCGGGCGTTGCACGGCAATACAAGCATTAGCCTCAAGCATGTTAAAAATAAAGCCGTGCATAGCCGTACAGGACGGCAAAATGTTGCCCACGAAAAAATACCGCGGCAAGACGGACAGCGTTTTGCAAAGCTACATCAAGGATAAGCTGTCAACCGACTCGGATAGTATCGACACGCGCCGCATCGTTGTGGTACACACAATGGACGACAACAATCGCGCTCTTGTTGATGCGGCAAAGGCGCAAATCGCGGAAATTCTGCCCTTCGACGAAGTAATTGAAGCAACCGCCGGCGGTACAATTTCCTGCCACTGCGGCCCGAATACTCTCGGCATTATGTTCTTTCGAAAGTAGAGCGTATGCGAACAGACAATTTTTCACTCTCCCGTGCCATCAAAAAACCGCGATATACGCGGTTTTTTTTGTGGGCTGTCGGATATATAGTGAATCAAATCAGGAAGCGTCCCGTCGGCTATGCAAATCAAATTGATTCACTACACCTGTTGACAAACACAAAACCCCTGACTACAATATATTCAACGGATATATCTGAGGAGGAAAATTATGCTTGACTACATTATAATGGGAATGGTTCTTGAAAAAGAGCTTACGGGGTACGACATCAAGAAAAAGGTGGAAAACAGCGTTGGTACTTTCTACAAAGCTAATTACGGAAGGTTATATCCTGCGTTAAACAAACTCACCGAAAAAGGCTGCTTGATTATGAACGAGCAAATGCAGGGAAAGAGGATTAAGAAATACTACAAAACAACCGAACTTGGCAAAGAAGCATTCTTGGAGTGGCTTTCAGCCCCCGTTGATATGAATATGAGCGGAGAAGCTCAACTGGCTCAAATATTCTTTTTCGGAGAGCTGCCAAAAGAAGTACGGGATAAACGATTGCAGGAATATGCTTTTTTCATTGAGCAAGGGCTTAATCCGCTGCAAAACATTGCAAAAATGCTTCCCAACGACAATTCGGACGAAAAAGACTATTTCGGAATAGCTGCTTTATATTACGGGATTCAAGCTATGCACAATACGCTCCGCTGGCTTAATCATATTCGGGAACAAAAACCATTTTCACAATTCTTGCGAAAGCATGACGAATAGGAAAGAAATATATTGACGCAAAATCGCCTCAAAATCCGTGCATTATCGTAAGTGGTAACACGCCTTGGAAAAATTTTACTGCTGTTTGTTACACGGTTTTTTCGATACTATAGCCGCATATCTCGCATTCGGCGAACAGTGGCAACTTATATTCAGCGGTAAAATTATAAATTGGGGCGTTGTTCTTGGCGACGTTGTAACGGTTGTGGTTTCTTTATTGGTGTGGCAAATCGGTAAACAAAAAACAAAAGCGAGCGAAAACATACCGCAAAGGGAAAATTCCCCTTTGCGGTATGTTTTCGCTCGCTTTGTGATTATCATACTACCTTAACAACTGCAACACCATGTATACAACCGCGCGACGGTGCTTGGGGCAAAGTTCCGGCTTCGGACGTCCGAATTTTTAATGCTCAAAAACAAGAAACCAAGCCACGACAGGCAGAATCGCTCCGGAGGGCCGTATCCGGGTTTCTGTTTGTCGTTGTTTTTTTGTGGAAATATTTTGCCGCCTATGAAATTTGTACAAGCCCTAACATAATTGCAATGGTCATATAAATTATAGTGAATACCATCACTACAATCATTGCATAAAGCAACCAAACAGCAAATACAGACAAAAGAACTACATCTGCATCCAAAATCTGTTTTTTGTGGTCTTTTAAAAATTTTATTATGAATCCTATTATCGTGAAGCACATTGTGTACCCGTAAATAGCACCAAGAACTGAATTGTGCGTCTCTAAATTAAAAATAATTGCGATTGCTATAAAAACAGCTAACTGCCCAAAAAAAATTAAGGGAAACAATACTCTTTTCTTTTTTAACATATTTTTCACAACTTACCGCCTCCCTGTATTCCATTGGCGGACAAATTCGCTACCATTAAAATTAACACCTGCGCCGCCCCCGACAAAGAAATACAATTCCTTTCCAATGCCTATTACAAAATCCAAATCTCGTCCCTCAGCGTTAAACCCAAAAGAAGCAGGACCGGCATACATGTACGCACCCACGGTATTCACAAGGTCGGTTTTCATGTCCACAGTAAAGCCACCTATTGAGCCACCGCCTTGCAAACCCAGTTGATTTGCGAATACATCTGCACTAAGCTCGAAAGTTGCACCGGTAAACATTTCATGTTGCCCTGTACCCCAATTTATTGAATGTACTTGGCGGACGGGAACAGCTAATGCTTCCCCGGAAATTTTACCTGCATTGAAAGCTCTCCCATACCCGGCACCGTATGCGATATCTACCGTAGTGCTGTTACGCGCAGCACGTCCGGCTCTGAGAACAAATACTACGCTACTGCTGCCGTCTCTCCCTAACATGGATGAGTTAGGGATGTTAAGGCTCGCACCCAACACCATTCCGCCGCCGCTACTGCCGGGCATCTGTGCCGCTCGAGCAGATGCAACCGCTTGTATTCTTGCTTCCGAAAGCGAGGCGGCTGTGCGCTGACAACCGTTTGTC
>Ga0123355_10000777_pt1 | contig 43617 bp, 31 predicted proteins | sample TergutEmb28metaG_3_FD_89872 | JGI IMG/M metagenome (GOLD analysis project Ga0123355, IMG submission 89872) | Embiratermes neotenicus P1 segment gut microbial communities from Petit-Saut dam, French Guiana - Emb289 P1 | ecosystem: Host-associated > Arthropoda: Insects > Digestive system > Gut ...
CATACAACCCGGTAAATCAGGATAGCAGATGAGAAAACTCTCGTCATCATCTCTTTCGATAGTGAAAGGGTATTTGAGATTCATGTAATAGTCTAAATTTTTCATTTTTCTGCCTCCAATTGGTCGATAATCCGGATTACTTGCTTTATGTATATCTGATTTATAGGGGTGTCCTTTGGAATGGTGATTCTGTAAATGCCTTTGTGATACGTATAGTGGCTTGAACCGCCTCTTGGAGCAGTTTCTTTGAAGCCTATAGTAGCGTAGTAATTTTCGGATTGCTTCAAAGCGTACGCTTTTTGGATTGTTGCGAACGGACATCAACAATTTTTCATGCTTACTCAAATTGATACCTCCATCTATTACTAACAACATTTTACCACGACGTCATATATAGCGTCAAGCGTGAGTTTGGAGACAGGGCAATAGAATGTTGAGACACAGCGCAATGAAGTTGAGGCATTGAAAAACGTTAAGAGCGCATATTTGCCTCAAGTGCTGGACTTTCTGGTTGAAGATGATCCGAAATGACTGGCTGAGGTATGCCCCTAGCAACTACCCTCCCATACGTAACAAACTGTTGTGCTTTTTGTGTTTCACACCTGTGCAGATTATGGTACAATCATTGTAATGCATATACAATTTGTCATTTGGGGGGGAGCAACATGAGCAAACAAATTACAGGTAAGCTATATGATATTCAGGGATTCTCCGTCCATGACGGGCCGGGCATACGGCTGACGTTGTTTTTAAAAGGCTGCCCTCTGCGTTGCCCGTGGTGTCACAGTCCGGAGTCATTGGCATTTCACACAGAGCTGAATTGGATGGGGATCAAATGCATTGGCATTGAAAAATGCGGGCGTTGCTTAGGCGCATGTCCTTCTGGGGCAATTTCACCCGGCGGCAAGAGGCCTATCCTCGGCGGAGGCGATGAAGAGATTCAGCTTGTTACCGTTGACCGTAAAAAATGCGGCAATTGCAGTGCTTGTGCCGATGTTTGCCCCACGAAAGCGCTCTACATGTGCGGAACAGATTATACCGTCGATGAGATGATGCAGCGCGTGCATCGCGACAAGCCGTTTTTTGAAAAATCGGGCGGTGGGATTACCATTTCAGGCGGCGAATGTCTTTGTCAGCCCGAATTTGTGCTAGAGCTTCTAAAACGTTGCAAAACTGAGGGTATTCATACGGTCGTAGACACCTCGGGATTTGTGCCATGGAAGACGATTGAATCCGTACTTCCGTATACTGATTTATTCCTCTATGACATTAAGGGCATGGACAGCGCACTGCATAAGCAAGTCATCGGCGTGCCCAATGAGCTGATACTGGAAAATGCGCGAAAGATTGCCGACAGAGGCGGGAAATTTCAAATCAGAATCCCTGTTTTGCCAATGTATACGGATTCTGCTGAAGTTTTTGACGCAATTGGCAAGTTTATACTTACACTTGGTGATGCAGTCCAGGTTGTGCAAATTTTGCCATATCACAACCTTGGTACTGCAAAATGGGAGCGGCTGCAAACCTCTGCGCCGGTGTTTGCGGCGGAAGTGCCATCCGAGAATTTGATTCAGGCGCGGAAAAAACAGCTCGAAAGCATGGGGCTGAACGTAGTTGTACATTAAATAGGAGGCAGTTAAATGTATACGATTAAACCAATCACGGAACGTGTCCGGAAAATGCGTGAGCAGTATCGCGAGACCCAGCCGGCGATATGCACATCGCGCTATAAGCTTATTACTGAATTTTACATGGCTAACCGGGATATGATTGGCAGTCTTAAACGTGCGAAAAATCTGCACAACATCTTGTCGCATATAGCGATACGTATCGACAGTGGAGAAGTCATCGTCGGTGCGCAGTCAGGAACATACCGAGCCTGTGCGCTTTATCCGGAAAACTCTGTCGCATGGCTGAAAGAAGAGGTTGAAAGTGGGTTTATCTCCACACGAGATATTGACCCATATATTCTGGCGGAGGATGACCGCGATTATATCCTTGGCACAATAGATTTCTGGATGCAAGAATGCATGAGCGCGAAGGCAGATGCGCAGCTGCTTGACGAATACAAGTCGATTGCGGGAAATGGCGTAACGCCATTTGGTCCGGTCGGCCAGGCACAGGCCCCTGTCGGGCATTTCTGCACAGGATATAATACAGCGATACGCAAGGGCTTTGCGGCCATCAAGACAGAAGCTGAAGCGAAGATGAGAGCGCTCATTGATGATGCGCTCCCCGGTGCAACGATGGAGCAGTATCATTTCTATCGCTCGATAGCCATCGTTTGTGATGGAATTATAATATATGCAAAGCGCTATGCCGCACTTGCCGCAGAGATGGCAGAAAATGAGCGAGATCCGGACAGAAAAGCTGAACTCATCTCAATGGCAGAATGCTTAAATCACACCGTAGAGCAGCCCGCAAGAAATTTTCATGAGGCGGTGCAATGCTTATTTTTATACCAGACTGCGCTGTGTTTAGATGCGAACATGCACGGTATGAGCTTTGGTCGTGTGGATCAATACTTGGGTGATTTTTATCACGCAGATATAGAGTCCGGACGCATTACCCCCGAATATGCGCAAGAACTGATGGATTTGTTTTACTTAAAGGTTGCCGAGATGAATAAACCATGGGGATATCGCCAAACCATGTCCGCCCCGGGATATACGTCGGGACAGCTGATGACACTCGGCGGGCTTGATAAGGATGGCAATGATGCGACTAATGGTGTGACTTATATGATGCTGCAATCTGCCGGAAGACTGCTCCTGCATGACCCGCCGCAGGCTCTGCGTATTCATAAGAACACTCCGGAAGCATTGTGGGAGGCGGCGATTGAAACGACGAAACTTGCCGGAGGTGTTCCATCATTTGAAAACGATGATGTAATCATCCCGGCCTTGATGAGCCGTGGACTTTCACTTGAAGATGCGCGTGACTATTGCCTTATTGGTTGCGTTGAACCTGCAGGTTGTGGGACTGAATGGCCTGCCTGCGGTGGTGTTGGAACCGAAAGCTTTATGAATCTGGCCGCTGCGCTGATTCTTGCAATCAACGATGGACACACAGCAGTGCCTATGCTCAATGGATTTGTTCCGGCGCCCCTGGGGTCGCCGAATCCGAGAGTTGGCATCAAAACAGGCTACCTCTATGAGATGACCGATATTGACCAAGTAAAACAGGCCTTTAGAGCCCAGCTTGAATATTTCATCAAATGGCACACCATGATTATCAATAGCTTTGAATACACTGCACGAAACGTTTTGCCGCAGCCGCTGGTTTCCGCGACGATGGCGGGTTGTATGGAAAGCGGCAAAGATGTCATGTGGGGCGGGGCAAAATATAATTCCACTGGCAATGCCGGAGTGGGCATAGGCAACGTCGCCGATGCACTGAACATCATCAATCACTGCTGCTTCCAAAAAAATATCTGTACCACGCGTGAGATGTACGATGCGGTTATGAATAACTGGGAGGGCTACGACGATTTGCGCGCATATATTTTAAATGAAGCGCCGCACTTTGGTAACGGACTTCCCGAATGTGATGGGTATGCCGAGTTTGTAGGAAAGTGCTTCTCCGACACGGTAAATGCACTCACGGGGCCGAGAGGGCGATATTCGGCGGGACTGTATCCTGTTACGATTAACGTCGCTTTCGGTGCGGCGACGATTGCAACCCCGGACGGGCGCATGAAAGGGGAACCACTTGCTGACGGTATCGCCGCGCCACAGGGGTATGATACAAATGGCCCGACGGCACTGATCCGCTCCGTTTCGGTCATTAACCAAGGCGACTTCCCGAACGGTACGCTTATGAATCTTAAATTCCACCCAACCGCGCTCAAAGGGGCTGATGGATGGAAAAAGCTTTCACTACTCATGCAAACATATTTTGATATGGGTGGCATGGAATTGCAAATCAATGTCATCAGCACAGAGACGCTGCGGGATGCGCAAAAAAACCCGGAAAAGCACAAGGACTTGGTCGTGCGCATTGCTGGATTTTCGTCGTATTTCGTCGAGCTCCATCCATCAGGGCAGGCGGATCTTATTCGCCGCACCGAGCTTGCAATGTAAAAACTGATGGGAGTTTGGCTCCCGTCAGCTAAAAAAGGACGGCTACTCAAATAATGGGTAGTCGTCCTTTCGTGATGAGCGTTGCCTTGTTAAATGTTACAGCCTGCCAATGTCATTTGCGATGTGAAATGCCGGACGCGTGGCTTCAGTGATATTGTTAGGAACCAGGCAGTCGCCGATTTGATGAAACTCCGGAGCCAGATAGCGCAGAGCATCGGCTTCATCTCTGAGCGGAATCTGCCCAACGGCACAGACAATAGTGTCAGACTCAATCGTCCGCTGACCATCCGAATCTTCGACCACAACGCCTCGCTCAGTTATTTCGACAGCCTTTGTGTTTAATTTCACGGATACGCCGCGCCGCTCAAGTTCAAGCCGTATTGCAAGTCCGTGAAGCATGTTGCCGCCATCATTGAGTTGTGGGTTCATTTCCACAATAGTGACATCGTGACCAAGTCCCGCGAGATATATCGCAAGTTCTGTTCCAACGAGACCGCCACCAAGTATAACGACTTTGTTACCTGCTTTTGGAGCATTGCAGTACATCTCATCCGCACTGAGCACATACTTGCGGTCTATGCCCGGGATGTTTGGAATCCATGGGCGGGCGCCGAGTGCCGCGATAATAACATCCGGTGCCAGCGACTTCACAAGTTCTGGCGTGGCTTCGGTATTTAGCCGCACATCAACACCAGCGGCGGTTGTTGCTGCCGCTTGACGCGTGAGATATCCAGTGAGATTTTTCTTAAATGGAACATGATGCTCACAGTTTAGCACGCCGCCGAGCTTGTCCGCTTTTTCGCACAGAGTTACCTCATGCCCGCGACTTGCCGCCGTAATCGCCGCTTGCATACCACCGACGCCGCCGCCTGCGACAAGCACTTTTTTCTTGATTACGGGAGGCAGTGCCCGGTCGCAATCCAATTCATGCCCGACATGGGGGTTTATGGGACAGAGGAATTGACCTTTCAAAATATGACTTGAGAAACAAGACATACATCGCATACATCTGTTAATCTCATCCGCGCACCCAAGCCGTGCTTTAAGTGGTAGGTCGGGGTCAGCGATAAGACCGCGTGCGATTTGGATGACATCAGCTTGCCCGGATGCGATGATTTCTTCCATATGCGCAGGATCAACCAAAGCGCCTACGGTTGCCACCGGGGTTTTTACATGCTTTTTTATCTCTGCTGCATAGTGTACATTGACCCCATCCTGCAAAAACATGTCGGGATGCGTCACGGTAAAGACTTCCCAAACTTCGTGGCTTCCGGCAGAAACATGAATAAGGTCGAGGTGTCCGTCTAATTGCTTGGCTATCGCGATGCCTTCATCGAGGTCATATCCTTTGGGATTGCACTCAGAGCCGGATATGCGCATTTCGATAGGGAACTTAGGGCCAACAGCTTTGCGCACAGCCTTGCATACATCCACGGCGAAGCGACAGCGGTTTTCCACTGAGCCGCCCCATCTGTCAGTGCGTCTGTTTGTAACAGGTGACATAAACTCGGTGAGCAACCAGCCGTGACCGCCATGGATTGTCACCATGCCAAAACCGCAACGTTTTGCCCAGGCTGCTGCATCGGCGTATTGCTGTACGACCGCGGATATCTGCTCTTCGGTCATTGCCTCAGCCTCGTGCCCGTCTTTCGTTGTGTACGCCATCGGCCCATAAATTTTATGGCCATCCGCTGCTGATGAACGGGCGTTGCTTCCGCTATGCGAAAGCTCAATCGCCGCAACAGCCCCATGTCGCGTAATAGACTCCGACAGCCGTGTCATTGCGGGCAATCCTGCCGGGTTATCGAGTGCGAGATGCCCGTAATTAAACCGTCCGTGCGTTGAGCAGATTACAGCATCGCCCACACAAACGGATGCAGCCCCGCCACTGGCCTTTCGCTCATAATACGCGTTGGTTTCCGGTGTCGGGAAATGCTGTGATGTCATATAAGCAGTCCCGGTTGGAGATGCGAAAATGCGGTTTCGAAAAACGGTGTTGGCTAGAGTTATTGGTGAAAACAAGTTAGGATATTTGATCATGCCAAATTTACCTCTTTTTGAGTTTTGGGTCGAGTGCATCACGCAAGCCATCACCCAGCAAGTTGAAAGCAAGCACCGTCAACATGATGAATATACTTGGGAAGGTCATGAGCCACGGAGATGTGCGTATAAAATCTCTGCCGGCTGAAACTAAAGTTCCCCATTCCGGTGCGGGTACAGGAACACCAAATCCCAAGAACGACAGCGATGCACCCACGATAATCGCGATGCCCAGACTTGCGGTAATTGTAACAATGAGCGGTGCAAAGCTGTTGGGAAGAACTTGCGTAAATACAATACGAATATTGCTCAGTCCAACTGCTTTTGCCGCCTCAACAAATTCTTGGCCGCGAACTGTAAGTACGGCAGCCCTTGTTATTCGGATGAAAATAGGTATAGCATTTACCCCGACAGCTATAATAAGGTTTTGAAGGCTTTGGCCTAGTACAATGACAATAACCATTCCGAGCAGTATGCTGGGGATTGATGCCAGGATGTCGGATGCACGCATGATAATATCATCTATAGCCCCGCCATAGAACCCTGCGACAGCACCGAAAAAGATTCCAATAAGCGCGGCGATTCCTACCGAGCCAAATCCGATGGCTATAGAGTATCGTGTTCCATAAATTGTGCGCAGGAACAGGTCACGCCCCATATTGTCGGTACCGAATAAGTTCTGTGCGCTGGGGGGATGGAAGCGTTGTGGACTGGTCGCGGTGACAGACTCAAAGCTGATAAACAGCGAGCCGATAAAAATGATGAACAAAAGCCCAACGATGAAAAGACCTGCCATTGCACTCTTACTTTTTTTCATGTTGTGGAAAATTTCAACCACATGGCTGCGCTTCTTATATTTCTTTGAAACAAGCGTATCCCCATTATCTGTTGATTGATTGACTTGCACTGAAGCATGTGTGGTGGCGGCTTTTGGCACATCTTCGGATTGTGCTGAAACGTAAACTTGAGGCTCTGGCTCAGCCACAATAACCTCTACCTCTTGGGCAGCAGGAGTTTCAGTGATTTTTACATCCGGCACGGACGCAGGTTTGTTGAGATGGATTACAACCTGAGGCGGTGCTTTTTCCGCACGCTTCTTATTGCGCCTCTTTCTTTTAGCACCGACGACGTACTGCGCCTTGATTCTTGGGTCAACAAGCACATATGATAAATCAACGAGCAGCTGTAGCAAAACGTAAAGCACTGTCGTCATTATTACTGCGCCGGTAGCTGTTGTAACATCACGCGCCATAACCGCGTCAACGGTCATACGCCCAACGCCCGGCCAAGCGAACACAACCTCAATGACGGCAGAACCCGCAATCGAAATGCCAAGAGAATTTCCTACTGTAGTCAGTATTGGAATCCATGCATTACCCAGTGCGTGTTTTCGAATGACAGACTTTTCCGGCACGCCTTTTGCCCGTGCTGTGCGCAAATAGTCTGAACTCAAAACCTCAAGCATACTGGAACGTGTCTGTCTTGTGGATGCAGCCATGAGCATAAGGCCACTACACACACCCGGTAGGATAAGGCTTCTAAACCCATCTCGATTTCCCGCAGCGGGAAGCCACTGGAGTTCATGAGCGAATATCAGTATCAACAAAAGCCCCAGGAAAAAGCTCGGCATAGACATGCCTATCATCGTAAACGATGTTGTCAAAGTATCTATAAGTTTTCCTGCTCGTCTTGCGGCGAGTATCCCCATCGGAATAGAAATACTCAGGCCGACAACGAGGGAGGCAAGTGTCAATATTAAGGTGTTGGGCAGTCTGTCAATGTAAGTGTTCCACACACTGATCCCCGTGGTATCAGATACACCCAAATCTCCTTGCACAAGGTTTAGCATGTACCTCCAATACCTGTAAATCATTGGCCTATCGAGGTTAAACTGCGACCTAAGCTCTGCGATTTCCTCTTCAGTCATTACCCCGGTAATCATGTTGTCAACAATTGTTCCGGGTGCTGCCTCCATGAGCGCAAATACGATGAAAGACACGACGATAAGCAATGGAATCAGCCATAGGATACGTTTTATCACATAGCGAATCAACTGATATGCCCCCTCTTTGTTTTTTATTTAGTTTGACCGGGGCTGCACAGCCCCGGTTAAACTTTGTTCACAGTCAATCAGACTTCAAAAGCGAAGACCTAATCCAAAACTCTGTGAATATTTCTCATGCAGGCAAAATCTCCGAACATGAAGTCGATTCCTGCAACGCCTCTTACACATGCCGCTGCGTTGACCAAGAAGAACAGGTTAAATCCCGGGGGATCCTCTGCCATAATTTCTTGCATACGGAGGTAATGAGCTCTGCGTGCATTTAAATCATCGATGCTGCGTGCATCTTCAATCATCTGTGCGATTTCAGGATTGTTGTACGAAATTCTGTTTTGGCCGCCAAATGGCAGGAATACTTGAGCTACCGAGCCTGCGTTAGGAGTGACAGCGCCGACCCATATAATCATCTGGGATTGGTTGTTATCAAACGTTACGTAAGATGCAAGGCCTGCCGGATCCATAGCATTAATCTCAATATTTAGTCCGATTTGCTGCAATTGAGCTTGGACAACCTCTGCTGCTGTGACGTTTGTGGCAATCGCTGTTGCCAGTTCAACGGTTTCACCGTTCCAGACAGAACGCTCAAGATATGCTCTGGCTGCGTCAAGGTCGAATGGAACAATCGGGATATCATTGTTTCTGAACTCTGTCAAGCCCCAAAGGGTTCCGGTTGTTTCAGGAATAGCGAAATCGCCTCTTGCAACTGCGGCAATTTCTTCTCTATCGATGGCAGAAGCCACTGCTCTTCTGAAGTACAAGCAGCTCGCAAGCTCATCCGATTGGTTGAAGCCAAGATAATTCATGACAACGGGGCTCCATCTGTACACAACAAAGTTTTCTGTGTCTGCTTCAAGTATAGGTAGGTCAACGAAAGAAATTGAGAAACATACATGACTTTCTTCATTTTGAAGCATTGTAAATCGGGTGCTTACTTCCGGAACAAAACGCAGAACTAAATCTCTCGTAATCGCAGGGCCATCCCAGTAAGCATCATTGCGTGTCAGCGCCACATAGTCGTTTGTTGAGAAAGAGCTGACTGTGTACGGGCCGGTTCCAATCCAGGAGCCGGTTTCAGCATTCTCGGTCATGGCTCTTTCGTTAAGGATTCCGGCTGACGCAGCAGCCATCTCGAACAAGAAGTCAACATTTGCTGAATTGAGCGTTATTTCAACAGTGTGCGAATCAAGAACATTTACATTTTGAACGTCACGCCATCTGTCAAAAGCTATAGTTCCGGGATGCGCCTGCGCTATTTGCACAGTAAATGCGACGTCCTCGGCTGTGAAGTGGTCTCCGTTGTGGAAGTAAACATCATCGCGAAGATGGAATATAAATGTTTGGCTATCAGCGGTTTCCCATCTTTCCGCGAGCATTGGGCCATATTGCCCTTCGCCAAGGAAGCGAACAAGTCTGTCATAGATGAGGTTGTACACCCAAATTGTTGATGACGGGGACCCGGCCGGAGACAGCGGATTGACAACAGCAATCGGATTGTTGTCAACGATAATGTCTAAGAAGTCGGCAAACTGTGCACCTTCAGGTGGCGGAGCAGTGGGGTCTGGTGCAGGAGCTGTAGGAGTACCTGGCGCTGCCGGCTCTGTCGAACCCGCAGGAGTATCTGGTGCTGCGGGTCCGGCAGGCGAACAGGCAGCAATCAGCCCCAAGCACATGACTGTCACGATAAACAGGGCGAGTATGCGTGTAGTTTTCTTTTCCATTTTACATTCTCCTTTGTTATTTATGGTGTCGTGATTCCTGAATCTGTTTTTATGAAGCGAGAAACAGATTCTTTTTCCACTTTACACTACTCACTTTTGCGCATACGCGGAATGAGCGCTTAAAACAATTTCTTGAATCGGGAAACGCTTGGGGCAATGCTTGTTACACAGTCCGCACCGCAAGCAATCTATCGCTCCGTGTCGGTCTATGTTGTACTGAAGCCTTGGCATCTCTGAATTTGAGAACATCTGCTCATCGTTGACAAGCTCAATAATGCGCGGAGCATCAATCCCTGCGGCACAAGGCATACAGCAATAACACGTCGTGCAAAGATATGCTCTGTTTGCATAATACGCATCTCTGATTTTTGCTGCATCCAACGACGCCCACACATCCAGTGTTCCGGGAATAACAGCTTCGGCGTATGCAAAACATTTTTCCGCATGACCGATGGTTGGGCATTCAGATTCTATAGACAATTGTGCTGATGAGACTTCTTCAAGAGCCAACACCCACTGGATACACCGTTCATCCAGCTCTTGTTGTATGTGCACACTGTCCAGCACTTCTTTGACATTTGTGGGGATGTTCTTTAGCAGGCGACCTGCCTTCGTAACATCGGTTGCGATGACACCGTTGTGATACTCTTGCGTAAATTTAAATCCACCGACGCCAGGATGGTGCTTATAATCAAGGAGGGATAGTTCCATTTGCACAAATGCCCAATGGGGACATGTGTTGTTAATGTCTTTGAGATAATGTGGATCATCGTGAAACGCAATCCCAATATGGCTTGCAGTGCCGGTTTCTGTCACATTCTTTACCCACTGGGATATGTCAATTGCCTTCATTGCCGCCCAATTGAATCGATTGACACCATCTAAGATGCAAAAGTCAACAGAAACAAGCTCAAACAATTCGAGCTGTGCGGCGAGCAAATCGCTGAGTTCTTGCTGTGACGACACGCCATGTGTAGGAATGTTGACGGCAAGCTTAACCTTATCTCGATATCCGCCACTCAGTGCAGATTTAACATATGCGCAAGCTTTTTTAGGATTTTCAAACAGCAGCGGATATCCCAAGTTTATGAAGTTGACGCCACGATCCACCATGTATCTTATCGTATCGGCACGCTCGTCGGCGCTTGTGCTTTCAGGATTTGCAATAGCCTCTTCACGGCAAAGCACACCGAGCGATAACTCCGAAATTAACCAATCGAGGATTCCAAACTTTCGATACCTCAGCGCTCATCCCTCCTGCATTATTAGTCTTCGTATTGTGTTTTAGAGCCGTCTCTGGATTTCCATGGGGAATCGTGTGTACCATCGAGATTTACAACGATGAATGAGAAAGGCTTATCTACCCAGCGGGTGGTTTGCGGAAGATGTGAAAATCCTCTCGGACATATGTAAACCGTCGGAACCTCACATGCATAGCGCTCATCCTCTTCACCCATAGCAATTTCAACGCATGATCCGTTGTGAAGCGGGTCATCTGCATCAAGCCCAGCAACGATAAGCAGCTCTTCACAGGGGTGACTGTGCGATTCTCCGGCGCGATGCCAAACGCCGCTACCGGTATAATGACCCCATAGGAAGTTAAGCTCAAAGCCCAGCAGGTCGCTTCCGTACAGCCATACAAGGTTGTCGGCATTGCCCGGCCCCATTTCGCCCATTTGGGCAGAATGGATAACACCCCATTCGTCAATGTAATTGTTGTAACCCATACCGCTGCCGTCTTTTGTCTCTACACGGTATTTATCTTGTACTTTCATCTTGTCAAAGCCTGTGAATTTGCCCGTCTTTGGGTCAACACTCGTGGCGAAAATGCGCGAATAAGTCTCATATTTTGTGCATCCCGCAACAGGTGGCTTAAGCTCCGATTCAGGGATTATTTTCCCACTGTATACGGGATCCATTGATATTACAAAATGCACGAAAGGACGCTTGACATTTTTTACCTTTACAGGCCCATGCGGCGTACCCTTAGGGATACAAACGGCATAATTTCGATTGAAAGTGTGAAGCTCACGTTCTTCTCCGATTTCTATTGAAACTTCAGCCCCAAGGTCAATCATGTCGTCAAGGTTTGTTGATGCAAATACTAAAACCTCGTCATACGGGTGAACAACCATGCCCTCAATGGGGTGAAACTGTGTTTCTTCTTTGATAAAGCAGTAAGAAAAACTTCCGCCAAAGCCTTCCATATCGGCTTTGCCTTCCATCCAGAAAAGCTCAAAGGGATAGAGCCCTTCCGGACCTTTTTGCCATTTAAGCGGTTTTACCAGGTGCTGGTGCAGCGTTGATTTTGGCATTTTTAATAACCCTCCAAATACAAGAATATTTTCGATGTAATATACTGAAAAATATAGCATTGTGCTTGTGGGTTGGTAAAGAAACAATTTGTGATGTATGTGCAATGTTGCTAATGTGTTTTGTGACAATTGTGCAAAGTTGGCGTGCGGTTAATCCAACCGCACGCCAATGAGTTTGCTTGTGTTGTAACAAGATGTTTTTAGTTATTTTCTTGTTTTTCCAAGTGTGAAATCAGTACGTCATACAATAGCTCCGCGTCAGGAGACAATTGCTCACCTTTTCTCTTTATAAGGTGGAGTCGCCATTGTAAAGACTCTTCCTGAAACGGTATCGCCACCAGATTTCTTTTTGAAAACGCCGCCGCCATCGGTTGGAGTGCCATCGTCGCGATACCTACCTGAGCTTCATGGTCGGCTAATTCAAACAAAACCCTCATGCTGTCTGCCCGGTTTTCGACCCAAAGTTCGACCCCGGCATTTTCTGCCTCGCTCAGTAGCGAAGAATAGGATTTGGTATAACCATGCATGATGGTCAGTGGGGATCCTATCAAATCTTTCACACGCACGGACGGAAGCTTTGCAAGCGGATGTTTTTTTTGTACATAGATGGCGAAGTTGGACGAACATACGTTAACGGCGTCAAACAATTCGGAATCAATAGGAGCAGGGCATAGCGCAAGCTCCACAACCTTAGATTTTACGGCAATTTCGGCACCGAGGTCGCTCTCGTTTCTCAAGTCAAGGTATATATGCGGATATTTGGCTTCAAAAGTTCGTATAGGCGTTTCGGCAAATTCCTCAAAGGCACCACTGGACAATACAAATGGAACGCGCTGGTTAAGGTGTTTGCCTATATGAAAATATCGTTCACATGCGTCGATATTATAAATAATCTGTTCGGCGATAGGTAATAAAAATTTTGCGTGCTCGGTCAGCCGCAACTCTTTCCCTCTCCGTATGAACAGCGTGTATTGCAGCTCCGACTCAAGTCGCTGCATTGACATGCTGATGCCCTGTGGCGAAATAAAACAGTTTTCTGCTGCCCGCACAAAACTTCTGTACTTGCAAATTTCAAGAAAATATCGTATTTGCTGAAACTCCATAAAATATGACCCTCTCATTGAACGCGAACATCACCAAATGTTGCTTGACGATTATGGCATATGAAGTGTAGGGTGAATTGTATCACAATTTACCCAGTTCTACAATTCTATTCTTTTATAACAGGAGGAGCAATATGATTCCCAAATTTGATCCGAAAGAGCTGAATGTAGTCGGAGAAACGGTTGCGTATGTATATATGCCAAGCATAAAAATATACGACTATCCGGTTACGGAAAAAGAGGCCATCACTTCTATGTTTAAGGGCAAAGCCTATTGGCAAATGGTCGGCGCTGAGCGGTGTCCATTCGTGCCACGGCTTCTGCCTGACAATACTGTGCGCGGACTTGTTTTTGAGCACCAGCCATTTGATGTACTGACAGAAGCCGGTGGTAAGGACATGTTCGGCATTGAGTGGGAATACATCGCGCAGGTTGGCGGTTCTACAGTGCGCCCAGGTGTGCCGTTTTTGGAAGATATCAGCCAGTGGCGTGAAAAAATCGTCTGGCCGGATATTGATAGCTGGGATTGGGAAGGCTCTGCGAAAATCAACAACGACACATACCTGGCTTCTGACAAATTCAATCTTGCTTGGTTTCAAACCGGGTGGTTTGAACGGCTTATAGCGCTCATGGATTTTGAGGGTGCGCTTATGGCGATATTTGATGAGGATTCGAAAGAGGAAGTCAAAGCATTCTTTGAAAAGCTTACCGATTTGTATATTCGGATTTTCGACAAATATATTACATATTTCCCGAAAGTTGACGGCTTCTTTGTCCACGACGACTGGGGCTCGCAGAAAGAAACGTTTTTCTCTCCTGAGCTTGTTGCAGAGATGATAGTGCCCTACATGAAAAGGGTCACGGATTTCCTACACGTTAAAGGAAAATGCTGTGAACTGCATAGTTGTGGGCAAATCTTAAAGCAAGTGCCGAACATCATTGCTGCGGGGTGGGATGCATGGAATCCTCAGCTTATAAATGACATGGACGCGATTTATGATTTGTATGGCGACAAAATTGTTCTGGGCATCGCGCCCGAGCCTTTTGATATTGAGTCGGCGACAGAAGAGGAGCAACGTGCTGCTGCGAGGGCATATGCGGACAAGTATTGCCGCCCAGACAAACCGACATACCTGAATATGTATAGCACAGCTTTCCTTACCCCTGCCTATAGGGAAGAACTTTATATCCGTTCTCGCGAAAACTATAGTAAGTGATATTTAGTGTTGGCGAGGAGTTTTGAGATCTTTAAGTCACGCATTCTCCCGATAATAGTTTAGTACCAACGCGCCAATCAACAAGAGTCCACTTGCGAAAAACTGATAGAATGCATCAACTCCAGCAACAACAAGCCCGTTTTGGAAGCTTGAAAGCAGCAAGATTCCGATGAATACACCCAACATGTTTCCAACACCGCCGGAGAATGCAACACCGCCAAGCACTGCTGCAGTTATACCAAGGTGAGCGTTTATCTGCAACTCAATTTCGTCAACTCTGCTTTTGAGAGCATCTGTATTATCTTCAATACGATCCATGCGAATCCGTTTGTCTTCAAAAACTTTGATTTTGTTATTTTCATTCATCATCGCCGCCTCTCATCATCTGCAAAATTGTCTCTTTAAGTTTCCCACTCATAGGAGAATCCGGGTCAAAACACATGTCAATGAACCTGCGCAGTTCTGCACTATATTCTATCTTGGGTTTGAATTCATACAGCTTTACCTGTGGCTTGTCTGTGCGTCCATGGATGTAAGCTAACGAAACATCAAAGTAATCAGCGCACTTGCTTTTTTAGCACTTCGTATAAAGCAACTCTTGAAATCATAGCGCTTGCAATGCATTTGCTACATCTGACGAAGGCATTTTGCCATCGGCTGCTTTCGTGATTTGCAAAGGGGATACAATATGCGTATCCCCTTTGACTTGCTAATTATTGCCTTCCCTACTCGTACTCGGTCGCAAATCAAGCGCCTGTAGGTTATGCCCAGCACCAAGAATGACGTTTTCAAAAAACTTGTTCAGATAGGAAACATTCGGGCGGATGTTATTTTGTGCGTCAATGTGGTTGGCGCGGACAAGAGCATCTCGAAACCATTTGCTGTGTTCCTCAAAGGGTGCGTTGTCAACTTGCACTCCCATTGTGCGAAGATATTTGATTGCGAATGTCGAGATGGTTCGGGTATTGCCCTCCCGAAATGGGTGCGCCTGCCAGATGGTCGAGATGAACTTGGCAAATTTATGAACATCTTCTTCTTGGAACGGCGTGTTATACTTTGCATTCTGTTCGGTATCAAAATCGTAACGCAGATAGTCCGGAATGGCATTAAAGTCGCCATAGACCATAGAGGCATCATTTAGCACCGGTTCTTTCTTGGAAAGGTTTTCTGTGCGATACTCGCCCACCCATTTGAACGGAAGCACATCTTGAAATAACTCTCTGTGAATCACTTTCAACGAAATGGGAGACAGCTTGAAATCTTCTCTCTCTAAGCAAACAGTAATCCGTGCGGCTACGATGTCGGCTTCCTTGTGCCTATATTCTGCGCTGTCCGGGTCTATTGCAGTATAGTGGTTATAGACCTTCTCGGCGGCTTGCTCTGTGTTGTATTTATTGGCAAGGGTATCAGCGATAACGGTTTCAAGATACGCAGAAGTTTGCAACCCATCAGTGGCCTGCAATCCTTTTCCGATTTCCCAATATTTTTGACGTTTCTCCATGTCTTGGTTTGGCGCAAGAGGTGTGTATTCACTTTGGAACATGCAGGTATCCACCACCTTTCGTTGCTTTGCTATTATACGCTGTTTTAGCTTGGAAATCAATAAGCCTCTCATTGTCATAGTCAGATTGCCATAAATATTTCTGTAAACAAACTTCTATCGCTTGCGGCAGCTTCATTTGCCGTCATCTATGTATTCAGATTGTCAGAATTCCATGTCTATATGCCGAAAAATGTGGCTTCAACTACAAATTTACCTTTAATTATGTACATATTCGTATTATAATTGGTTTACCGAATTATCAGCAAGGAGCTAAGGAAATATGCGCCCTCATTCTGATCAAGAAATACATGAACTGCTGAATGCGCCGGAAGGCGACCACTTTGAGTTCAAGGAAGCAAAAAACCGATATGATTTTGAAGAAGCGGTAAAATATTGCTGTGCGCTATCTAATTGCGGCGGCGGCAAGCTCGTTCTTGGTATTAGTGATAAGCGCCCTCGTAAAGTAGTTGGCAGCAAAGCGTTTGAACAGCCTGAGCGTACCCGCAAAGGACTTATGGAGAAATTGCGCGTTCATGTAGATTTTATACTCTATGAACATTATGGCAATCGCATCCTTGTTTTTGAAATAGAAAGCCGCCCGATGGGATTGCCTATTCAAGCTGATGGCATTACTTGGTGGCGTGACGGTGACAGCCTTGTACCAATGCCGGAGGATGTTCGCCGACGAATTTACATGGAAGTTGAGCCTGACTTTTCATGTGAAATTTGTCCGGAGGCTACATTAGACGACTTGGATAGCAAGGCTATTAAGAATTTTCGCAAAAAATGGAGAGGGCATACCGGGAACAAGCGCATTACAAGCCTCACCGACGAACAGTTGCTTCGTGATTGTGGCGCAATTACTGACAAGGGCGTAACATATGCGGCGCTCATACTATTCGGCAATCGTACAATTACAAGAAGCAAGCTTCCTCATGCAGATGTAGTTTTTGAATATCGGTCAAAAGAAGCTGCCGGTCCTGCTGCGCAGCGTGAGGAATTTCAAGAAGGATTCTTTAACTATTTCGATCGCATTTGGGAGCTAGTAAACCTTCGCAATGATGAACAGTATTACCGTGACGGCTTTTTTCGACATCCTATATCAACATTTAACGAGGACGTTATAAGGGAGGCTGTCTTGAACGCCGTAAGTCATCGTGATTATAAGCTTGGCGGAAGCATTTTTGTCCGTCAGTATCAGAATAGATTAGTTGTCGAGAGTCCCGGCGGATTACCACATGGCATTACTGTTGAAAATATTTTGGATAGGCAAAACGCTCGCAATAAGCTTATTGCTGACATTTTTAGACTTTGCGGATTGGTTGAACGTTCCGGGCAGGGCATGAACTTGATTTATGAAATGGCAATAAAGGATGCAAAGCCTCTGCCCGATTTCAGCGGTTCGGATGCCTTTTTTGTAATGTTGACGTTAAGAGGGAAAGTTATCAACAGCGAAATGCTTGATTTTATTAAGAAGGTTGGCGATGAACAGCTAGAGGCAATTACCCTTGACGATTACCTTTCACTAGCATCATTGTTTCTCAACAAAGGTAATGAAAGTGTTGATGTTGCAAGGTTTAATCATCTTGTCGAATTGGATATTTTGCGATTTGCAGAGCAGGGAATCGAATTAGTTAATGGCGGTATGATCTTCCCTATCGGCGATCAATCGGCAGTCAAGCGATTGCCAAGCGATTGCCAAGCGATTGTTTCAAGCGATTGGCAGTCGCTTGATGTAAGCGATAGAAAGAAACAGATTCTCACATTTATTGATATCAACGGAAGGGCAACATCATCACAGTTAGCCACATTAACAGAGCTAACTCAAGCACGTATTCGCTCGATATTGCAAGAACTTGTGGCAGACGATTTTATCGTTAAAGTTGGCGATAATCGCCACACTAGTTATGTGATTAAATATTCAGGTTTTGATACCGGGCGATTCAATTCGCTTTGAGATAGCATACGTCCGAAAAAGCTCAGAGAAGAGCAGGAGGTTATGCAATAGCTAAACACGGATCAACACATAACAATGGGTGTATCCATATCGGACATTCCTAAACATGAAATAGAATCGCTTGCTCGCATACTTCTTCCTGAAATTCAAAAGTTCTTTAAAGCCGAAGATGGTAGGCGTGAGTTTGAGGAATGGAAAGCTCAGCAAACTCAAGATACCGGGTAATGACAAAAGGCAAACGCCCAAGCCACATGGCTCGATGTTTGCCCTCTGTCATTTTCCTCATTCAGTTTGTGTAACAATCAAAATCCATTCAAATATAGCAATAACCCGAACGATTCACCGATTACTTTAATAATCGGCGGATAGTTCGGATTACAAGCTGTTGGCACGCCGGAGAAGATTCGAACTCCCGACCTTCTGGTCCGTAGCCAGACGCTCTATCCAGCTGAGCTACCGGCGCTCGTCCCTTAAATGGAACATAAAGTGCTCAGCCATACTAGCACAATTCGAAAAGAAATGCAAGCAAAATCATTATAAAAAATTTGTGTGAATTCCATTGAAGAAGCGCTACGGATTCGCTATAATAAAGTATAGTCAAAAACCCTGCACCCGTCAGCTTTAGGAGGCTCACCATGTCTAAGATACGGTTAATGATTGTGGATGACTCCTTATTTTTCAGGACATTTCTTAATCAAAAGCTTGGGAAAAACGCATCCATAGAAATTGTTGGCAGCTTTGGAGATCCAATCGATGCCTCAAAAAACATAACGAAGCTCAGACCAGACGTTATAGCAGTGGACATGGAAATGCCGAAAATGCGCGGCAATGAATTTTTGCGCACAGTGCTTCCAAAACACCCCGGTGTTAAAGCAGTTGTCATAAGCTCGCTTTCCGGCAATGTCTTTGAAGCAATGCACGCCGGGGCAATTGACTTTGTAGGCAAACCGGGCTCGCGGCCGGGTTACGATGAAGATCAATTTATAAAAGAAATTGCTTTAAAAATCGCCATTGCATCCAAAGCGCACCCACATGCACATAACGGCGATTTCAGAGCAAAATCCACAGAAAAGCCATTGACACGTCCTGTGCTCTCCGGCACCACATCAAAGAACATTATTGCCATAGGTGCATCAACCGGGGGGACAGAAGCGATAATAGATGTTGTTAAAAACTTTCCGGAGCGCACGCCGGGTGTGGTCATAGTTCAGCATATGCCGCCGGTGTTCACGAGAATGTATGCCGAACGCGTGGATAAAATTTGTGCAATGAGGACTCTGGAGGCGAAAAACGGCGATCGTGTTCAGCGCGGCACAATTTTAATTGCCCCCGGTGGAGATTTGCAGATGCATTTGCGTCAGGACGCTTCCGGATACTATGTCTACCTCACTCCAGGTGGGAAAGTCAGCGGACACTGTCCATCGGTGGATGTGCTGTTTGACTCTGTTGCAAAGATTGCCGGAAGACATGCGGTGGGTGTTTTACTGACAGGTATGGGCGCAGATGGCGCGAAAGGACTTGTTCAAATGAAGAGCTTGGGCGCGCACACAATCGGGCAGGATGAAGAATCCTGTGTTGTGTATGGAATGCCGATGGAAGCCTTTAAAAGAGGCGGCGTCGTGGAGCAGTTGCCGCTAAAAGCAATTGGCGACGCAGTTTTGAGAAGATTTGGCGGAAGATAATTGAGATTCATATGGGTCGGTATTAACGCAATAAGAACAAAGATAAATATTCCGTGCCCTTTAGAAAAGAGTATAGGTTTATGAATGTAACTTCAACCACAGCAAAAAAATGGTATCAAAAAATTGTTGTTCCCCGTAGCATTATCATTGCGATATGTGTTTTACCAATAATAATAACGGGGCTTTTTTATGCGCTTAGGGGCTTTCCGCTCATTATGCAATGGGCCGCGCTTTATATCTCAGCACCAGTGCGCAGCTTTTTGGGTATGCTCACCGATATATATCCATTTTCGATGATGGAAGTTCTGATAACCGCTGTGATAATAGGCCTTATATACTACATAGCTCAGACCATACTGGTAACAGCCCGCAGACGTGAAAAATGGAAAAAAATAGGAAAGCGGCTGTTGCCGCTTCTGGTGACTGCACTGTATATCTGGGGGATATTCTGCTGGCTTTGGAACGTAGGATACCATGCACCCGGATTCGCAGAAAGAAATAGATTCACCGGACGAGGCGTAAATGTACAAAACCTCGAAGCCGTAACGAGAGTATTCGCTCAAAGGGCGAACGAGCTTTCATTGATGGTTGCGCGGGATGAGGGTGGCAATTACGTAGGAAATCGCAGGCAAATATTTGCCGATTCTATGTATGTATTCGAAAATATCTCTCAGGAATTTCCATGCCTTTCAGGCCGAATATTCAGACCAAAACCTATGGTGTTTTCATGGCTCATGAGCCGTACCGGATATGGCGGAATCTATTTTGCACTCACCGGGGAAGCAAATATCAATGTTCAGCCGCCGTATATACTAATGCCTGCAACCATTGCGCATGAACATGCTCATACTTTAGGTGTTTTTGCAGAGGATGAGGCAAACTTTGTTGCAATCATGGCAAGTATTACATCAGAAAATATTGTGTTTGAATATGCGGGATATCTTAAAGGCCTGACCTATTTGCTTCCGGCACTGAGAACAGCAAATGAAAGTGCTTGGTTAGAAATCAGCAGTACGCTATATGCTGAGGTAATAAGAGATTGGAATGCAGTTTACAATTTCTGGCAAGCACAAAGAACTGTGGATACAGGCCTTTTGGTTGTTGATACAGTCTTGACAACGGTCACAGAGGCGATGCGCGAATCTGTGGATATGGTATACGATGCATTTCTTAGAGCGCATGATCAGGAATTGGGGCTGATGTCTTACGGTGCTTGTGTTGACCTCATTATCGAATATTTTGTCACCAGAAATCTAGTGTAGCTATTTCTGAACTACTACACTAGTGTAACGTATTCAAAGTAACACTTCTTTTTGTACTGTTATTGTACCAACGTTGCACCGAGTGCAGTGGCAAATTCAGCGTTTTTGGGTATTATGAAATTCATATCGGACAGTTTCGAAAAAGGCGTTAAGATGGACGAAGCCTGTGGAAATGTGGTCAAAGTTCCTGTCAGAACAACATTTTGGATGGGGTCATTTCTCATGGCAAATACCGCAAGCATACCAATAGTTTGAAACACCATGTTAATAATGCCAAGTGCGATGTCTGATTCAGATGCCGTGCTTTTTATTTTGCCGAAATTGGCCGCAGTGAGATTTGATGCTAACGAAGGGATATCATGACCAACGATGTCCCGCACAGTCAGATCTACATTTTCAAGTTTTCCGAGCTGCGCCAAAGCCAAAATCGCATCAATATCATTTTTTCCCAGTAACTGTGACGCAAGGCCCAATATGGTTCCACCGCCGATTCCAGAGCCGCCGACCCGTTCTGCAAAACCCTTGCCTGCGCGCACAAATGCAGTTCCGGTTCCCATGCTGACGACCAAGGCTTCGCTGAGCCCTGAAAGCAACAATGCGCCATGTCCGATTGCAGTGAATTCATTGACTTTTAGTGTTTTTATCCCATATATTTGTTCGCTGATAAATGATGCGCCAACACCGGTCAAAGAGAAAGCCGACACCTCACCCAAATCGACATGATGCCCACGCAAAAAATTCCCTATAGCCCCGTAGAGTGATGTTATCTGGTCACCGGCTTTGACTTGAAGCATACCAAAAGGCTCTTTGTCTTTAAGCCCGACAACCTTGGTGGTAGAACCCCCGACATCTATGCCCAAAATTATACTCATTGCATATCTCCATGAAATTTATTGTCATAACATCTGTATATTTTATTTCAGATAGTGTACACTGTCAAATAATATAACTGATATGGTCACATGAAAATGCGAAATGGAGTGCTTGTATGAGAATTATGGCAATTGATTTTGGAGATGCCCGCACCGGGATATCTGTTTCGGATATCTCCGGAACACTGACCGGGGAAGCGTGGGTGATTCACGAGAGAAATCTTTCCAAGGCAGCCGATACCATCGCAAGTGAAGCGGTTTTGCGTCAGGTGGGCAAAATTGTTGTGGGTTATCCAAAGAACATGAACGGAACTATTGGCCCAAGAGCAGAAAAGTCAGAGCAATTGGCTCAGTGTATTAGGGAAAACTGTGATATTGAAGTTTTGCTTTGGGATGAGAGAATGACGACTATGAGCGCGCATCGCATTCTGAGCGACACGGGCAAGCATGGGAAAAAGAGAAAAAAAACAGTCGATGCAGTGGCGGCTTCGCTGATACTGGAAAGCTATCTTGCGTTTTTGGCTCAGCAAGAGCGACACAACTCGTAGCTGTGACTCCTACGCAAGCAATACCCCTCGTCCATGGTCATCTGATGACGACACAACTAATCCGGGATACTATCAAACTTCTTGGAAATCTCAAAGCCAAGCAAAGGCAAAATCACCAACCCCAAAGCAATGCCCAACTGAGCAACACTGAGCGCCACAGTTGTAAACAACATGCTCAAAGCAGGAATATACATAACTGCAAACAAAATTGCCATGGATGCAATGGTTGAAAGATTCAAAAATCTATTATCAAACATGGTTCGCTTTAAGCCTAAATATGTCTCTTTCTTTGACGGATATGCAACCAAAAGCTCACTTGCAACAAGGGTGAAAAAACACATGCTGATGGCAACCATATAATCTCCTATGACAAAATGCCCGATCAAAAATGATGCCATAGAAGCGGCGCATATAAATGCTGCTCGAAATGCCACAGAGACCTTCATGGTTTTGTTAATGATTGGCTCAAGTGGGTCTCGAGGAGGTCTATTCATGATGCCCTTTTCCTTGCCCTCCATGCCTAGAGCAAATGCGGGAAACGCATCGGTTAGGAGATTGACAAATAAGAGCTGAGTTGCAATCAAAGGAACCGGCAACCCGAATACAATCGCCAGAAGTATAATCAGAATCTCGCCGATATTGTTTGCCAGCAAATAGCCTGTAACCTTTCTGATGTTGCCGTAGATGGTACGCCCCTGCTCAACCGCACTGACAATGCTAACAAAATTATCATCAGTCAAAATCATGTCAGCGGCCTCTTTAGAGACATCTGTTCCTGTGATACCCATAGCAATGCCGATGTCGGCCTTTTTAAGCGAAGGTGCGTCATTAACACCATCGCCGGTCATTGCAACGATGTTATTATTTGCCTTGACGGCAGTTACGATACGCACTTTATGTTCTGGTGAAACCCGCGCATAGACATTGACTGTTTTGACCTTTTCTTGAAGTTGCTCATCAGAAAGTGCGTTTAGGTCGCTGCCGTCCAGTGCTTCATCTCCGGGGCTCATTATGCCGAGCGATTGTGCGATTGTACTGGCAGTTATTTTGTGGTCTCCGGTGATCATCTTCACATTGATGCCGGCACCGTGACACTGTGCCACAGAACCCTTTACCTCCTCACGCGGCGGGTCAATCATACACATCAGCCCGACATAGATGAGATCATCCTCCACATTATCAATATCTGCTTCGCTGGCATACTCTTTATATGCAAACCCCAAAACACGCAGAGCCTGAGTGGCAAACTGCTCATTTTGAGCGAGCAGTTGCTGTCTTTTCTCGTCTGTCATGGGCAGAATTTCACCATCAGCAAAAATCTTGCTGGAGCGACTGATAACACCATCGGGCGCACCCTTGGTGTTCATGACCACTTTTCCATTTTTAAGGTTGTACGTGGACATGAGCTTTCTGTCAGAATCAAACGGAAACTCCTGCACACGCTTATGAGCCATATTGAGCTGCTCTTTATCGTTACCCAGTTTTGCACCGAAAACCAACATAGCGCCCTCGGTTGGGTCGCCTATGATTTTGGCATGATCTTTGTCATAAACAGCATCATTGCACAAAACAGCAATCTCAGCCATAAGTGCGATGTTTTTTGTGACCGTGTGCGCACCAACGACTGTACCAGCGGACTCATAACCGACCCCGGTCACATCAAAAAGATTTTCATAATCAAAACACTTAACGACCGTCATTTTGTTTTGCGTAAGTGTTCCGGTCTTGTCCGAGCAGATAACGGTTGTGCTGCCCAAGGTTTCGACTGCCCTGAGCTTCTTGACAATAGCATTTGCCTTGACCATCTTCTGGACACCGATTGCCAAAATGACAGTGGCAACAATTGCAACACCCTCCGGCACAGCAGCCACTGCAAGCGATACAGAAACCATCATCATATCGATAAGGTCACGATAATCGCCGATGCCGAGCGTGTTATATAATAGGGCGATAAGAAACACGGCGGCACAAGTGATGATGCAAATGATGCCAAGTGTTTTTGCAAGTGAATTAAGCTTATCCTGAAGGGGCGTGCTGCCCTCGTCAGTGTCCTGCAAAATTGCGGCAATTTTACCCATTTCGGTATCCATACCGGTTGCATAGACAACGCCAACACCTCTACCATAAGTAACCACAGTGCCCATAGAAGCCAAATTGATTCGGTCGCCCAGGCTTACTTCGTCATCAAAGATAACCTCTGCATTTTTTTCAACAGACAAAGACTCACCGGTCAGTGCAGATTCGTCAACTTTAAGATTCATGCTCTCGATAATTCTGATATCGGCCGGAATATAATCCCCCGCATCCAGAGTCACGATATCCCCGACGACAACTTTATCCGAATCAATTTTGTCCAGCACCCCATCCCGCTTTACCTTAGCTTTGGGGCTTGACATATTTTTGAGCTCTTTAAGCGCATTGTCGGCTTTGTTTTCTTGCGTGATTCCTATAATCATATTAACGACAAGAATCGCTAGAATAATTATCGCATCTTTAAGCCCATCTCCGGCAATTACAGAGATTACTGCCGCAATAATCAGTATGATTACAAGAAAATCTTTGAATTGTTCAAGTATCCTCAGGAAAAGAGACTTCCTCTGAGCACTGTGCAGCCGGTTCGATCCATTTTGCTCTAAACGTTTCTGAGCCTCCATCGAAGATAATCCGTTGGTAAAATCAGAATTTAGCTCAACTAAAGACTGCTCTGCGCTTTTGCAATAAAACCCTGGGATCATGAATACACTCCTCTATTGTATAAAAATCTACTTATTGAGCAGAAACCTTTCAAGGGATTCGATAACTTTCTCAAATTGCAGCGGCTTTCCGATGTGCGCGTTCATACCGGCCTCAAGGCATTTTTCGATATCTTCTTTAAACGCATTTGCAGTCATCGCAACGATTGGAATATCAGTGGCTCGCTCGACACCTGAGGCGCGAATCTGCTCTGTTGCAGTAAACCCATCCATTTCCGGCATTTGAATATCCATAAAAATCATGTCATATTTAGTAGGGTTTGAAACGAACGCATCAACAGCTTCAATACCATTGACCGCGCAATCAATTTTTAACTTTGTTGGCTCAAGCAGAGCGAGTACTATTTCGCGGTTGATTTCAACATCTTCGACGAGCAGGATATGATGACCTTCAAAGCCAAGCTCTTCATTTTCCAGTGAGGGAAATTCTTCCGACACATAAAGCGTTTCGTTTATACAGTCAGCTACAGACGAGATAAACAGTGGTTTTGATATATGCTTACTGACACCTTGCTCTTTAGAAGTGTCGAGAATGCTGCTCCACTCTGCATCTGATGCCATAATGATGATTCGGTTGTCGGAGTCTTGTTTCGCAATAAGCTGTGAAAGCTCCAGGCCGGTCATGTCGCCCAAATCCCAAGCCACAAAGCACATACTATAGGCTTTGTGGTCAGCAATCAAGGCAAGCGCTTCTGGACCGGTAGATACGCAATCGACACACATGCCAATCAGCTTGGCGGTTTCTTCAAAGAAGGTACGCGTCGATTCGTCGCGATCTATCACGAGAAGCCTGATTCTGTCAAGCCGCAAGCCAGGTGAAAATAACTTCTTATGTTCATTTCTGTTACATGCCAGATGGACTGTAAATAAGAACACCGCACCCTCGCCCAGCTCCGATTCAACCCAGATTTCACCGTCCATCATTTCAACGATGCTTTTGCATATCACAAGCCCCAGACCGGTGCCGCCATATTTTCGGGAGGTGCTTGTTTCGGCTTGCTCAAAGGACGTGAATAACCTGCTTTGTTGCTCTTCACTTATGCCAATTCCTGTATCACTGACACAAATCAGCAGGCAACACATGTCCTCATCCTCCGATTGAAGCGTCACATCTACGTGAATCGCGCCGCCTTCAGGTGTAAATTTGACTGCATTAGAAAGCAGGTTGGTTATAACTTGTGCAAGTCTTTGGTCATCGCCAATAAGCAGCTCCGGAATGGTAGGGTCTATATGAACAGTCAATTTTTGCTGTTTCTGTTCAACCCGGAAAATGGTTACATCAACAACCCTTTGCAGCATTTGATCCAAAACAAATTCGGTTGCCGATAAGGTGAATTTATTAGCCTCAATTTTTGAAAAATCGAGTATATCGTTAATGACGCCGAGCAAATGCTTTGAAGCATCGTGGATTTTACCCAGAGAATAGTCTTTCTTTTCAATATCATGTGCAGCCGTGCCGATAGAAGTCATGCCAATTATCGCATTGAGCGGAGTGCGGATTTCGTGGCTCATATTTGATAGGAAATTGCTTTTTGCCACACTGGCCTGCTCTGCTCTTTGCCTTGCAATCTGAATTTCTGTGACATCATTGGTCTCAATGATATAACCGGATTTTCTGCCGTAATGATCAAGCTGATAATATGCCACGCCCTTGAAATACTGCCCGGTATCCTCTTTGAAAAGAACATCTGCGTCTCTGCCTTTATTGAGGGCGGAGATGGGGTCATATATAGAATCGGGTGGATAAACACTAATATCACGATAGTTTAAGCCTTTGACCTCTTCCATTGTTTTGCCAACGAGTTTTAGCGCCATGTCATTCATGTAAATGACATTCATATCCATATCCACAATTGAAAGCGGCGCATTGACACTTTTGACAAGACCATCAGCCATGTCATCAAACGAATCAGCGAGCAAGCCAAACTCATCTTTGAGTGGGGAACGCAAGCGGTACTGGCGCTCACCGGCTCTAAAGCGTGACATGCCATAGACAAGATTGTTGATATTTCCGGTTATTGAAGAAGCCAGAAGAATAGCAACCATAACGATCAGTGCGAAGAGTGCAAGGCTTGTGAATAGAAGTTGGATTGAGCTGTAACGGGAATTTGTGGTGATGGCCATATTGAGTCTTGCCTCAGTCAGAACGACCGGGGCTGTGAAGTCTTCTATGCCGGAACCGACAGTCACAAAAGCAAAACCGCGCATTGAACCGTTTTGCCTTTCAGGCGCAAACTGACCGGTAAAATATGGAATGGCACCCGCAGTTGTCGGTTTGTATACACCGCTCCACAGAATATAAAATGATCCGGAGCCACCGTTTTCCGTTAGATTCATCCAGCCGGTGCATTGTGGGGCGTTGTTGAGAAATCGTCCGTCAAGCCCCACAAAACCTGCTTGAGTTAGTGCTCTGGCCGGAGTTTTGGCACGAGACTGGTGGTCAAGTATAAAGTTTCCGTTCTCATCGGTTACTTCATTGCCATATGGATCCCTCAAAATCCTCTCGCCGAATTGAGGCAAAAGCTCCCTGTCGTGGTTGTAGGCCTTATAAAACTCGCCCCAGCTGCCCGGTTTGGTTGTAAAAGCCAAATCAGTCGGGAACCATTCCCACCAATATGTTCCGGTTACAATTTTACTCAGATTGTGTAGTTCCCATGATTGGTTAAGCGAGAGCCAATCTGCACCGTTGTATGAATACCAAGCATAAAACGGAGTGTCACGTGCAGGCTGTGTGTTGCCGTCGGCATCAAGGATGGGTATGGTCATTCCGTTTTCGTCGCGCAAGAAGCCGCCGTTAACGAAATCCCGCTCAAGCATAATTGAGCCCTCCAGCCACGGAACCTGCGGCGCTCCTGTAATAGGGCTGAAACCGACTATAGAATGATGTCTGGGATGTACGATGTTACGGCAATTGTGGTCCCAAATAAAAGCATAGTTGCCGTCGATTGCATCGGATAAAACAGAATAACGCTCCCACATAGGTGTGATGAAATCGACAAATTCCATGATATGGTCATGGTTGAGCGCCATCGTCACAAAACCGATTATCTCATTGTGTTCGTCCGTGACCGGGGTTCCCCAGCGAATAATGCCTTCAAAGCGCTGACCCAGAGGGTTTTCAGGGCCGGCGAAAGCCTGTCGCTTTGCAATCTCTAAAAATTGATCTCTGGGCAGATTTGCGATATATTGCAAACTTTCGTGATTGGGATGAGTAGGGGAGACATTCCGCAGTGCCCCAGGAGTGAAAACGCCGATGTACTTCGTGCCAACATATGCACCGATTACATCGGAAACAAATATTTCGCCCGGCTGCAAATTGCTAAGCTCCTCCCAGAAAGACTCAGAGCGGATATAAGTCTGTGCACCGTCAACGACATTGACCAGATTAGGATTCATTGGATAGTGGATTTTCCTGGAATCCGGATTTACAAATTTATAGACCTCGTAGCCGTCAAGGTTGATGAATGTGATTTCGTCATATAGCGGGAAAAGTTCTCTGTAATGGTGGAAAAACTCCGGCGGCCTGTTGTTGAAGCTACTTCCAAGCATTACATCATTATTTTCCATGTTTGTAGAAAGATTTTCCGGGCCGTCAAAAACCCAGGGGTTTTCCTCTACCCAACTCATCTCATCATCAGAAAGCACCCATTGCCCCTGTGTCATAAGCAGGCTGTTACGGTTTTCGGAAAAAACCCTGAAAGTCTCTTCAGATTGAGGCAGGCTTGCCAAAAGCAAAATATCCTGGTCGCGCTGATTAAGAAAATCCGAGATTGCCAAGGCAGTGTCGGTTGTCATTCTCTCAATGTTTTCTCTGGCACCATCATTGAGCGCTGTTGTCGAGTCCACTACGGCAATGTCCCGCAGCAAATAGCCCAGCGAGATGATTTGCCGCCACGCAAACACGGTGAGCAAAATAATGGGTATGCACATAAGCACAGCAAATATAAGAATAAGCTTTGCGCGGAGTTTGAGGTTAAGGCGATTTAAAAGCTGCCCCAGAATGTTGATACGATTACCGGATATGTTACTCATAATATGCCTCCATAAAAGCGACATGTACACATCATCCAAAAGTAGTGCTTACCTTGCATAAGAGATAAAAATTTATAGTTCAAGTATATCATAAATATTGAATATTGCCAATGACATATTGTCAATGGCGTAATATGGATGTATAATGTGTTCGACCAAATTATAGTATTAAGGGGAGGCTATATGGAGCGCAAGGATAAAGATAACTATTATCTGGACATAGCTGAAACAGTTCTAGTCAGATCGACATGCCGCAGACGAAGATACGGAGCGATTATAGTCCTAAATGATGAAATTATCGCCACAGGATATAATGGTGCACCCCGTGGCAGAAAAAATTGCCTTGATCGCGGCGTTTGTATGAGAGATGAGCTGAATATTCCCAGCGGAGAACGTTATGAGCTCTGCCGTAGCGTACATGCCGAAGCAAATGCCATAATTTCTGCCGCTCGCAGAGATATGATTGGCTCTACGCTCTACCTTTCCGGACGAGATGCGAAAGAAAATAAGCTGCTTGCGGACACGACATCATGCAGTATGTGCAAGAGACTTATAATAAATGCAGGAATAAACAGGATTGTCTGTCGCGTGAAAGAGGATGAGTTTACCACGACAAACACGCGAGATTGGGTTTTTAACGATGACTCAATTATTGACATTTCGGAACTGAATAGAGCATAAAATGAAGCGGATTTTACAGGAAATAAAAAGGCATACACCAACGGTAGATACGCACTATCGCATTGGTATGCGTGTGGTCAAAACTGCGGCAGCCGTTGGGATATGCTTGCTTTTTGCGCATTTATGGGGTGGCATTGAGTCTATATTGATCACTGCTGTTGCAACCATTGTCACGATTCGAGCAACGCAGGAAGAGACGATATTGAGTGGCATGTTCCGTATTCTGGGGACCATCATAGGCGCAGCCTTGGGCGGACTTACAGTGCTTATAAGTTTGCATCTGCCGTTTTACAACGAAGGTCTTTTTGTTATTGTAATTCCTCTAGTGCTTTTATTAAATCTGTATATTTGTAATGTTTTAAACATGCAGGATTCATGTTCAATATCCTGCGTAGTCACAATCATAGTAGCAACACAAATCGCCCCTATAGCCGAGCCTATGGATGAAGCATTGGCTTTTGCTCTGCTGAGGGTGCGTGACACATTTGTTGGAGTGTTTGTTGCAACGGTTATGAACATCGCTCCGTATGCAATATCAGGAAAAATGCATAAGCACAAGCAAAAAAAAGAGAGTGAATAGGGTATCTACAGCAGCCCTTTAATCACCTCTGCCGCCAAAATAAGCCCTGCAACCGATGGCACAAATGCGCAACTGCCAGGCACCTGCCTGTGAGACGCAGGCCGATATTCAACCTCAGTCGGCTCCACAGGCACTTCCTTTGTATAAACAACCTTCAACGCAGTAACCTTGCGCTTTCGCAGCTCACGCCGCATAATCCGTGCCATGGGACAGATAGACGTTTCGAAAATATCGGCAACCTCAAGAGCAGTTGGGTCAATCTTGTTTGCTGCACCCATTGACGATATGATTGGAACCTCCAATGCAAACGCGCGGCATACAAGCTCAAGCTTAGCCGTCATAGTATCTACAGCGTCCACAATATAGTCATAGACTGACAAATCCACCTCATCCGCAGTGTCCGGCAAATAAAACAGCTTTTTTGCATAGACTGTTGCATCAGGATTGATATCCAACAGACGCTCCTTCATAACGGTGGTCTTATCAAGCCCGATTGTTTTATGGGTCGCAATGGTTTGTCTGTTGATATTCGTTATGTCAACGATATCACCGTCAAATATATCTATATAACCCACACCGGAGCGGCAAAGCGCCTCGACCGTATGTCCGCCAACGCCGCCAATCCCAAAAACCGCCACACGGCGGTTTTTTAGTTTTTCAATATTATCCCGCCCGAACAACATAGCGGTTCGGGAAAACTGGTCACTCACTGCGCTTCACTCCGTCCTTACCCTGCATTTTGTTTACTCAAACCCACCCCAAACCGGCACGCCGGTATACTCTTTTGCCTCAACCTCACCGCGCAAAACGCGAATTGCACCAGAAGCCAGAGCCTGGAGTTCATACTCACCGGGCATTACAACGACCTCAGCAATCCAGCTTATATATTCGGTCAGATTCTTTGTAAACTCTGCATTGTTTGAAATGCCACCGGTCAAAATGATGGCATCCACCTTGCCTTTTAACGCTGCCGCCATTGACCCGACATATTTTGCATGTTGGTAAATCATGCCATCAACGATAAGCTGAACAAATGAATCGCCATTTTTAATCAGCTCATAAACCTCATCCATGTCCGAGGTGCCAAAGTAGTCAGTAAGCCCGCCATTTCTGTTGAGCTTGTTGGTTAGCTCGGTTTTTGTATACTGGCCGCTATACGCAAGATCAAGAACTTTCATGTAAGGCAAATCGCCTGCCCTGGTCGGCGACATGGGGCCGGACCCCTTGATTATATCGTTAGAATCAATCATCTGACCCTTTTTGTGAGCGGTAATGGAAATGCCGCCTCCGGTATGGCAGATAATGAGATTTGTTTCTTCATATTTGAGTCCTCTGGATGCACAAAACCGCGCTGCCGTCTCTTTCTGGTTGAGCGCATGTAAGTGACTTTCTCGATAAAGCCCCTTGATGCCGGTTACACGGGCAACATCACTAAACTCATCAACATCCGGCGGATTTACGATAAATGCCGGTTTTCCATATTTGTCAGCAAACTTCTTCGCAATCTGCGACCCAAGCTGCGCAGGATGATGCATACCATTCATGCCTGTTGCAGCATGTTTGGCAAGCAAATCGGTAACTGTGTATACGCCGCCCGCCACTGAACGCAGACCGCCGCCGCGACCGGCATAAACATCAACGTCTTCCATCGCATAGCCGTGAGCGGCCATACTTTTTGCCACCATTTTGGTTCGATACTCAAGCTGATCTTGGATATCTGCAAATTTGCTAAGGTCTTGCGGGCTATGCACAACAGCAGTGCTGAAAAGAATGTCAAAATCATCAAATAGTGCAATCTTTGTTGTGGTTGAACCCGGATTGATTGCCAAAACCCTAATCTTTTTACCCATTAACAAACTCCCTCGTTGTGGTATGCTGGGGGTCTGACTAATGATTTTCTGTTTTGCTCGGAACGGGTCTCGTCGCCCTACACTTCGCAAAACAAAAAACCATCAGCCAGCCCCTTGATGGTCTGTGCTCTGTTATCTTTTCAGACTTGCGCTCTCTTAGCGCTGAAATTTCCCTCGAGGGTCTCAGTGTTTACCTAAAACAGCCGCCAGAGCAATTGAATGATACTTGTCTGACGGTGCGGCGCTTCTAGACGTCAGAATAACCGGAACAACTGCACCCAAAACCGTTCCGGCGGTCTGCGCCCCTGCCATTCCCGTAAGGCATTTTGCAAGAATATTACCCGCGACTAAGTCCGGAACGATGAGCAAATCAGCATCGCCCGCTATCGGACTGATATATCCCTTAATCTTTGCAGCTTCGGAGCTTGTTGCCAAATCAAATGAAATCGGCCCCTCAATGACACAATTTTTGATTTTGCCAAGCTCATTCATCTTCTTTAGCGCATCGGCATCAACTGTATCATGGATTTTTGGGTTAACCGCCTCTATCGAAGATAATATTGCGACCTTTGGACGATCTATTCCCAAGGTGTTGAGCATCCCCACTGCATTTTCAACAATTGCACGCTTGCTTTCAAAATCAGGATAAGTATTGATGGCCATATCGCTTATAGCAAAAAGCTTATGATAGGCGGATGTTTCGAAAAGACCGGCAAGCGATAAGCGGCCGCCAGCCATAAGTTCATTGCGCTCATCTATAACAGCCTTCATAAACTCGGAGGTGTTGATACTTCCTTTCATAAGCGCAGCGGCATCCCCGGAATGGATCAAATCGACCGCAAGCTTCATAGAAGATTTTGAATCATTTGAGGCTATAATCTCAAAATCCATAGGAAAGGCGCCGAATTTTTCTATTAGCGCCCTAATTTTCATGCTATCACCGATAAGGATGGGCTGAATTACACCATCGTTTGCCGCAGTGACTATTGACTGCACAGTGTGCTCATCCTGTGCCTCAACAACAGCCACAACAGGCTTGCTTTTCATTGCCTTTGCAGATTTTGCTAAATCAGCAAAACAGGTTATGTTCATAAGAAAGCCACTCCCATAACGATCCTGAATTTCACTTAGAATACCATTTTATGGAGCATGTTTCAACAACTAAATCACAAAAAAGCCAGGGAGCGACTAAAGCCGCTCCCTGCGCAATCAAATCGGACTATTGTCTATGCTTGCGACGGTTATTGAGGCAGTACAACGCCGATAGCCTCGACAGCCTTCTCCAGTGTGCAATGCTCGATAAGCTGGTCATTTACCAAAAGAACCGGACCTTTGCCGCATTTCGTTGCACAGAATCTGGCCTTAAACTCAGTGTTTGCCTCAAGGCCGTTGTCGCGAATATACTTCATGAGATTGCCATACAAAGCCTGAGCGCCTTTTGTGAAGCAACTTCTGCCGAAACATATGGTCAAATTGAGCTTTGTTTCAGCGGTAGGCGTACTCAAAACGAAATCATCCTCTTTGATAAGGCGGCGATTACCGTACTTGGTGTGCAAAAGCTCATGGATTTTGTGTTCGTCAAAGTCCTCATCATAAAGTTTTTTGACGACTGGATTTTCGCCCGATGAATGGAATGGCAACATGCGGTCGTTGTCATACAAACCTTTAGCACGTTTGCTATTGTCCTCATCACACTGAGGAGTCGGCTGACCTGCACCGTTGACACAGCCGCCCGGACAAGCCATGACCTCTATGAGATCAAAGCTTTCTTCACCGTTTTGGACTCTGTCAATGAGCGCTCTGGCGTTCGCAAGACCGCTGACTACTGCAAGCCTCAGGGTGTTGCCGCCGATTTCGATTTCGCCTATTTTAGTGCCACTTTTGCCACGGAATTGCTTAAACTCGCGTGATGGACCCGGTTCAAGCTCTTTTGCAGCATATCGCAAGACAGACTCACAAACGCCGCCTGTTGAACCAAATATGATGGCGCCACCTGTTGCGAAACTAAGCGGCATATCCAGAGCAGAGAAACCAAGTTTTTCAAACTCAATTCCATGCTCTTTAATCATGCGGGCAAGCTCCTCAGTGGTGATAACATGGTCTATATCGGGGTTGCCGTCAACGGCAAACTCAGGTCTGTTTGCTTCGAATTTCTTGGCGGTGCAAGGGCCGACCATAACGATGACGATTTTATCTCGTGAAACGCCAAGCTCCTTGGAAAGCTGCTCCTTACACACAGAGCCGAACAGCGACATCGGGCTTCTTACTGTTGAAAGATTGTTTAGAAGATTCGGATAGTATTCTTCGGCAAACTTGACCCATGCAGGGCAGCAAGAAGTGAACTGCGGAAGATTTTTTTGCTCTGTGTATCTCTGAATAAATTCATTGCCCTCTTCAACAGTGGTGAGGTCAGCAGCGAAGTTTAGGTCAAATACGCGATCAAAGCCCATAATCCGAAGTGCTGAGACAATCTTGCCAATGTTGTTGATGCCGGCTTCTTCACCAAAGCATTCACCTATAGCCACACGGACAGCAGGTGCAACTGTAGCAACTACAATCTTATCTTTATTATGGACTTCGTTCCAGACATCGGTAAGGTTTGTTTTTATTGTAAGCGCTCCGACTGGGCAAACCTTGACACATTGACCGCAGCCTACGCACTCAACCTCGCCAATGCCCTTATTGCCACAAGTGACCACACGAGCATCAGCGCCCCTGTATGCAAAGTCCAGTGAACCGACAGACTGAATTTCATCACATACTCTGACACAGTCGCCGCACAAAATACACTTTGCGGGATCCCGTGCGATACATGGTGAGGACAAATCTTTTTCGTCTTGGGCGACCATTTGCTTGAAACGAACATCTTTTACGCCAAGTTGCGTTGCGATGTCCTGAAGCTTACATGCGCCGCTCTTGGGGCATGTGGTACAGGAGTGATCGGAACTTGCAAGCATAAGCTCAATAATCATTTTTCTCATGTCGCGGATGGTCTTTGTGTTGGTGCGAATCACCATGCCCGGTTCCGCTTTTGTTGAGCAAGCAGGAAAGATGCCGGGATGTCTGTCTTCGATTTCAACCATACACATACGGCAAGCGCCGTAAACGCTCAAATCAGAGTGATAACAAAATGTCGGAAGCTCAATACCAGCTTTGCGGATAACTTCGAGAAGATTGGACTCATCGCCCAATGTCACAGGAATTGAGTCAACAGTAATGGTTTTAAGATTCGAAGTTTTTGTTACATTGTTGGAATTTAAATTCGTATTCATATCTGTTCCCCCTAACCCCTTATGATCGCATCGAATTTGCATACATCAGCACAAACGCCGCATTTGATGCACTTCTCGCCGTCGATCACATAAGGTTTGCCTTTTTCGCCGGAAATGCATTCGATGGGACACTTTTTGGCACAAAGTGTACATCCTTTGCATTTTTCGGGGATAACCACATAGCTGCAAAGCGCTTCGCAGTTACCTGTTGGACAACGTTTGTCTATTACATGCGCCATAACCTCTTCGCGGAAGTACTTTAAGGACGACAGAACCGGATTCGGTGCTGTTTTACCCAATGCGCAAAGAGAGCCAACTTTTACAGTGTTTGCAAGCTCTTCAAGAAGTGTTATGGTTTCTTCTGTAGCTTCGCCATCGATGACCTGATCCAGTATGGCCAACATTTGGCGTGTGCCTTCACGGCAAACCACACATTTACCGCAACTTTCGTTTTGCGTAAACTGCATAAAGTAGCGAGCAATTTTTACCATACAGGTGTTTTGGTTCATAACAACAACACCGCCAGAGCCTACCATTGCACCGACTGATGCGAGATTGTCATAATCCAAAGGTAAATCCATATGATCCTGGGTCAGACAGCCGCCCGACGGGCCACCAATTTGCACAGCTTTGTAATCGGTGGGAGCGAGATTGCCGTCTGCGTCCCTGACCAGATTGCCGTCATCATCAATGACACCGCCGCCGATGTCCTTGACTATTTCACGAAGGGTGATGCCAAATGGAACTTCAATAAGCCCTGTGTTGGCGACATGCCCTGTGAGTGCAAATGTTTTTGTGCCTTTGGCTGTTTCTGTACCAAGTTTGGCATATTCTTTAGCGCCCATACGCATTATGAGCGGAACTGCTGCAAGGGTTTCAACATTGTTTATAACCGTGGGTTTGCCAAACAAGCCGACTTCGGCTGGATATGGAGGTTTGAGTGTTGGCATACCGCGCTTGCCTTCGATGGATGCAATGAGTGCAGTTTCTTCACCACAAACAAATGCTCCGGCACCTTCCATGATATGGATTTCAAAGCTTTTGCCTGAGCCGAAGATATTTTTGCCCAAAACACCAGCCTCGCGAGCTTTTTTGAGTGCTATTTTCAAACGCTCACATGCCAGGGGATATTCCATGCGCACATAAATATAACCCTCTTGCGCATTTACGGCTTGGGCTGCAATAATCATACCCTCAATAACCGAATGGGGGTTGCCCTCCAGCAGACACCTGTCCATAAAAGCACCGGGGTCGCCTTCGTCGCCGTTGCATATGACATACTTTATATCAGCTTCGTTTTGGCGTGTGATATCCCATTTTCTGCCCGTTGGGAAACCGCCGCCGCCGCGTCCGCGCAAACCGGACTCAAGCATTGCGTTGCAAATCTCGACGTCGGTCATTTTGATAACGGCTTCACGAGCCTGGAAATAACCGCCGTGGTGGATGTATTCGTCGATGTTATTGGCGTCGATGTTACCGCAAAGTTCGAGTAAAAGACGCTTCTGACGAGCATAAAACGGGATGTGATGTTCTTCCGCAATTGCTTCGCCGGTTGAAGGTAGCCTGTAGAGCAGTCGGTCGATTATTTCATCGCCCAAAAGTGTCTTTTCGACGATCTCGTCGATATCTTCGGGTTTGACGCAGACATAAAGAACACCCTTGGGGAAACAGTGGACAAGCGGACCCATTTGGCAAAAGCCCTGACATCCGCTCATAGCCAAAGCCATATCCCCATGGCCAGCCTCTTTTTCCAGTGCTACATCGAATGTGAAGTTATGTTTCTCCGAAAGCTCAATAAAACGATCGTAGATTTTCATTGCGCCGTTGGCCATACAGCCGGTACCCGCACAAATGATAACGCGGCTTTTATGCGTTGCTGCGGCACGCCCAAATTGTTCACTACGGGCTTCAAGCGATAAAAGATTAGGCATTGGCAGCTTCCTCCTCTTTGTATTTTTTAACTAACTCGACAGTCTTTTCCTTAGTCATTGCACCGTAAACATCTTCATTGATGGTAATGACGGGAGCAAGGCCACATGCACCGATACATGCAACCTCTTCAAGTGTAAACAGGTTGTCTTCTGTGGTGTGCGTTTTCTCATCAAGCCCCAGTTCGGCCTGAAAAGTCTTTATAATCTCTGTTGATTTTCTAACGTGGCACGCAGTACCGTCACAAACTCTGATGACGTACTTACCCTTTGGTTCGAGAGTGAAATGTGAGTAAAACGTTGCAACGCCAAAAACTGACCCCGGTGTGACACCCAAAGCATTTGCGACATAATTCATTACATCTTTGGGTAGGTATGAATATGCCGCCTGAATCTCCTGCAAAATTGGAACGAGCATGTGCGGATTGCACTCGTACTTTTCCAAAACGGCGCAGACGCTCTCAAACTTTGTGCCGAATTCTTGCACATTTTTTTGCACTTCCTAATTCCTCCTATTTCCATATTTGTTGTTCGACAGTTATTCTAACACACATGGAATGGCATTGAAAGTAAATTGGTGACTAAAGTTTGGTAATATTTGCTACTGTAGCTGTGGCTATTGCTTTTCGATGCACACAGCACACAAAAAAATATTGACAATCACAATTTGCTGTGTTAGAGTTTACAGCAATAAATGCCATGACGGAGAGAAACTCCACCATAATCGGCAAACTCGCCATGAAGCGAGCAGAGATACTGCGGTTGGTGCAAGCAGGTGCTGAGGGCTGGAAAATACACTCCCGAGCTGATGTTTTGAAAACCCGATTTATATTGGGCTACTAGAAGCATTCGTCTGCCCCACGTCACGGGGGAAAGGATTATTGGATCCTTAAGAGTGACGGCTCAGCTTGAGCCGTAATCAGGGTGGTACCGCGGGTTGTTATTCTCGTCCCTGAGTGAGTCCTAACTTGCTCAGGGACGTTTTTATTTGGGCGAGAAAACTATTTATAATGGGAGAAAGCGAATATGAGTAACGTTAAATTCATGTCAGGAGAAAACATTCCGCTCGAAATGCACAAAGTGCGTATGGTGCAAAAGGTTAATCTCATACCGGTCGAAGACAGATTAGAAGCAATGCAGGATGCGGGATTTAATACATTCCTGCTTCAAAACCGCGATGTATTTATGGACATGCTGACCGATAGTGGAGTCAATGCAATGAGCCAGAACCAATACGCCGCAATGATGCAGGCAGATGACAGCTATGCTGGGTCTGAAACATATTACCGCCTGGAGGCAGTCCTTCAGGACATATTTGCAATGAAATATTTTCTGCCGGCGCACCAAGGCCGTGCATGTGAAAATATCATTGCACAAACCCTCGTTAAGCCCGGACAAGCCACAATCATGAACTACCACTTCACAACAACAAAAGCGCACATCACACTCAATGGCGGCTCTGTCGAAGAGATACTCACTGACGAGGGCTTCAAAATCAAAAGTGACGTGCCTTTCAAAGGTGACATCGATATTGATAAACTCAAAGAGTGCATTAATAGGATTGGTACGGAAAACATCGCATTTGTGAGAATTGAAGCAGGGACAAATCTTATCGGCGGACAACCTGTGTCCATGGGGAACATGCGTGAAGTTTCTAAAATTTGTCGTGATAAAGGCCTCAAGCTGGTGTTTGACGCAAGTCTTTTGGGCGATAATCTGTACTTTATAAAAGTGCGTGATGCGGCATATAAAGATGTCAATATTAAAGATATTACCCGCGAAATCGCTTCGCTTATGGATGTTGTATATTTTTCTGCGCGTAAACTCGGCTCGGCCAGAGGTGGCGGCATCCTGTGTTCAGACGAGCAGCTTTACCTCAAAATGCGTGAACTTGTGCCTCTTTACGAAGGATTTTTGACCTATGGTGGTATGTCTGTGCGTGAGATGGAAGCGCTGGCTGTAGGACTGCAAGAAACAATGGACTTTGATGTGATAAACCAGACTCCAATTATCGTTGAGGCGCTATGCAACGAGCTTCTGAAACATGATGTGCCGGTTGTAACTCCACCGGGTGGTCTTGGCTGCCATGTAGATGCTATGGAATTTTGTGCGCATATCCCGCAAACGCAATACCCTGCCGGAGCGCTTGCTGCGTCGATTTATATTGCAAGTGGTGTGCGCTGTATGGAGCGCGGTACATTGAGCGAGCAGCGCAATGAAGATGGTAGTGAGCGGCTTGCCGAGATGGAGCTGGCGCGTATCGCTGTGCCGAGGCGCGTATTCACATTGTCGCAAGTCAAATACACAGCCGATCGTATCAACTGGCTGTACAAGAACCGTGGGCTTATTGGCGGTCTGGAATTTGTAGAAGAACCCAAAATGTTGAGATTCTTCTTCGGGCGACTGAAGCCAATCGGAAATTGGCCTGAGGTGCTGGCAAAGAAATTCAGAGAGGATTTTGGCGATAGTCTTTAAACAATGGTATAATTAAGGAAAGCGAGAGGCACTGCCTCTCGTTTTCTCATAACAAGCTATAAACTCGCCCAAAGCTACGCATCAATGCGAACCTCAATCGGCCAGATGACAAAGTGATTTGGCGAATCGGTATGATCGTGGCTTATAGCCAAATAATGCTGAATGTAGCTGCCCTGCGCAAAAAAGGTAACGCCGCGCCAAGGAAATGACCCCAGACCCATATAGTTCCTGACCACCAAGGCTTGCCCCGGCAGCAATGAATCTGTGGTGAAATAGGTGCTGCTGAGTACGTAAATAAAATCATCGGCGAGGAGATCGGGGTACATGGTCATGAGCCAAAGATCCGATAGAGGTACGTCTGTCCAGATAACAAAGCTGTCGCCTTGCTCCATTCCGTATAATTCGTAAAAATCATACCCTTCATAAAAATCAAACTCATGAAGATATTCGAAAGCCGCCAACAAATCATCTCTTGCAGGGGCGATGTTGATGGTGAAATCGGCGTGGTAGTATGTAAAGTCGGTATCTTGTGTTGCGATGTGGAAACCAGATGCCGTTTCGTCTGTGTTGTTGCCTATAGTAGCTTCATCGTTATTCTGCGCTGCTGCCGGAGGGATTTCCGGCTCCTGCTGATGACTGCCATCACCATTTTGTATGTTGTTGCTTGTGCCATCGCTCCCATTACAAGCTGCAAGAAATATAAGCCCTAAAGCCAAAAGCATGGCAAAGAATATGCGTCTGTTCATTATTGTTTGCTCCTTAATCTACTGGGGACACCTTCCATCGTCTGCGGGGGTGTCCTTGCCTTTGTTTGTGAAGTGTGTCCATGATATGGAAATGTAAAAACACTATGCCGACCGTTAGAGGTCGGCATTTTGTAAATCTGCTATTTCATCATGTGTTAATCCAGTTGCGATTACAATGTTTTCGACTGCCATGTTCATACTCAGTAGATTTTTCGCCACTGACAGCATAGTATTTTGAGCCGCCTCACGCTCTCTTGACCAGATATCCCACTCCAACTTCTGCCTGCTCTCATAAAGCATACGAGTTCTTTCGTCTTGTGACAACTCCGCAAGGCGGACAACGGCTTTTTTGATTACAGGATTTTTTTCGGCAACCATGTCAAACTCCTCCTTGCTCTCAGCGTTCAGAAACTTCATCCACTCCCATAGGCTTGTACCATCTGCTACTTCCGGGAGCTTATTTAATTCCAACGTGTTTACTTCAATAATGTCAGTAAACTCTACGTTATTTTCACGGTCATAAAGCGTAAAGCGATGGTGATATTTTGGACTATCAGCTATCAAAATATAGTCAGTGATAATTATGCTGATGACTTTTTTGATTTGCTGATATTTTCCACCAGAGCCGACCTGTTCCGTCACCATCTTAGAGGAATAGAACACGACACGTTCTTTCATAGATGATGTTGGCTTGACCTGGATTTCGATGTCGATAATTTTTTTCGATTTTGTTTTTATCTTTACGTCAAGTATGCCAAGTTTATCACCATCATAATCTTGTAAAAGAAAGGGGTTTACAATTATTACTTCGCCATAATCATCTTCGGGTATCCTCAACACGGATTTTAGAAAATCTGTTAAAAATTCAACGCTTCGCTCGTCACCGAATAGAAGTTTGAAAATTATGTCAGACTTAGGCGAAAGGATTTTGATGTTATCGTTTTCCAAAAGGACATCACCGCTTCTCAGTAATCTTTGTAACCAAAGTATAGCATATTCCATATGTAAATTCTATAAAATTTTTTAGATGGCACAATGGCGGACATCAAATAGAAATGTCCGCTTTTCATTGAAAGGAGAAGCAATTGGCAATTTATTTTTATGCTCGTGTAAGTGCATTTGACCAAAACCTTGACCGTCAACTTGTTGCAGCAAGCGAACGCAAAATCCCAACTGAAAACGTGTTCACCGAAAAACTATCGGGCAAGGACACAAAGCGTCCTGAACTTCATCGGCTTATGGCGATTGTTAAATCTGGTGACGACGTGATTGTGGAATCAATTTCACGATTTGCTCGAAATACAAAAGATTTGCTTGGCCTTGTGGAGAAACTAAACGCAAAAGAGTTTAACCTTTGTCAAGTGTTTTCCGAAAATTAATTTGTTTGAAAACGCAAAAAAGCCCAGAGCGGTTGATTGCTCTGGGCTGTGGGGGAGCTATTCAAAATCTACATACTCACAAGACAGGGGCGGCGTGGGCTTTAGGTTCGGAAATGCTTAATATACACGTCAAGTCATTGCAAAATAGCAAAATGAATATATTTTGCTCCAACCATTACAACATTCCAAATACTGTGCATTGCCATTGGGTATACAATGCTTTTGCTTTTTTGGTATGCAACGCCGTACCAAAGCCCTAAAACCATAGAAAGTGTCAATTGAACCCAACTTGCGCTAACCGAAAACGGATTAAGTGACAAACTAACATGTGCTAAAGTGAAAAGCACCGCCGCAATTACGTTTTCAAGTGAAATATTTAACCTTTCATTTTTTAGAACCATGTTTTGTTGGAAGTTGTACACCACTTTGTTTTCTCGGAAGCTGTATAACAATAGCGTTATCGGTAATGCCCGAAAGAGAATTTCTTCTGATGGACCGGTAAGCAATAACTGAAATCCTAATTGACCTGCTATATTAGTAATATTAAGCGGATAATCAGGCGTTCCGACATTGCCAAGTATCTGTGCGCCCAAATGCCAAATCAATGCAAATGCAAGTGCTATCAGGGTAAAATTTTTGACAAACTCCACGCCAGTTTTTTTATCACCAAGCCCAAAGCCGAAATCAAGTTTTAATGCCTTTGCTGTAATTGCAATTACGAACAACGCTAACAACACCTGTACGATGTGATGAATAGCAATCCAAGCAAAGCGACCATACTCATCTATTGTGTCAAATATAAATTGGCTAGCAACAAAACGCCCTGCCGCTGGTGCTAATTTCAGAAAAGAAATAGGAGCAGAACTGTTGTGATATTATGAAAAATGCTATTTTGCTTTCTGCTCTCCAAAATCTCAACCTCCACAAATATAAATTAAACAGTCTGCATAAGCAGACAAGCCTTGTTACTCCTAATATTTTTGCCACGATACTACGGTTACTACTAATCTCAATACTCACGAAACGGCAGATTTTTCTACCGTTCACGGCGTTATGCTTATTAAGCGAATTTCAAAAATTCCTCGACTTCTTTGCCAATGACGTCAAGGTAGTCTCGGTGATAAGCTATGTTGAGGTGGTTGCTTCCATCTATTACAACAAGTTTTGCCCTATCTCCAAGTCTTGTCATGTGGTCTTTTCGGTATTCTTCATGCTTCACACGCTCGTCATCATCTAACTCCGCTAAACCGGAACTGAACACCAAAATCGGGATGTGATTGGGAATCGGCATGGCCAAAACCTCTTGTATATTCCCTGCCAAAGCAATGTCCTGTGCAATCAGCGTATCAGCATGATTTGGAATTTCATCAATATTCTCCAACTCCTCTTGGGTGTAACCATGCGTCAAAAACTCGGCATAGATTTCATTTATAGCTTCTTCGTCGATTGACACTTCTTCTTGATGTTCGGTTAAGGCTTGTTTATAGGCGGCACTCAATTCTTCTATTTCTTCATCAGCA
>Ga0123355_10000778_pt1 | contig 43594 bp, 37 predicted proteins | sample TergutEmb28metaG_3_FD_89872 | JGI IMG/M metagenome (GOLD analysis project Ga0123355, IMG submission 89872) | Embiratermes neotenicus P1 segment gut microbial communities from Petit-Saut dam, French Guiana - Emb289 P1 | ecosystem: Host-associated > Arthropoda: Insects > Digestive system > Gut ...
CAAATCTGCCCACGGAACCCCTGTGTTCAGCCAATAAATTATGCCATTTAGCATGACCCGATTATCTTTCGCCGGGCGGCCACCCTGGGCTTTGCGTTCTGGGGGTAGTAAATGCTTGATGCGATTCCACTGTTCATCGTACATTTCATGTCGTCTCATAGCCACAGTATAACATTTTGGTCAGTTTTGTGCTATAGCTTAGGTTTGAAGAAATCCCCTAGAGGCGGGGTTATCCCGCCCGCGCCTGACTGGCGCTTCCTCCGTGGACCGCGGGCGGCGAAACGCCGCCCCTACACGATAAACAATTACCGGATTACGTTCAAAACCTCTATATCCGCATCTTCCGGACCTGTCATAGAACAGCCCTTTTCTTTCGCATATGCAATATACTGCAAGACCGCTTCCGTCACTCGTTCACCGGGGGCCAAGATTGGGATACCAGGTGGATAGCACATCACAAACTCGCTGGATATGCGTCCCAAGGTCTGGACAATTGGTACAGCTTCTTTCTCGGCGTAAAAGGCATCTTGCAAGCTAATTGTGGCTTCCGGTTCAATGTATTCCTGAGACAAAAGCCCTGAACGCGGCTTGCGGAATCTACGCCGAACCTCTGCCAGTGCACCCACCAGACGCTCTACATCCTGAAGCCGGTCACCGATGGAGAGATAGGCTAGAAAATTGCCCAAATCGCCGAACTCGATTTGAATATCATATTCATCCCGCAGGATATCATACACTTCAATCCCCGCAAGTCCAATGCCAAGGGTATTGACAGAAAGCTTTGTGCGGTCAAAGTCAAACACACTATCACCGTTGATCAGTTCAGCAGAAAAGGCACGATAGCCGTCCATGGCATTGATTTCCGCGCGGGCATATTCTGCCAGGTCAAGGGTTCGGGCAAACACTTCTTTGCCATGGAGTGCCAAGTTCCGGCGCGAGATGTCCAGACTACCCATCAGCAGATACGATGCGCTTGTTGTCTGCGTTAAATTGATAATTTGCCGCACGTATCCGGCGCTCACCGTGCTTGCTGTGAGCAAGAAAGAACTCTGTGTCAGGCTTCCGCCGGATTTGTGCATACTCACAGAAGCCATATCTGCCCCTGCCGCCATGGCGGAGATGGGGAGATTATCTCCAAAGTAAAAATGCGTCCCATGGGCTTCATCTGCCAAGACAAGCATCTCATGAGAATGCGCCAGCTCCACAATTGCCGGTAAGTTGGAGCATATGCCATAATAGGTGGGATTATTCACCAAAATCGCCCTCGCGTCCGGATTCTCTCGGACTGCCCGCTCGATCGATGCCATGGGCATACCCAGTGAGATGCCAAGTTCCGGATCTACATCCGGATTCACATATACCGCATGTGCGCCGCAGAGCACCAAGGCATTGAGCACGCTCCGATGTACATTCCGCGGCAGGATGATCTTATCTCCGCGCTTACATGCTGCAAGTACCATCGCCTGTACACTGCTGGTAGTGCCGCCCACCATGAAAAACGCCTGATGCGCGCCGAAAGCATCTGCTGTGATCTCTTCTGCCTCTCGGATGACAGAGACCGGATGGCAGAGGTTATCCAAGGGCTTCATGGCGTTTACGTCTATCTCCACGCACTTCTTGCCCAGAAAGTCTTGCAACTCTGCGTTGCCTTTTCCGCGTTTGTGTCCTGGTACGTCAAAAGGGACAACACGGAGTTTGCGGAAGCGTTCTAAGGCTTCGTAGATGGGTGCTTTTGATTGGTTCAATGGCGATACCTCCATTGCGTAATTGTTTCTTTTCTGCCGAAGGTCGCCTCCGGCGGGGTGATTTCGCCTGCGGGCGAGTTTCTTTTGTACCAGACAAAAGAAACCAAAAACTGGCTTAAGGGCTTCGCCCCTAAGAACCCCTTGCATGTAGGGATTGTTTGTATTGTGAAAGTGCTAGTGTGTCATTGATAGTTGTTGCATCAATTTGTTACCTTTGGCTTGTGCAGATTGGTAGCGGTACGCTTCTGGGGAGTTTTTGCAAACTGAAAGTCATTGCTGTATAGCAGAATCTTAAGATCAAAGCTTTGGGATGCTTGCATGAGCAGGTATCCAACATATAAGGTAATAGTGGAACAGTAGGCTTTCGGTCTCGTCCGGTCTCGTTATTGGACCTTGACCTTGGGATCCTTAAGGGCAAAGCCCTTGAGCCAGTTTTTGGTTTCTTTTGTCTGGCACAAAAGAAACTCGCCCGCAGGCGAAACCTGCCCCGTCGGAGACGACCTCAAAAAACAATCAATTAAACATATTCCGCCCACTATAAATCTCCACCATCTCTTTCTGCAAACTATCCTTGATCGCCTGCTGCGCATTCGCAGAAAGCACCTTGGTCGTCGAGTTAAAGAGATAATTCTCCAGCGCAATCTCTCGAATGAGCATCTTCGTATGAAACAAATTCGACTCCTGCAAGTTGATATCAACCGCCTCATACCGTTCCAAGGTCTCCGGCGCGATGAAGTCCTGAATGGAGTCAATCTCATGATCCATAAAGTGCTTTTTCCCATCCACATCCCGCGTAAATCCGCGGACGCGATAGTCCATGGTGATGATATCAGAGTCAAAGCTCCCAATCAGCATGTCCAGCGCGTTGAGGGGTGTAATCTCCCCGCAAGTCGCAACGTCGATATCCACACGGAAAGTGGCAATGGAGTGATCCGGATGATGTTCCGGATAGGTATGCACTGTAACGTGACTCTTATCCAAATGAGCCAAAGTCATCTCCGGACAAAGGCTCCCCATCGGATCGCCGGAAATGAGAAGCGTCACACTAGAGCCTTGGGGTTCATAGTCTTGACTGGAAATATTTAGTACATGCGCCCCGATTAGATCAACAACCTGCAAGAGAATCCCGGTGAGACGTTCGGCGTTGTACTGTTCATCGATATAGGCAATATATTCTTCTTGCTCCCGCCTGGTTTTGGCATAGCAGACATCGTAGATGTTAAAACTAAGCGCCTTTGTCAAATTGTTAAATCCATAGAGTTTGAGCTTCTCTGTCATATCTTTTGCCCCCATGAAAACAAGTGAAAATTGTACACATATATACAGCATATATCATACCATAATCAGACATAAAAACGCAAGAAAAATGGGAGCGGTAAATGCGCCCCGTCTTCCCAGATCAGGTCAGATATATCGCGACCCTACGGTAGGGACACCATACATGGTGTCCGATTGCAATGATACCCACGGAACGATGTGGACATTATTCTGCAATGTATAGCATCGTCGTAGGGGCGGCTAATAGCCGCCCGCGGGCGATTGATAATCGCCCCTACAGTGATCCCATATGTTATGCGGGACGCTGGGGACAGCGTCCCCTACGAGTTGCCAGCACAAACAGGCGCGCTATAGTGCCCACTTCCAGAAAAATCGGAACCGATGCAAGCCTTGCATCGGTTCCGATTTGAGAACATTAGCGGGGTCTATGCCCACCACCGGGACGTCCGCCGCCGGGACGTCCACCCGGTCTGCCGCGATGGAAATGCGGGTGACGATGTGGGAAGAATGGGAAAGGATAATAAGGGAAACCAAACCACCAAGGGGAGAAAATCAGCGGATTGAACGCCTCGGCGGCGGGCTCGTGCATTGGACTCAGTGCCTCGGTCATGGGCATGTTCCCATCATCCATCATGCCGTCTGACAAAGCAAGCAGGAGAATGAGAATGAAGTCGTGCATGGACTCTTTTGTGTGTCCCAGAGGCATATCGTGGGCGAGTCCGCTTTCATGCCAGACTTGTTCTGCCATGCGGTCTAAATGCGAAGCGTCCATATGTGGTCCCATCGCGTGCCAGACGCGTCTTGCATGGGGCATGAGACGAATGTAGAGCATGTGATGATGGTGATGTACATGGTGGTGCCCATGGTGTTCACGATGTTCATGGGGACGGTGTTCTCTGGTATGATGATGTTGTTCGTGCATATGTATATGAAACTCCTTTACCTGTGGAATGCTCCATTGTATTCAGAAAAACCGCCATTGTTCACACATTGGACAAAAAAATATGGTATACTATTTCTTTGAGCCTTTTAATAAACTTATGTTTCTCTCTGCAGACGGTGGGGAAGAATAGAAAAGACGATCTAAGGTTTTTTGCTGCACCTTGAGGAAATCTTGAGATTTATATGGAATAATATATGAATCTAATCAAACTCTAATCTACACAGCATGATGATCTAATCTAAAGCCAGTATAGTATAAACACAAAAAACGAAGCTAAAGGGGAAATATGTTAAGATGCGAAAGAATCTGAAGAATCTTTTAACAGACAAGAACTCTCGCCGGAGGATACTCCCGGCACTTGGAGCGATCGTATTAATCGCCGCCGTGCTCCTTCCGCTCTTTTTACCTGGCGGCGGATATGCGCAGGCAAGAGAGAGCGTTCACTCAGTAGAAGCAGAAATTGGCACCATTGCCGCAACGGTGACGGCGACAGGGAATCTGCAAACCGTAAACGCTGAAACCATCCGCATCCCGACAGGGCTCACTGTAGATGAAGTGTTTGTAAGCCCCGGCGACATTGTATCAGCGGGAGATGCCCTTGCCACCTTTGATCTGGGTTCTGTCCAAACCCGCCTTGCAGAGGTGCAAGAGGAGATTGCAGAACTCGATCGGGAGATCGAGGGTAGCCGCAATGACACCGAGCCGACCCGCATCACAGCAGGCGTGTCCGGACGTGTCAAAGCAATTTTCGCAGAAGTTGGCGATGCCGTAGCAAGCACTGTGCTTACATACGAGTCCCTCATGCTCCTCTCCGTGGACGGACGCATGGCGGTAGACATTGAAACAGACGCGCTGCAAGCAGGTGACACCGTAACAGTCAGACTCTCCGACGGTACCGAACTCGCAGGGGACGCTGTCCCCAGCATTCCACGCGGTACAGTCACCATCACTCTTACAGACAATGGTCCACGTCTGGGCGAAGAGGTGACCATTCTGCAAGAGGATACAGTGATTGGCACAGGTGTTCTTCGTATTAACCAGCCCCTAGCCATAACAGGTACATCCGGCAACATATATCGCGTCCATGTGGAAGAAAATGCCCAAGTCAGCGCAGGCGCAACGCTGTTCACCTTGGAAGACGTGGACACAGCCCCTGCGCATCTGGCGCTGATTGCAGAACGCAACGAACAGGCAGAGGTACTGCGCACATTGCTCGGACTTATGCAGTCCGGCACTTTGACCGCAAACTTTGAGGGTATTGTTGAAGCTGTTTTCATCGGAGATGGTGCAAGTTCCGGCACATCCCAAATGCCGTCCATTCCGGCAGGGATTCCAGGCGGTGCAATCCCCGGATTCATGCGCGGTACGGTAGATGGAGAGCCGATGAATCTCATGCGTCTCTCTCAAGTGGAAGAGATCGAATTGGAAATACCGGAGATGCCAGAGATTCCGGAAGTGCCGGAGATTCCGGAGGCACCAGAACCGCCGGAGACCCCAGAACCGCCGCAACCACCGATTCCGCCGGAATTTCAAACAATCGACAGCTTAGAGAGTCTAAACCTGGCGCCGCCAATTATGGGTGCCTCACCACAGACAAGTGTTGGGGGGCAAAACTTCACAGGTACAGTCCAGTGGATGCCGGCGACCCCCATCTTTTTACCCGCCACCACATATCAGGCGCTGGTGAATCTGACTGCTAACGAGGGCTTCCTCTTTGGCTCTGGGGTACTAGCAGAGCTGGAAGCAGGTAGATTTCCCACAGAGGGTGCCACCGTCACAGGCGCACAGATGGCGGGAAATGCCTTGCAGATTACGCTCTTCTTTCCGCCAACCGGCGGACTGCCTGAGGGTATGATTCCCGGATTCCCGGAAATGCCTGAGTTCCCCGGACTACCCGGAATGCCAGCGTTTCCGGCATTCCCCTCCTTTCCATCAATCGGCGGATTTAGTATGCCGAGTATGCCAAACATGGACGCAAGCGCCATGATGGGCGCGGCAGGTGCGAGCAGTAATATCCAAACCTCCGCATTCACCATCGCGGCAGGGGAAGAGATGCAGCTTATCGTAAGCGTAGACGAGCGGGATATCCTAAGTCTTGCTGTGGGACAAAGCGCTGAAATCACATTGGAAGCCGCAGTGGGAGAGGTCTTTACAGGCGCGATCACCCGCATCAACGCATCCGGCACCACAGGCGGCGGTGCTGCCAGATATCAGGTAGAGATCACCCTCCCAAGAACAGAACACATGCTGCCGGGCATGAGCGCCTCGGCTGTGGTTACCACCTATGAAGTATCCGGCATCCTCATTCTCCCGGCAGAGGCGATACAGGAAGATTGGCCTCTTGTTTATGTGTACACAGCGCTGGTCAATGGAGAACCGGCAGAGCCGGTAGAGGTTCAGACCGGTCTGTCTGACGGCTTATACGTTGAAGTCATAAGCGGACTTTCGCCCGGCGATACCGTGTATTACATCGTGATTCAAACCCAGGGCTGGCCCATGTGGGGCATGGGTGGCGGTTGGGGGAATTAGTCCATGATTATATTCCAGGACGTATGCAAGACCTATCAAATCGGCACTGAAGTTGTCCGCGCTTTGGATCATGCCAGCCTGCACATTGGACAAGGCGAATTTGTCGCCATTATCGGTCCCTCAGGGAGCGGGAAGAGTACCCTGATGAACATTATGGGCTGCCTTGATATGGCAGACTCCGGCGTGTATGAGCTGGATGGACAGACGATTGAACAATACTCAGAGGGCGAACTCGCCCGCATCCGCAACCACAAGATTGGCTTCATCTTTCAAAACTTTAATCTTCTTTCAAAGATGACAGCATTTGAAAACGTAGAGCTTCCGCTTATCTATCAGCGCCTCTCTCCCAGTGAGCGTAGAGCGCGCGTGGAAGAAGTGCTTGCCCTAGTGGAACTCACTGACCGCAAAAAACATAAGCCCACAGAACTCTCCGGCGGTCAACAGCAGAGGGTGGCAATCGCCCGCGCCTTAGCGACCAAACCCAGCCTGCTATTAGCTGACGAACCGACGGGGAATCTAGACTCTAAAACCGGGAAAGAGATCATGGCGCTCTTCAAACGGCTCCATGCAGAGGGGAACACCATTGTCCTGATCACCCACGACCAAGCGGTAGCAGATCAGGCAAACCGCCGCATTCGCATCAGCGATGGACGTGTGCAGGAGGTGGCGTAAGATGCTCTGGCAATGTATCAAAATGGCATGGAAAGCCATTGTCTCCAATCGGATGCGGGCGTTTTTAACCATGCTTGGCATCATCGTGGGTGTCCTTGCCCTTGTGGTGTTGGTATCCCTTGTCACAAGCGCGGGAGACGCGGTGACAGAGCAGGTGGAAGGGCTTGGCACAGACATGCTCCGCATCACCATCGAAAACGACGGCGGCAGACCTGTAAGATTGGACGAACTTGCGGCTTTTGCCGAACACGAAGACATCGGTGCAGTGGCACCCTTGAACCAATTCAGAGGCGTAGCCCGCCACGAGGACGAGAGCGGACGTGCATCAGTCTCCGGCACAACACCCAGTTATTACCAAATTTCCGGTCTAGTCCTCACAGGGGGACGTTTTCTCCAAACCGCCGATATTGACAACGCTACCCACGTGGCAGTGATTGCAGAACATGCGGCAGAAGAACTATTCGGCACCACATATGTAGTGGGTGCCACCCTAAACCTAGATGGTCGCCCTTTCCAGATTGTGGGTGTGGTGGAAGATCAGGAAAGTCTGACAAATCTTCTCATGCCAGGTTATACGATCTATATCCCCTTTACCACCGCAAGCCGCATGTCACCCATGGCAGGTGCGAGTGTCATTACCATGCTGGCATCCGCCTCTGATGGGGACATGAACCTAGCGGAATCTGCCATGCATGAGTTGCTTCTCACCCGCTTCCGTCGGGATGAAGATGCCTTTTCCATCTTCAACCAATCCCTCATGGCAGAGGCGATGGATGAGATTACAAGTATGCTGGCAAATCTCTTGGGCGGCGTGGCGGCGATTAGTCTGCTGGTCGGCGGGATAGGCATTATGAACATTATGCTGGTCTCTGTGACAGAGCGGACAAAAGAGATCGGTGTCCGCAAAGCAATCGGCGCGGGGCGGTGGAGTATCATGCTCCAGTTTCTCATCGAGGCGCTGGTTATCTGCTTGATCGGCTGTTTCATCGGCGTACTTGTCTCTTGGGGGATACTGCAAGTCGTATCCGTCATAGTGGGTGATTTGATGAACTTCTATCTTTCACCGGGCATTGTATCTGTGGCGGTGTTCTTCTCCGTCTTCATCGGCTTGGTGTTTGGACTCTATCCCGCCAATCAAGCGGCGAAAAAGAGACCAATCGATGCCCTGCGCTGGGCAGGATGATTATTGTAGGATATTGTCCCACGCTATACCCGCGTCCTTTGTAGGGGCGGCATTTTGCCGCCCGTAGTTTGCTGTGGGTTGGCGGGTGGCAGAATGCCGCCCCTACAGATAAGTACATTGTAAAACGCCTTCCACATCATGTCCTACAGGCTTAGAAAAATCTTAATCTTTTCACACCCAGAATCTTGATTTTCATTGATACACTGACTCCTAACTTACATAGTTAGGAGTCGATTTTTATGACACACAGAAGAAAGAGAAAGATAAAAAGACGTTTATTTGGTATTTTCACACTTGCAATCTTGGCCATCGGCTGTTATGTCTTTGCGACAGCCGGCAGCGGGGGCGATGGACGGATGTCAGAGATCACTGCCGGGGAGCGTTTACGCTTAGAAGCAGGTACAGCACCGGATGGACATATAGCGATGCCCGTTGCAGAACTCACAGATACGCAATACTTAAAACTTGTAAATCGAGATCATGGTCTCAGCGCCCCTGTGCGGGAGGGAAATTTGCGCACAGTTTGGCCGGACATGCCTGCGCGGACTACTTATGTGCAGATCCACAACACAGCCTTTTCCGCCATGAGAGAACTCTTTGCGGCGGCGGGGCAGGCGAATGTCAGTGGTCTGTTTATCGCAAGCGGCTATCGCACACATGCCGAGCAAAGCGAGCTCTATGCAAATGCGGCTGATCCTGCCTATGTCATGCCGCCGGGACACAGTGAGCATCAGTTGGGACTCGCCGCTGATATTTTATCAGGAGATCATACAGGCAGTATGCGTGATACAGAGGAAGCGCGATGGCTGGCGGAACATGCACCCCGACAGGGGCTGATTCTCCGCTATCCGGCGGACAAGACGGATATCACAGGGGTTCCCTACGAACCGTGGCATTTCCGCTATGTAGGGCGCGTACATGCATGGGCCATGGGACAACGTTCCTTTGTACTGGAAGAATACATCGAATACTTACGCTCCACAGGTGGTTTTCAGGCAGAATTGGATGGAAAAAACTACTATGTCTTGTATCAGCGCCCGGAAAATGGTATGATTTTCGTACCGGAGCATTCGAGCTTCCTGGTTTCATCCACCAATACAGGCGGATATGTGGTCACAGCATGGAGGTAGTTTCTTGGACTATAAGGTACTGATCTGCGATGACGATGCGGATATTTTAGCGGCGCTAGAAATCTATTTGCGGCAAGAGGGATATGATGTAATCTGTGGGCAAAACGGCTTTGAGGCATTGGAAGCTGTGAAGAGTCAGACAATTCATCTCATCTTGTTAGATGTGATGATGCCAAAAATGGACGGCATCACCGCCGCTGTGAAGATTCGGGAGATGAGCAATGTGCCGATTATATTCCTGTCTGCCAAGAGCGAGGATACAGATCGGGTACTGGGACTCAACATGGGTGGGGATGACTATATTACAAAGCCATTCCATCCTGTAGAGCTGATGGCGCGGGTCAAAGCGGCGCTGCGGCGCTATGCGCGTTTGGGCGGGCTGGATGGAACGCCGCAAACAGCGTCTGCGTCCGGTGTTTATCAAACAGGCGGTCTCGTGCTGGATGACAATCAAAAGCGGGTGAGCGTGGACGAAGAAGAGGTTACGCTCACCGCACTGGAGTATAATATTTTGAAATTTCTCATGTCCAACATGGAGCATGTGTTTTCCTCCGGGCAGATTTATGAAGCCGCCTGGGGCGAGCCTGCTTTTCATGCCTCAAAAACCGTGTCTGTGCACATTCGGCATATCCGTGAGAAGATCGAAATCAACCCGAAAGAACCCCGCTATCTGAAAGTGATCTATGGGCTGGGGTATAAGGTGGCGCGGCATGATTAAAGTGTTTTGTCATCCCATTATAAAGCTTCTCTTATTTCTGGGCGGCTTTGCATCCGGGATTTTTATCCTCCGCTCTGTCAATCTCACTTTCGATCGTGCGGTTTCCTTTGCCGTCAGTACGGAGACGCTCCTCACAAGCCCGCTTTATGAGGGTGTGTTCTTTGGACGCGGACTCGTATTGTTTGTGCTTGCCTTTCTCCTCAGCGGCGGACTTTTGTTGGCTTCTGTCTGGAAAACAAAGCTGAAGCCGGAGCGTCCTAAGCTCCTTGTGCTGTGGCGGAATCTTGATTTTGTACTGATGATCATCTTGGTCGGCTTGGTCGCGCTGTTTTCCTTTTATGGACTACGCCTTTTCTATGCGCAAGTCATGGCCACCTTTACTGTACAGCTCCACGAAGTCTTGAGCTTACCCTTTCTTACCTATACAGCCGGGGTATTCGCGGTGACAGAGCTGATCGCACGAATCCGAGACAAAGACCTTATGCGCACCTTGTACTGGCTTCGCTTTTTCCGCCTATATCCCCCTTGGAAACCTTTTGGTTTATTGATGTCTCTCCTGCTGGCGGGCAGTTTAGTTGTACTGCTTGCAACAACGCGGGAGATCGTGAGCCAGTCGACCTTTACCTCATGGACGAACTTCACAGCACTTTCGCACTCCACTGCCATCCCTTTTCAAACGGAGATAGTAGGAACGGAGGTGGTAAGGACTTTTGTACTGCCACCTGCTGTACCAGTGGAGCTTCTGCTGCCTTTTTCGCTGCTATCCCTGATTGCCACCACTTATTTTGTGACCTTTGCGCTGAACCTCTCGAACAAGTATGCCGAGGCAAGCGCTTCGCAAATCCGAGCGGAACAGTTTAAGAGTGAGCTGATTACCAATGTGTCCCACGACATCCGAACACCCCTCACCTCTGTGATCAACTATGTGGATTTGCTCAAGTCCCAGCCTCTAGAGGGCGAGGCGGCGGAGTATGTCTCGGTTTTGGGACGAAAATCTGATCGGCTCAAAATGCTCATTGACGATTTGATCGATGCGTCCAAGGCGAGCACAGGGAGCGAAGAAGTTTCCATGCAGACTGTCAATCTCAATGAGATTGTCGGGCAGATCGCGGGTGAGTTTGAGGATGATTTCCTCGCCGCTGGTCTGAGTCTTGTGCTGACAGAGCCGGATGAGCCGCTCTTGATCTATGCGGACAATCGGCATCTGTGGCGCGTGTTGGAGAACTTGTTCTCCAATGCCTCGAAATATTCCCTAACCGGAACCCGTGTGTTTGCAGAGATTGCTGAAAACCATGATGGGAAGTCTGTATTCACGCTAAAAAACACATCCCAAGCGCCGCTGGATTTGTCAGGAGACACCTTAACCGAGCAGTTTATCCGCGGTGACCGTGCCAGACAGTCTGAGGGCAGCGGTTTGGGGCTGTATATTGCAAAGAATTTAGTAGAACTCATGGACGGCAGCTTTCATATTCACGTCACAGGCGATCTGTTTGTGGTTGAGATAGAGTTTGTAGTCGCAAGCATGTGAAAGTAGGAATGCCTTTGTGATCTATTTTCCGCTGTGCTGCATAAGAAGCAAAAGTGCCGGAAAGGCAAGCCCAAAGCGGCAAATTGATCTCATCATAAGAAGGCTGAAAAAGGTTTGTTTTGCGAAAACTTACTTGACAAGTTTGCTCTATTGCGATAGAATGGAAAGTGTTCTATCAGAATAGAAAAACTATTTTCATAAAAACCAACTCGACTGATACAAAAGGAGAAAAGACTTAATGAAACGACTCATCTGTACACTACTTGCACTTCTCATGGTATTCGGCATGTTCTCAAGCACTGCCCTTGCCACAGATTCGGACACAGAGACCATTTCTCAGTTCTCTCTGCCCTTTAACGATGTAAACTCCGGAAACTGGTTCCACTCCTACGTGGCTGCCATGTATACAAATGACATTATGATGGGTGTCAATGCCAATACATTTTCCCCTCAGGGGACATTCAGCCGCGCACAAGTGCTTGCCACCCTGTTTCGCATCCACCACGGACGCACAGCAAGTATGAGCGATCCGAGAAATAATAATTTCACAGACGTGGAATCCGCATCTTGGACTGCACCTTATATCACATGGGCGGCAAACAATGGGATCACCACCACGACCAGCGGCACATTTGGTCCCGGTCAAGCCGCAGTCCGGCAGGAGATTGCACTGTTTATTCACCGTTATATTACGAATTTGACAGACATATCCCCTAGCTCTGTAGAAAATGCAAGATGGACTGCCTTTCCTGATCGGAATCAGATTGTCGGACAAGATGCCTATCTGGCGCTCCGCTGGGCGAATAACCGAGGTGTGATCAACGGCATTGCCAGCCAAGGTGTCTCCAGAATTGCGCCAACGGACACAGTAACGCGTGCCCAAGCCGCCACGATGCTTGCCAGACTCATGGGAGACGTAACAGGATGGCCCCAACCCCAACGAATCAATCTGGCAGAACTTTTGGATGAGCCTTTTGCCGCTGTGCAGCATCTATTTGGTCACCCAATGGGGACAGTTCCCGGCGCCTTTGATGTGACACACCGCTTCCGCAGCGGCATACTGGTCGGTGTTGACGCAAATGGCATCGTTGTAAATCTTCAGGTTACTTATGCGCAAACCAGACCCTCTATTGAGTTTCACTACAATGAAATCAGCGGCACATCCACCCGCCATGATGTGAGAGCAAGACTCGGCGCGCCCACCTCTTCTGACGGAATCTCCTACGCCTATTGGCTCAGCGGGGAAGTTTTTGTCGGACCTGTGCTCACATTTACCTTTGACTGTCAGAATAATGACAGAGTATCCACCATACTGTTTACGCACCCTGTATAATATACTTGCATAGATACAACAGTCCCTGCATTCATCATTGAATGCAGGGACTGTTTCCATATTCGGCTCTTATTTGCTGGGTACAACTTCCAGCCAGTATCCATCCGGGTCACTGATGAAATAGATGCCCATTTCCACGTTTTCATAGCAGATACAGCCCATCTCTTTGTGCTTTGCGTGTGCCGCGTCGAAATCGTCTGTGACGAAAGCCAGATGGATTTCATTCTCACCCAAATTATAGGGCTCTGTCCGGTCACGCAGCCAGGTAAGCTCTAAACGATGGGGAGACTCCCCGTCACCAAGGAATACCAGCTTAAAGCTTCCATCATCCGCCACGATTTCTCGCGTTGGGACAAGCCCTAAGGCTTCTTCGTAGAACTTGAGACTTTTATCCAGATCCAAGACATTTTGATTGTTATGGCAGAAAGTAAATTTCATGGTAAGATTCCTCCAATTTCAAGTCAAGATGCTTTGGATTATACCACAGTATGGAGTAGATGGCTACTGTTTCCCCTCAGGTTTCACGATGGGACTCCATAGCTCGCAAGTACCATTTTCATCAAAATATTCAAAATGTATCGGATATTCCACGTCGATTTCAACGCCCAAAGTCGATTCTACTGTCTCAAAAAATTCATACCAAGTCGCAAGAATAGACGCGCCCTTTGGCACAGTCCCCACAGCAAAATATCCGGCAGGCACTTCTACACGTGTCATACCCTCCGGGGTTTCTCCCGCTGTTTCAACACTAAGCTGATAAATCATCTGCTTGTCTTTTGACATCCATGCGGCGAAATACAAGTTGGGTGAGAGCCCCCTTAGCTTGTTCTCATATTTCTCTCTCAACAGTGCACAGTCTTTTTCAAGGGTCTCCTCGCTGGTTTCCATGGCATAACCGGAAACATAAAATGTGTCTCTGTTCTCAATTCTCATGTTCATTGTATAAAACTCCTCATTTATTGCCTATTTGGCAGATTTTTTAAGAATGTATCAATCTCTCGGCAAATGACTCTGCGAAATTCACGCTGTCCATGAATATTGACATGGGTACTTCCATCAACAAACACATGTTTTGCATGTTCACCCAGCTTCTCCGAATATGCGTTTAGATACCTTTGATATCTGGCATCTTCTTTCGTTTGCCCGGAACTGAGTAGCAAAATCGGAAGTTTCAACTCAACTTCCAGAGCCAACACTTCACGTAAGTTGTCGGGTAAAGCTCGCATTTGTGCCACGACTGTGCCCATATGACTTGGTGTACCTGCCATTGCGACAATCTCATCTTTTGTATAGCCCTCTTGTATATACGCCTGCCGCTCACCCTTGATTTGCAAAATTAGCTTTGTCAAAGCTACGCCGAGTCCGATGGTAAATTTTGAATGTTTTTGCACCGACAATTGTTCCAGTTTCTTTTCGGGAAAAGTCAACAGATCTATAAAAGGCTCTACCGTGGGCAAGGTATCAAGTAAAACCAAAGCCTCGATCTCCTCTGGATAGGTGGCGGCGTAATATTCGCAATAAATACCGGCACTAGAGTAGGGCATTAATACATAAGGCGGTTTGAGTCCCGCTAGCTTCAATGCTTTTCGTATTTCCTGTACATAGTTTTCATTTGTATGCGGTCTGTCGGTACAGTCACTCAGTCCATAGCCAAAAAATTCAATGGTACATACAGTGTGATTTTGCGAAAGCTCACGCATAAGCGGGGCGAAGTCTGCGGTAGGCAAGGTTGGACCAAGGCTGGACATTCGCACATCCCAGCCGGGCAGTAACACAATGGTTTTCTCCCCATGTCCCATCCGCTGTATGTGCATATTTTTACCCTGAATATCCACCAATTGTCCTGGAATATTAGCCATTTTGTCCATCTCCTCTCATTTTAAGAGATAATGCAAGTTGTGATATCCTCATGGGATAAACCCAAATCAAGACAACCGCAGGTTTCAAGATGTTCAGGCAAAACTTTCCGATTGGGCTTGCGCTTAATGGGAAGCAAGCGGGTGATGTTGTCAATCAGCGATTCATCATACACATTAAAGCCAAGCCATTTCCCATCATGGAGAGTTTCTGCTTCATCGTATGTCTTACAGATTGCTTCGCCGAAACTTGCTCGCTGTTCGTCAAACTTCTCTCGCTCGTCCTTGCCGAAGACAATGCACACGATAAAATACCCCTCGCGAATCGCAAGGGTGATCAGGGTTTTACCGCCGCGTCGGAAATATAAGTTGTTGTAATACTTATGTGTCGGTTTGCCCTCCTGCCACAGTTCGTCCAGAACATAGTGAAAGCGAATGTGTCCGACTAGTTTCTCCCAAGCGGGGCTTGCGTCTCCAAGCATTGCTCGGACTTCCTTGTAAGCTTTGATTGTTCTATCCATTCTTTTTTCTCCAATCTACGGATTGTCTCCTAATTCCTGTATCGGGATATACACATCCTGCTGGTATCGGTTCAATTTTATGGCGATATCCCAGGGCAGAATTTCCTCAATCATTTCAGCGCCATCTATAGGATTGAACGCATCGCTTTGTGTGACCCAGTCTTTCAGGAGGACAAAGGTATCATCCATATCTTCCATAAAGGAGCTTGCCACGGCATATAAGCCGCCTTGGAAGTGTTCATCCACATATGGGCTTTGATTTTCATAATCAGCGGGAATCTCCATCATCATAACCCATTCGCCATTGTTTTCCTTACGAAAAAAGCAATTGTGAAAACCGGGGTTTGGATGAAAACCATAGCAAGCAAAGAGATTCTGCATTTTATCTAAATCTAAAGTTTCAATCTCTCCCGTATACAAACGAGAAGTCAACATACGTTTAGAGGGCAAGCGGAGGATTCGGACATCATGCAGTTTTAAAGCTTTACGGCTGACCTCTGAAATCCGCTCAAATGAGATGGCTTCCTGCTCCTCTGCCACAGCAAGGCGCTTTTCTGTTTCCTCATAAAGCAAAGAGATAGCCGATATCTTTTTGACACCACTGATGAGCATTTTGTGCAGAAAATCATCCACAAGTCGCCGAAGCTCCGATAAAGCGGTAATCTCAAGGTCAAGTGCATCCAGCTTGTCTACAAAAGATTGTATCAATACGGACATGCTCTCATTTTCAAATATGGAAACGATATCTTTGATGGGAATTTGCAGTTTGCGCAAAACAATGATCTGCTTTAGTCTCTCCAAAGCAGCCCCATCATAGTACCGCTGTGCCTTATTCTCAGGGTGCTGGCTCCAAAGCAGTCCCTTTTCCTCATAATATCGGAGTGTCCTGCTTGACACGCCAAAGGTTTCCACAACTTCGTTAATCCGAACTAAGTCCATGAGATCACCTCCCAATGCTATTATACAAGTTGACGCAGGGTCAATGTCAAGGATAAGAGCAAATTTTCACACAAATCTCTTGTAGGGGCAGACCTTGTGTCTGCCCATAAAGCAGGGCAAAGGGGAAAAATCGCGGGAGCTTGTAGGGGCGGGCTTATCCCGCCCGCGTATCCCTGATGGTGTGCCTCGGGCGGGATGACCCCGCCCCCACAAACCACTCCCGGGCAAACACAAGGTTTGCCCCTGCGGTGGATTTCCGCTATAATGGGAGCAATCATAAAGGGTGCGGGCGATTGATCATCGTCCCTACAGGGCGCAAAGGAGCAACACATATGCTACATCTGATTCTTGGTCGGGCTGGGAGCGGGAAGACGGGGGAAATTTTCGATGCTATCCGTCAGCGGGTTGACGCAAAGCAGTCAGGGACGATTCTTCTGGTACCGGAGCAATATTCTCACGCCGCTGAGCGGGAGTTGATTGCACGCTGCGGTGCCGGTGCGAGCTTATATGCGGAGGTGCTCAGCTTCACGCGCCTTGCTCGGCGCGTGGCGGAAGAACTGGGACAAATGGGCGCACCTCTCCTAGACGAGGGCGGTCGGATTCTCACTATGCGCATGGCCTTGGAGGCGGTTTCCAGTGAGCTCAAGCTCTATGGCGGGATGAGCCGAAAGCCTGCGTTTTTGCAGGGACTTTTGGAGACGATTGATGAACTCAAACAGTGTACACTCACGCCAGAGATGCTGGATGACGCAAAGACCTTTGAGTCGGGCAGTCTGTCTGATAAATTGCACGACTTGGCGTACATACAGGCGGCCTATGACAAGATCAGCAAACGGACAGATCCACGAGATGTGATCACCAGATTGGCGGATACCATACGCGAGAGCAGTGTGGTACAGTATGCGTTTCTTATCGATGCATTCTCCGATTTTACTGCCCAAGAGATGCGCGTATTCCGTGCACTTCTGGCATCGGGGACGGATTTGACCCTTGCCCTCACCTGCGGCGGGCTTGCAGATGACACACCCCTCTTTGAACCTGCCGTCAAAACAGCGGGGCAACTCTTGCGGCTGGCTGAGGAACGCGGACAGACCGTGACTTTTTCCACGCGTGAGCCGCGTACCGATCTCCCGGAAGAGCTTGCTGTGATAGAGCAGTGCCTCTTCTCTTCCACTCCCATGCAAACACAGAATGTGACAGCGGGTGCAGTTGAACTCTACACCGCTCAGACACCTATGGAGGAATGCACGCTTGCAGCCGCGAGGGTGCGGACACTTGTGATGGATGCGGGCTATCGCTATCGGGATATCGCAGTTGCGGCGCGGGGATTTGCAGAGTATGAGACCATGGCAGAACACGTGTTTTCCCGCTACGAGATACCTGTCCACATTGCGCGGAAAGCCTCTATTTTAGACAAGCCCATTTTGCTCTTATTTACTGCCGCCTTGGATATTCTCGACTCCGGCTGGCGTTTTGAGCCGATATTCCGCTATCTGCGTACAGGACTTGCAGGTGTCTCGCAAGAAGAGACCGATCTGCTGGAAGACTATGTACGGATGTGGAATATATTTGGCAACACCTGGACACGGCAGGCAGATTGGCGTGAAAATCCGGCGGGATATGGCGCACCCTTTGGGGACACAGAGCAGGCAGAACTTGCCGTCATCAACGCTCTGCGACGGAGAGTAATGTTGCCGCTCAAATCCTTGGCAGATGCGGGACAAAAAGCAAAAACGGCAGCCCAGCAGGGTGAAGCCTTGTATGCCTTTTTGGAGACCATTTCTCTACCGGAGACTTTGGAGCAAACGGTCACACGACTGTGGGAATCCGGACGGGAAACCTTAGCTGCGGAATATAGTCAGATTTGGGATATCTTGGTCAGTGCCTTGGATCAAGCGCATACAATCTTGGGTGACACGCCTATGGATCAGAAAGAGTTTTCCGCTCTTATTCGGCTCACCCTCTCCGGATACAGCATTGGTGCGATTCCTCAGACTTTAGATCGGGTGCAAGTGGGGGAACTGGATCGCACAAGGCGAAGAGACCTGAAATGTTTGATTGTTTTAGGCGCGACAGACGAGCGGCTACCGGCACCCAGCGCCGGAAGCGGCGTGTTTACCGAGGATGAACGCTTGCGTCTGGGAGAAATTGGACTTGCCCTCTCCGGCAGTGCTGTGGAGAGCGTGCATCGGGAGGAGGCGATGATTTATCATGCCTTTTCTGCGCCATCCAATCGGCTGATACTATCACAGCCGCAACAGGAAGAGGATGGGAGAGAATGCCGTCCATCCATTGTGCTCCAACGGATACAGAAGCTTTTCGGGCGAGAAGCTGTACCTGTTTCTTCCGCCGATCTGCGCCTACTCATCAATGCGCCGGAACCTGCCTTTGATTTGGGACTGTCCTCTACCGCGCGGAACCCCCTTGCCGCCCAAGCACGTGCCTATTTTGCAGGTGACCCCCGCTTTCTGGCAGTGTCCCGACGGATACAGCAGATTGCGGGTGCGCTCTCAAACACGACTACAGGGGCGCTTTATGGGGAAAAACTGCGGCTCTCCGCCTCGCGGATTGAAAGTTTTGGGGCTTGTCGCTTCCAGTACTTCATGAGATATGGTCTTCGAGCAAAGGCACGGAAAAAAGCAGAGCTTGACGCACCCATGGCGGGAGATTTCATGCACTATGTTTTGGAACACGTCACACGTGCCATCCGAGACGGCGGTGGATTCCACGCGCCTGTCGCAGATACCTGGCGTGAGCTGACAGATCGCTATGTGGAGGAATATACAAAGCTGCACCTGGGCGATATGACAGAGAAGACCAGCCGTTTTCACTATCTCTTCCGGCGGCTTCGGCGAGATACCTATCAGGTGGTGGAGGATATGGTGGAAGAGCTCAAACGCGGTGACTTTGTGCCACTGGATTTCGAACTTACTTTCGGCGAGGGGGCAATGCTTCCCCCTGTGGAACGCTCAGCCGATGGCATAGAACTCAGTCTCCGCGGTGCGGTTGACCGGGTGGATGGCTGGGTACAGGATGACACACTTTACCTGCGTGTGGTGGACTACAAAACCGGACGAAAAAAGTTTTCGCTCTCGGATGTTTGGTATGGGATGGGGATACAAATGCTTCTGTATCTCTCAGCACTTGTCCAACTGGGGGGCGCGCATTACGGCGGGGCGAAGCTCCAAGCGGCTGGTGTGCTCTATGCGCCGGCGCGGGATGTGATTGTGTCCGCACCGAAACATGCGTCCTCTGAAGAGATTGACAAAGCACGGCGGAGGGAGCTTGTGCGCTCTGGGCTTATCATAGATGATCCGAATGTGGTTGAAGCGATGGAGCGGGGGGAGAAATGGTTTATTCCGGTGAAGTGGAATAAAGAGGGCGAACTGACAGGTGAAAGCTTGGTCTCAGCGGAGGACTTAGGACGGCTTTCCCGCCATATTGATCGGACACTTTTGGCTTTGGCAGGGGAGATGGAATCCGGTTCAGTGCGCGCGCTTCCCCAGTCGGGCAGTGTGGAGAGTCCTTGCTCCTTTTGTGACTATCGGCTGACCTGTCATTATGATCCGGAGACAGACGGCACCCGCTATTTAGAGAAGATGTCAAAAGACGCGGTGCTGGAAGAATTGAAGGAGGTGGAGAGTCATGGCTGAGTTTGCGCCAACACCCCAACAGCAGAGCGCCATTGACGCACGAGAGACCAACATCCTCGTTGCCGCCGCTGCCGGGTCGGGGAAGACCCGGGTCTTGGTGGAACGGCTGATGGACCAAGTGGAAGCGGGACTTGATGTGAGCCGATTTCTCATCATCACCTACACGCGGGCGGCGGCACAGGAACTGCGCGGGCGGATTTTGACGGAAATCGGCAAGCGGGAAGCGGCGCGTCCATCGAAGCATTTGCAGCGGCAGAGAGCCTTGCTCTACAGTGCGGATATCGGTACCATTCACGCTTTTTGCAGTAAATTGATTCGGGAGTTTGCCCATGTCTTACACATAAATCCTGATTTCCGGACGGCGGACGAATCGGAAGCGCGGCTCTTACTCCGCACAGCGCTGGAGGATACGCTGGAAGAACGGTATCGGAACCTAGATGCCTATCCAGGTTTTGTTGAACTTGCCGACACCATATCCGAGGGGCGGCGGGATCAAGCGCTGGTGGACGCAGTGCTGGATGTACATCAAAAACTCCTCAGCCATGCCTATCCTGATGAGTGGGCGGCAGAACGTTTGCGTGAGCTTGAGATCAGCGGGAAGCAAGACGCAAGGGAGACGATCTGGGGACGGTTTTTACTGGATGCCGTACATCAAACCGCTGATTTCTGGCTGCGGGAGATGGCGGAAGCCAGAGAGAGCTTCTCTGCTGATGAAGCCTTTCTCAAAGCCTACGGCGGGAGCTGGGATGAGACCATCGCAGGGCTTGCACGACTTGTGGTGGCGGCAAAGCGGGGATGGGACGAGGTGTATGCCTGCTTCCCCATCTCTTTCCCACGGGCAAAAGCTGTGCGAGGAGATTACGATCGGCTCAAAGACTTGCGGCGGCGCTGTAAGAGCGGGATGGATAAGCTGACAGAAACGTTTGCGCTCCCATCTAGTGAGCTATTTGACGATATGCGCGCCACTGCCCCTGTACTCACCGCGCTCATTGCGCTGACGCAAGATGTAAATCAGTCCTATCAGCAGGAGAAAGAGCGGCGTTCTTGTCTTGATTTTTCGGATTTGGAGCATCTAGCCGTCAAACTGCTCATCGATGGGGAAACAGGTGCGCCAAGCACCGTGGCAGGAGAGCTTGCACAGCGATATACAGAGGTGATGGTGGATGAGTTTCAAGATGTCTCTCACATCCAAGACCTCTTGTTTCGCGCCCTCTCGGAATACGGCACCCGGCGGTTCATGGTGGGGGATGTAAAACAGTCTATCTACCGTTTTCGCTTGGCGGACCCCTCGATTTTTCTGGGCTATTATCGCAAGTTCCCGGAATGTGCGGGAGATGAATCCGGCTCTCGGCGGAAAGTCTTGCTCTCAAAAAACTTCCGCTCCCGACCGGGGATTTTAGAAGCGGTCAACTTCCTGTTTCGCCGCATCATGTCCCCAGCATTTGGCGAGATGGAGTATGGGGACAAGGAAGCCCTCTACCCCGAACGCACAGAATCGACTGATGACGCGGCGGGGGTGGAACTCCATGTCCTCGATCTCAAAGCTCTCCCAAAAGACGGCACGGATGATAGAGAGATGGCAGAGGCACGGCATATTGCGGCGCAGATTCAGTCTTTGCACGAGACAGAGGCTTATCACTGGGGCGAGTTTGCCATCTTGCTCCGCAGTGTTTCCGGCAAGGCGCGGCGATATGAGCGGGCGTTGGAAGAACTGGGAATCCCGGTGAAAAAGTCCGGCGGGGCGGACTTTTTCTATACAGAAGAGGTGGCGACCATCTTCGCGCTCTTGCAAGTGATTCAAAATCCAAGGCAGGATGTGCCGCTTGTGGGGGTACTGCGTTCGCCCCTTTTCTGCTTCACGCCGGATGAGCTGGCGCAGATTCGGCTTTCAAGTCCTGAGGGTTCGTTTTATGAAGCGCTTAGGGTATATGCTGTGGATCATACGAAATGTGCAGATTTCCTCGCAGATATCACCCGCTATCGAGACGCAGCGCCGGATATGCCGGTGGATCAATTTTTGTGGCATCTGATTGCGGGAACAAGTGCGCTTGCTATCTTCGGTGCGCGGACAGGCGGTGCAGCACGGCGGGAAAATCTACTGGCGCTCCTCGCCTATGCGCGGCGGGCTGTCTCCGGTGGATGTTTGAGTCTGTTTGATTTTGTGGCACTCTTAGAGAAACGTCTGGAGCAAGGGGATGTTTTGCAAGTGGCTTCTCTAGATGGCGGGGCAGATGCGGTATCGATTATGAGCATTCACAAATCCAAGGGATTGGAGTTTCCTGTGGTCTGTTTGCCGGACCTGTCCAAGCGTTTTAATCAGCAAGACGCGACAAAACAAATCCTTGTCCATCCCACCTTGGGTTTTGGCTCTATGCGGCGTGATTTAGAGCGAAAAATCCGCTACTCTACGCTGGCACGAACTGCCATCGGACAAAAACTCAAACAGGAGACCCTCGCCGAAGAACTGCGCGTTCTCTACGTTGCCATGACCCGGGCTGAAGCACGGCTTGTGATGACAGTCAGCCTGGACGATGCAGAGAAAACCCTGTCAGAACTGGCGCTTCGCACCTCTGACCCGGTGTCGCCGCAAGTGTTAGAGTCGGCTTCTAATATGGCACAGTGGATCTTGCTCCCCGCCATGCTTCGTCCGGAGGCGATGTCTCTGCGCGGAGATGCCGTAGTGCCGCTTGTTTCCTGTGACTATCCTTGGAAGATTACGCAAATTGCCTGTGAGCCAAGTAAACTGCGCCGTCTGCCTGTGGAAGCGGATGCCAATATTCCACTCCCCACCGCCCCGCCGGATGCGGACTTTGTACGGACGATGGAATATCGCTATCCCTACACAGGGGCGGTTGATCTTCCCAGTAAGCTCACAGCGACTGAGCTGAAAGGTCGCACCCTTGATCGGGAGGCAGGCGAAGAGGCAGAGCCTTATCAGGCGAAGCCCATGCAGACCATCTTCCGCAAGCCTGATTTCATTGAACAAAATCGCCCCCCAACTCCTGCAGAGCGGGGGACTGCTATCCACTTGGTGATGCAATACATCAACTTTGCGCATTGTCTTGATCTCATGGGAGTAGAGACAGAGATTACACGCCTTGTACAAGAGGGGCGGATTCCGCCTCGGCTTGCACCTGCGATTGATGCGCAGGCGATCCTGACCTTTTTTCAGAGCCCCCTCGGTCAACGTGTGCGATCCGCAGAGACACTACGGCGGGAGTTTAAGTTTTCCCTTTTGGTTGCTGCGTCTGATCTGCTTGAAGCGAGGGATGTGGACGAACAAGTGCTTTTGCAAGGTGTCATTGACTGCTATCTGGACGAGCCGGACGGACTGGTGCTCATTGACTTCAAGACAGACTATATTCCAGTGGGCGGACTCGAAGCCAAAGCTGTGGAATATCGGGAGCAGATGACCGCCTATTCCTACGCGCTAGAGCGGATTACAGGTAAGCGAGTGAAAGAGACGATGCTTTACTTCTTTAGCGCCGGAGAGAGTGTTATGCTTTAGGGACACGAGAACAATCCTCAGTCAGCTGCGCTGACAGCTCCTTTGGAAAAGGAGCCTATGGGGACTCGTTGACATAGGCATGCAATGCGTGCTATAATAGTGATATAAAAAGGAACTACCGCTTGTGATTGGGCGGCTCAGTCCTTGTAATAGGGTGAGACGTCTTCACTTATGAAGGCGTCTCGGTTTATTTATTCCTGTGTTCTAAACACAAGGCAATAATTGCTACAAGCAACACTCCAAGCTGAAACAGCTCTGAGTATGTAACCATAAGCACCACCCCCTCTCTGCGAAGGAGTGACCAAGCCGCCTAGCGGTAGTTCCTGACATGATTATACCGCACGAGCAAGCTTATGACAAGATTTTCTGATATGAAAAACTCCCTTGGAACTCAGGTTTGAGTTCCAAGGGAGTTTTTTATTTACAATCCAGTCCCCATTCCCAGCATGGCGGCTCCGATGATTCCTGCGTCATTCCCCAATGTGGCAGCGGCGATTTTTGTCCGGCGTACGCCGCCGAATACTTCCGCTTCCACCATCTTGGTGATGGGCGCTAAGAGCTTATCCCCCTGTGCGCTGAGCCCGCCGCCGATGACGATCATTTCCGGTTCCAAAATGGCAATCAGGCTAGTAATTCCAAACGCTACATAACGCAAGTATGTCTCCAAGACACGGATTGCCGTTTCATCTCCTAAATCTGCCGCGTCAAACACTGCTTTCCCTGTGATTTGTGCGTTTTGGGCGAGGCGGGACTCCGGATGAGCCGTCACCGCTGCCTTTGCCTGACGGACCAATGCCGATGCGGAAGCGTATGCTTCCCAACAGCCGTGACGTCCGCAGTTGCATCGTTCGCCATCCATGGTGATCGCCATATGACCGATTTCACCCGCACCGCCGAATGCGCCGTTTAAGATTTTGTTGTCTATGATAATACCGCCGCCAACACCTGTGCCCAGTGTGACGGTGACAGAACTTCTCGCCTCTTTGGCGGCACCGGCGACGCTTTCGCCCATGGCTGCTGCATTGGCATCGTTTTCTAAGTAAACAGGAACGTCAAAGGTATTTTGTATGATATCCCGAATCGGTGCCTGCCGAATATCTAGGTTTGGGAGATATACAATCACACCTTGTTCCTTGTCATAGAGTCCCGGGACACCAATGCCGATGGAGGAAATGAATGCCGCACCGATTCCGCTGTCTGCCGCCACTTTCTGACAGAGCGCCACGATATCCGCGATCATTGCGTCCTGTCCTTTGTGGTTTCCTGTTGGCATACTGTCCTTGTGGATCAGCTTGCCCCTCTCTGAAACCACGCCTGCTTTCACGCTTGTACCGCCCAAGTCAACGCCTATGTAGTATTTCATGTGCGGATCTCCTTTTTCTCTGTCTTGTGCTATCTATCAGCCTATTGCAAATACACCCTATTTGTCAAGCCCCAAACGGCACTTGTATTGTAGGGGCAGACCTTGTGTCTGCCCGAAACGGCAGGGGTTGATAGGGCAGACACAAGGTCTGCCCCTACAGATGTCAATGCGATCCCCACAAAGCCCACGTGGGTTTTGCCGTGTTGGCGGTAAAAGAGAAAAAGATGTCAGCGTTTCAGAACGCCTCAAACATACTTTGCCATCTCTCGCCCCAGTCGTTGGATGATTCGCTTTTCCAGACGTGAGATGTAAGACTGGGAAATCCCCATCAAATCCGCAACCTCTTTTTGCGTCCGCTCCTGCACGCCGCCTAGACCAAAGCGCATGACAATGATTTCCCGCTCACGTTCCGATAGCTTCTCCAGTGCTTGCAAAAGCAAGGTGCGATCCACATCCTCTTCCAAGGCGCGCATGACGGAATCATTGTCTGTACCCAGAAGATCGCTAAGCAAAAGCTCATTGCCGTCCCAATCAGTGGAGAGGGGTTCGTCAAAGGAAATTTCTGTCTTCTGGTTATTTGTCTTACGCAAGTGCATGAGAATTTCATTCTCAATACAGCGGGAAGCGTAAGTGGCAAGCTTAATATTCTTATCTGCCCGAAAGGTACCCACAGCTTTGATTAGTCCAATGGTACCGATGGAGATCAAGTCTTCAATATGTATCCCTGTATTCTCAAATCGGCGTGAGATATAGACCACCAGACGAAGATTTCGCTCAATGAGCACCTGTCTTACAGCGGGATCGTCCTCTGCCAGACGGCTGATGTAATAGGCTTCCTCCTCTTTGTTGAGCGGCGGCGGGAGAGACACGCTCCCACCGATGTAGAACAAAGTGCCGGGTAGCCTGAGCCCTAGGCGATTCAGAAGTCCTTGCAATTTAACATAGAGCCGAAGACGAAATTTCATGATAGCATTCCTCCATTGATAAGAGCAGAATACCGCCCGCCGTCAGACACGCGGGTGGGGGATAGGGCAACAGAAACAGAGCGTACATCACGCCCGTCGATCTGCAAAGAATCCGGACGAAACGCAAGTAGAAAGCCATGTGTGACGCCCACAGATGTGAAAGGAATCAAATAGAGTGATCCGCTATCCGGTGTTGCTTCCAGGTCACACAGCAAATCCACCGGAGAGCGGGAACTGCTCAAAAGCGCAGCAGCTTCCGCAGAAAATAGGGAGAGGGCAGTTTCCGCTTCTACCACCAAGACAGGAGCGCCTGTAATGGGGTCTGTGAGGGAATGCCCGGTGTCTGAAAGCCCGGTACACTTGACCGTGCGCCCACGGCGTGTGATCTCCACCTGTAGGAGCCGTCCGCCCACATCTCGACCCAAGCGGGAGAATACGAGCTTCATCACAAGATAGCAAAACGCAAAACTGATTAGCAGTACCCGCAGATCAATCGGAAAGCCCAAATGTTCCCCAGATGAGGGGGTGGCGGAAAACAGAGAAAGCGCAAAGAGCGCACCTCCAAATGCCGCTGATACAGCAAAGAAAATCAGTGTGACTCGGAGCAGTCTCTGTTTTGCGCCGAAGACAATCAAAACCATGGAAACTCCGGACACAATCCGCATGGGTGCCACGAGTAAAAACCCAAACTGGGGCAAAAAAGCGAGGACAGCATAAATCGCCCCGAAGAGCGCCCCCAACCCAAGGCGAAGCCGTTCAATATGTACCGCCCCAATCTTCGCCGTGCTGAGTAATAAGAGGTAATTGACCACAAGATTGAGCAGAAACAGCGCATCCACATAGAGTATTCGCATAGCTTGACCTCCGACAAGCTCTAGTATAGCGGAGCGAGTGGGAGAAAAAGGTCAAAAAAGAAAGCCTGTGAACATGGAAATCATGCACAGGCTGTGGTAGAATGTAGATGTCGTGTATTGTAGGGGACGATGCCCACATCGTCCCGCTGTTGCAGTTCGCGGTGCACATCCATTTGTGCGGTGCAAATTTGATACATGGGACGCCCAGTGTGCGTCCCCTACGAAGAGCAATCTAAAACAAAGAGGTGACCCAAATGAGAAAGCCAATCGCAATCGCAGTGATCCTGTTCCTATGCCTAAGCCTTATCACAACAGCAGTCGCAATACCCCCGCACCTGCCTTTTGATGATGTCCAGCCCGATGACTGGTTCTTCGATGCCGTGGTATATGTCAGCGAAAACTACCTCATGCACGGCACATCAGACACGACCTTTGCACCCCATGGTACCATGAGTCGTGCCATGGCAGTCACAGTGCTCCACCGCCTGATAGTCCCAGTCGATATCCCGAACCCGGATCCATGGCCTTTCTCGGATGTACAGTGGGGGCAATGGTATAGCAATGCCGCACTCTGGGCAGCCGATAGAGGCATTGTAACAGGTGTCGGCGATAGACGCTTTGCGCCCCATGACAATGTGACCCGTGAGCAATTCGTGGTTATGCTCTATCGTCTTCGCAGGATTGACTATTGGGTGAACACACAATTAACTTTCTCTGACGCAGGCGATGTCAGCCCCTGGGCAGAGGACGCAATGCGCTGGGCGGTAAATGCCGATATCCTCCGCGGCGCAAATGGCATGTTGCGCCCACAGGGAGCCATCAGCAGAGCCGAATCCGCAGCGATGCTGCTCCGCCTCTCGCATTACGCCGCCATGGAGCGGGAGCGGGAACCTGCGCCGATGGAATTTTATGCAAGGCATGAACGTACAAACGCGGGACTTTGCTGTTGTGCACCTTCAAATCCTGAATATCCAGCTACAATCAGATCAATGGATGAGCTTGCTACATATATGGAAATTTACAGTGAGCATGTGCTTTGGTGGGATATGCATGGGAATCCCACCTACATGAACGATGAAGTATTTGGCATGTACACGGAAGAATTTTTTCAAGAGAGCTTTCTTGTAATTCTCTTTTTTGTCGAAAACAGTGGTTCTAATGGACATAGAGTGGACATGGTGTTAGACAATGGAGATATTCACGTTGCAAGACGTGTGCCGCCCCCCTGGACATCAGGTACTCCTGATGTAGCAGGCTGGCACATTATTCTTGAAGTAGAGAACAATATCATTCCAAAGCATATCAACCTAACTGTAACCACTGAAGAACGGGGAATATCCGAATAAAAACCCTTACCAAGCCAAAATCCAGCCGTGAGAATCTCTCACGGCTGGATTTTCACAACAATCACCAAAATTTTACGCTTCAGGCTTCCCTAACATGCGGAACATATTTTGCTTATACACCTCAACCCCCGGCTGATCAAAGGGATTCACGCCCTGAATAAAGCCGGAGAGCGCACAGGCGAATTGGAAGAAATAGACCAGCCATCCAAAAGATTCGTCCGAGAGTTCTGAAACACAAAGTTCCATCAAAGGCACACCGCCGGACACGTGGGCGGCATTGGTGGCGCGTTTTGCGGTTTCGTTGATGGATTCTAAGCCTTTGCCTGCGAGGAAGTTGATGCCATCTAAATCTTCCCGCATTTCAGGGATGCTTATATCCTGTCGGAAGCTGTCGAAAGAGACTACGGTCTCCATCAAGTGGCGCGCACCCTCTTGCAGGTATTGCCCCATAGAGTGGAGGTCAGCAGACAGATCAACGCTGGCAGGGAAGATTCCGCCGCCATCTTTACCCTCCGACTCGCCATAGAGCTGTTTCCACCACTCGCCCATATAGCGAAACGCAGGCTCATAGCAGGCGAGGACTTCAATTGTCTTCCCTCTGCGATACAGGGCTTGGCGGATGGCGGCATATTGCCAAGTGGGATTATCAAAGCTCATGTCTTCCGTATAGGTCTTCATCGCTTCAAAGGCGCCTGTCATCACCCGATCGATGTTAATGCCTGCAACCGCCATTGGCAAAAGTCCCACTGGGGATAAGACGCTAAACCGTCCGCCGATGCGCTCCGGGATGGAGAAAGAGACAAATCCCTCTTTCTCCGCCCATTGACGGAGAGAACCTTTTCTGCGATCTGTTGTCACATAAATCCGCTTCTTCGCACCCAAGTCTCCGTATTGGTTTTCCAGCATCTCCTTAAAAATCCGGAAAGAGAGCGCCGCTTCCAAGGTGTCGCCGGATTTGGAAATTACATTGATAGAAAAGTTTTTGTTGCGCAAAAGCGCCTTGATCTCATTCACATGGGCGGCGGAAAAATTGTTGCCCACAAAATAAATGTTCGGTGTAGATTTCGCCATTAGATTGTAATGGGGCGAACGGAGCAGGTCGATGGCAGCCCGTGTACCCAGATAAGAACCACCGATGCCGATCACCAGCAGCACGTCAGATTCAGAACGAATCTGAGCAGCAACGCTTTTGATCCGATCAAATTCAGCATGGTCATAGGTGTCCGGCAGGTTCATCCAAGTTCTCATTTCACAGTCCGGTCCGTATTGTGAGACCAAGGTTTCAGCAATCGCGCCCATCTGCCCCAGTTTTTGCCACTCGGCTTTCTCTAAAAAAGGCTTCAGTCCTGATTGATCCAGTCTAATCATAATTAAGTTCCTCCAAGGGTACTGTTGTCTTTTGTTTGCTATAAGTGCATCCTATCAAAAGTTTGGCATAAAATCAAGGGAAAAATGATTGACATTGGGCGCGTTTAAGGCTATACTATTTTAGCACAAGTATTGAGGTATGAATATAGATGCGTAAAAACCTAAACGACATAATCGGCAGACCCGGGGCAAAAAAGCCCTTTGCTTTCGAGCTAGACCTTGCGGGAATCACATTTCCCCAGGTCGAAAAGCTGGACACCCCCTTTGCGGTGAACGGCTATGTGGAAAACAAAGCCGGAGCCTTAGAGCTCAAGGGTGAGATTGCGATCTCTTTGACCTATATCTGTGACAGATGCATGAAACATGTCCCGGTGCGTGAAACACTTCCTGTGACAGCGCACTTGGCGGAAGAGCTCATTGACGAAGAAAATCCTGACATTTTCCTTGTGGAAAGCGGTGCAGTTGATTTAGATGAGGTATTCACCACAGCCTTTGTGCTGGCGATGGAATCCAAATTCGTCTGTGATGAAAACTGTGCGGGACTATGCACCACCTGTGGGGCAGATTTAAACCAAGGCGCTTGTACCTGCAACAAAGAAGTAGATCCTCGACTCGCTGCCCTGCAGCAGTTGTTAGATAAGGACTAAACACATGCTGTACGCAGCAACACCAATAGAGGAGGTGTATCAACAATGGCGGTTCCAAAGAGTAAGGTATCCAAAGCGAGAAGAGACAAGCGCCGTAGCGCACACTGGAAGCTGGACACGCCCAATATCGTGGCTTGCCCAAACTGTAACGCGTATCGTTTGCCGCACAGAGCTTGCAAAGCTTGTGGCACGTATAAAAATCGTGAAGTCGTTGCTGTAAAAGCGGCTGACTAATCAGTGTTACCGGAGCATAGAGGGGGCAAAACCTGCCCCCTCTATTTGCATATTGTGAGGCGCTGAGAGACAAGGCTCCGCTCAAAAGGAGCTGTCGCGCAGCGACTGAGGATTGTTCTTCACGAAAGTCTTGGCGCAGGGCAATCCTCCGGCACTTTGTGCCACCTCCTTTGAAAAAGGAGGCTTTGTGAGTCAGATGTTTCCTTACAATACAGGAAAGGAGGGCACAGGTATGCAGACAATCACCCATATCGCACCCGATTCTCCGGCTTTCGGTAAAGTAAAGCCGGGGGAGCAGCTCAAAGCCATCAACGGTCACCCAATCGGCGATGTGCTGGACTATGAATTTTACAGCTATGATAAAAACCCACTGCTAAACTTGCGAGATAAGGCGGGACAGTGGAAAATGGTGCGTGTCCAAAAGGAAGAGGGGGAAGATTTGGGGCTCACCTTTTCCACCTATCTCATGGACGAGCCGCGCTCTTGTGTCAACCGCTGTATATTCTGTTTCATCGACCAATTGCCGTCGGGACTGAGGGAAAGTCTGTATTTCAAAGACGATGATGTGCGGCTGAGTTTTCTAACCGGTAACTACGTTTCCCTCACGAACCTGTCCGAAGCGGAAGTTCAGCGGATGATTGACCTGCGTGTGAGCCCCATCAACGTCTCCATCCACGCGACAGATCCGGCAGTACGCGCTATGATGCTGGGAAATCCGCGGGGCGCAGACGGACTGGCGCTCATGTATCACTTTGCCCAAGCAGGGCTTATGCTAAACGCCCAAGTTGTTGTCTGCCCCGGTATCAACGATGGCGAGGTATTAGAACAGACCATGGAAGACCTAAAGGCCCTCTACCCCGCGCTGGGGAGTGTGTCGATTGTGCCAGTGGGTCTCACAAAATATCGAGACGGACTCTATCCCCTGACTGCTGTTACATCGGAATATGCATTGGATACCATCACCCAGGTGGAGAGATTTTCCGCCGGATGTTTGGAAGAGCTTGGGAGTCGTGTTTTTTTCCTGGCAGACGAGTTCTATCTGCAAGCAGCGCTTCCCCTCCCAAATGAGGAAGACTATGAGGGCTATCCCCAAATTGAAAATGGTGTGGGTATGCTCAGACATTTCAAAGAGACCCTCCTTGCAGCGATGCGCACACAGCAATACGGACACACGCCGATTCCCTTTTCCATCGTCACAGGCACAGGTGTTGCGCCATTTTTACAAAACTTGCTGACCACAGTGGCACAGCGATATGGCGGGATAAGTGGACAAGTCTGCGCCATCCAAAACGACTTCTTCGGTGAGGATGTGACCGTAGCCGGTCTCGTCACAGGGGGAGATATTATACAGCAGCTCCAAGGGCGAAACTTAGGACAAAGAATTTTTATCCCCCGCACCATGCTCCGGCATGGGGAAGACGTGTTCTTAGACGACTTCACAGTCAATGATCTCGCAAATCAGCTCGGCATCCCAGTTATTCCAATTGATCCGGATGGACAGGCGATGTTAGAAGCGATCTTTTCTTAGGGAGAATAGTGATGGGTAAACCACTAGTAGCAATTGTCGGACGTCCGAACGTGGGCAAGAGCCACCTGTTTAATCGTCTTGTCGGGCAACGTCTTTCCATCGTGGAGGACACACCGGGCGTGACACGAGACCGGCTCTACGCCGAGACCGATTGGAACGGCAGAAGTTTCGACATCGTAGATACAGGCGGCATCGAGCCGTCTACAGACAATGAGATACTGCTCTTCATGCGCGAGCAAGCGGAAATCGCCATCGCCACAGCAGATGTGATTGTTTTTGTCACAGACATCCATTCAGGCGTGACAGCTTCTGACCAAGACGTGGCGCAGATGCTTCTGCGTTCGAGAAAACCTGTGCTCCTCGCTGTCAATAAGATGGACAAGGTGGGGACAACAGATCCGGAGATTTATGGATTCTACTCCTTGGGTCTCGGTGACCCCATTTCTGTCTCCGCCCTACATGGACATGGCACAGGTGATCTGCTCGATGCCTGTGTCGCCCATTTCCCGCCGGAAGAGCCGGATGAGGAAGAAGATGATACGATCAAAGTTGCTATTATCGGCAAACCCAATGTGGGGAAAAGCTCTCTCACCAACCATATCATCGGCGAAAAGCGTGTCATCGTCAGTGATGTTGCCGGCACAACACGAGACGCGGTAGACTCTGCTGTAGAGAACGAGCACGGCAAATATGTCTTTATCGACACAGCGGGACTACGCAAAAAGAGCCGAATAAACGACCGTATTGAAAAGTTCTCCGTCCTCCGCGCCCAAATGGCAATCGAGCGGGCGAATGTCTGCCTCATCATGATCGACGCCAGAGAGGGAGTTACCGAACAAGACACCAAAGTGGCAGGTCTCGCCCATGAAGCGGGGAAAGCCAGCATTATCCTAGTCAACAAGTGGGATTTGGTAGAGAAAGAGACGGGTACCATGGAGAAAATGCGCAAGCAGATCATGCATGATCTCATCTTCATGAACTACGCCCCCATCCTCTTCATCTCCGCCCTAACCGGAAGCCGGGTAGATCGAATCTATGAACTCATCAATTTCGTCTATACCCAAAGCTGTATGCGCATCAGCACAGGGAATCTCAACAGCGTTCTGGCGGATGCTACCATGCGCGTCCAGCCGCCCACAGATAAGGGCAAACGCCTAAAGATTTACTATATGACCCAAACAGGGGTCAGTCCGCCAAACTTTGTGGTTTTCGTCAACAGCCGCGACCTCTTCCATTTCTCCTACCAGCGTTATTTGGAAAACCAAATCCGTGCCGTATACGGCTTAGAGGGGACACCCATACGCATGATTGTCCGACAAAAGGGGGAAGAATAGGCGGTGGAAATCCTATACTTTCTGGGACTCGCTGTAGGCGCTTATTTCCTCGGTGGTCTAAACGGCGCGTTGATCATATCACGTTTGGTATACAAAGATGACATCCGCAAACACGGCAGCGGGAATGCAGGGCTGACGAATTTTCATCGTACCTATGGAAGCCGCGTGATGATTCTGGTGCTGCTTATTGATGTGCTAAAAACCGCCGTTCCGGTTATTCTGGGCGGTATACTCTTGGAATCCACACTCACATTCGCCACCCCGGCAGAGCGTGTCATCCTCGGACGCACTTTCGGCGGCATATTTGCCATGCTGGGACACGCATACCCCTGTCTTTACCGATTCAAAGGCGGAAAAGCCGTCTTAGCCGGGGGGACAGCGGCGCTATGTATTGACATCCGTGTCTTTGCTGTCCTCATGGCGGTGTTTATTTTGGCGGTACTTCTTACACGCTATGTGTCTCTGGGCTCTGTGCTGGCAGGGATTGCTCTTCCGGTTTCATTCTTCCTCTTCCGTTTGGGATTTTGGCCCACCATACTCGCCTTTTTTGGCGGGCTGCTTGTTGTATACCGTCATCACGGTAACATTGGGCGGCTATTCAAGGGAGAGGAACGCAAATTGTCCTTTGGGAAGAAAGAATAATGCCCATGAAAGACAAAGTATTCACACTTGATAAATAAAGGCATCCTTTAGAAAAGGATGCCTTTATTTATAATACAGAGAGTGGGAGAAGAACGCATCTGTATGCGATGGCAGCTTGTAGGGGCGGGGTCATCCCGCCCGCGCGCCAACTGCCCGTTGCATCCCTTGAGGTATGTCATAGACAGGCTGACCCCGCTCAGCATATCCCAAGAGGTGTGTCTCGGGCGGGAAGACCCCGCCCCTACAAAAAGTGTCCGCGCCCATCAATCCACAAACCATGTATCGTTGAATGCCTGAAATGCCATAGAAATTTCCTCGAAAGTACGAGAGCCTGCCCTCTGGGAGAGGATCACAAGGATATAAGGTGAGGGTGCGTATACAATCGCCATATCGTGAAGCACGGAGGGTGTCCAGCCGGACTTGCTTGCTACGGGATAATCCGAGACGATGAAAGGGAAATAATTGTCCAGCAAATGTGTTTTCATTTCCTCGCTGTACCTGCTCTCTGACTCAATGTAGTTGTAGATTGCCAGAGCAAACAGCCCCGCTTCGCTTGCAGTCAGGCGGGAGCCCATGACGCTGCTTATGACAAAATCAGGATTGCCGCCAAGTTCTGCAACAAATTGCCGATAACCTGCCGTACCGTGTATACGAGCAAGGGCAAGGGTTGCCTCATTGTCACTGATGCTGAGGTTGGTGCGAAGCAAGCGCAGTTGCCTTTCGTCCAGCTCGACTCCGTCCTCTTCGGCTTTTTGGTAGATGTACAGGGAAAAAGGCGCTTTTGGGACACTGGCGCCCATAAAAATGCGGTCGGCATTGTGGAGATAGGTAAAGCCTGTGTCCAGATTTTTAAAGTAGACAGATAGATTGTTATGCCGAGCCAATAGCTCATCAAGTGTGTCCGTCGGCGGTGGAAAAACGCGCCATTGGGCAAAGAGGTCTTTATCCTCCATGATCGGTGTTGTGAAGTCAAAGGGATGTTCCCCAACGAGGTCTTGTGTCCAACGGATGAAACGGTAACCGTAACGGCTTGGCGCATCTGGTTCTGGAACTTCTTCGCCCTCTAATACAATCAGCGCTTCCGGCTCGCCGCTTCCGCCCTCCGGATGGAAAGTGAGGGTAAACTCTTTATGCCATTGGGCATAAAGGCGAATCCGCTCAGTGACAGGCGAAGCAAAGCTGAAGTATTGTTCTCCACCGGGATCTCGTGTCCAATAAAGAAAGCGATAACCGTAGCGGCTTGGCATCTCCGGCTCAGGAACCGATTCACCATAAAGTACGCGAATCCATGCTGGGGCGGTTCCGCTTTTATCGTTTACGTAGAAGAGGACGGGAAATTCGACATGCCACTGGGCATAGAGGAACAGGTCTTTGGTGATCGGCAGTTCAAGGTCAAAGGGCTGTTCTCCGGCGAAGTCCAGCGTCCATCCGAGAAAGACATGCCCTGTACGTCTCAGCTCCGGCGGAAGATCGACGGATTCCCCCTCGATGATAGAAACGCTTATATGTTCCGGTGGATCGGCGCCATCATTTTGATAGAATACGACAGTATGCCGAGTCGGCAAGCTGATCCAAACAATCAGGGCGATGACAGAGGCAATCAAGAGCATCCCGACAATAAGGCTTAGACGGCGAGTAAACAATGGGCTTGTGGTTTTATTTTTTTCCATTTTATATACTCCCGCCTTTTGTGTTTATCTGTGTAGGGAAGTATAGCATGAAATTTGTCGAAGTACAATGGAAAAGCTTACAGAGGTGTGACTAAGTGCATACTTTTTGTAGGGGCGGGGTCATCCCGCCTGAGGTACACCTGAGAGATACACGGGCGGGATGACCCCGCCCCTACAAGCTGCCATTGCGCACAGGCGTGCTCTTTGCCTGCGACAATAGAAAAGCAATAAAGCCCAAAGCGGAGACGAATCCGCTTTGGGCCTTTCTGATCGTTATCTGGACAAGCAGCTATAGGCTCTTCACAGCTTCCACAATCTTCGCGGCTGTGAGTCCATAATGTTCTTGCAAATAATCTTGCGGACCGACAGAACCAAACTGATCCTGTACACCGACTTTCTTGATCGGTACAAATTGCCCACCCTCAATGAGTGCGTTTGCAACCGCGTCGCCCAGACCGCCGATGATGCTGTGGTTTTCTGCTGTGACAATTTTTCCGGTCTCCTGCGCTGCTTTGAGTACAAGCTCTCGGTCAATTGGTTTGATCGTAAACATGTCAATCACTCGCGCCGCAATGCCCTCACCTGCAAGGATGGAAGCCGCTTTCATCGCCTCGCCGACCATGAGACCGCAGGCGATAATCGTCACATCAGACCCATCACGAAGCACCTCACCCTTGCCGATTTGGAATGGATGGTCATCGCTGTAAACCGCCGGATACCCTTTCCGGGTGGTGCGGATATAGGTGAGTCCTTTGTGCTCTTTGAGTTGCCACATGAGACTTTTCAGCATGGCACCGTCAGAAATCTCAATCACCGTAGCTCCAGGGATCGCCCGATAGAGGGCAATGTCTTCAAATGGCATATGTGTTCCGCCATTAAAGGCAGCAGTCACACCGGGGTCTGTCCCGAATATCCGCGCACTATTGCCGGCATATGCGATGGAAAGAAAGGCTTGGTCATAACAGCGCCGTGACGCGAAAGGACCAAAGGTGTGTACATAAGGTTTCCGCCCAGCGGCAGAAAGCCCACCTGCGATGCCCACCATGTTTGCCTCTGCAATCCCACAGTTGATGGCCTGGCGTGGGTTATTTTTCCAAAATTTATAGGTGCCAATGGAGTTCATCAGGTCAGCGTCCAGATATACTACATCAGCATCTGCCTTTGCCAGTGCTTCCATCTCAGCGCCGAAAATGTTCTTGTATGGGCTTTTGTCCATTTGTCCGTCATAGATTACCATTAGCGCGCACCTCCTTCTAGGTTTGCCAAGGCATTTTCACATTCTAAGAGCGCTTGCTCCAATACCGCGCCATCCACTACCATGTGGTGGTTGAGTTCCACATCAGAAATAGAAGACGCGCCGTGACCTTTGACTGTGTTGAGGATAATACAGGACGGTTTATCCTGTTCAAGATGCGCCGACGCAATGGCTGCGTTGATGGCTGCAATCTCATGTCCGTCAATGGTCTGGGTGTGCCAGCCGAAAGAGTGGAACTTTCCCTCGATGTCGCCCATGTCCATGATTTCTTCTGTTCTGCCGTCTAACTGTTTGCCGTTTCGATCTACAAAGGCGATCAAATTATGCAGCTTGTGCTGTGCGGCAAACATGGCGGCTTCCCAGACTTGTCCCTCGTTACACTCACCGTCGCCTAAGAAGAGATAGGTACGTGCACCCACGCCGTCCATCTGTTGTGCCAGAGCCAAACCGATAGCGGTAGAGGCACCCTGACCAAGGGAGCCTGTGGTCATGTCAACGCCGGGTGTGAGTTTTTTGTCACAATGGCTGGGGAGCCGCGTGCCGGGTTGATTTAGGGTTTCTAACCAGTCCATGGGGAAATAGCCTGCGAGAGCAAGGGTCGAGTAAAGCGCGGGTCCCGCATGTCCCTTACTCATCACCAATTTATCACGCCCCGGCAGATTCGGGTTCTTCGGATCGATTTGCATCACGCCGCCATACAAGACAGCAAGGGCATCTACGACAGACAGCGCACCGCCCAGATGACCAAAGCCGCGTATGCCCACTTGCTTGACAGTCTCAAGCCGAATTTGTGCTGCAAAGCGTTCTTGTTCCAGGATGTTCAATGGGAAATCCTCCTTTTATGATCAAGTTTGCCATAAGTTTACCACATCTAAAGCCAAAGTTCAATCGCAATTGCTTGAGATTGTGTGGATTCTCTTGAGATTATGTGGGTTTATTGATAGAATGGCGGCACTGTGATAAAATGGATTGCATAACAGAGGGCAAACTGTGTTCGCCTGCGTCCTTTATGCAAGCGAACGACTACCGCGGGCGGCTGCAAGCCGCCCCTACATTGACCGCTGCATCAGTTAGGAGCGTTCATATGAACTTACACCTAAGCGCCTATTTTCGCACCCGCATTGCGGCTCTGATCATGACCCTAGTTGTCATGGCAGGGCAAACATGGATCGCCTATGCGATCAATCTCACTTTTGTTTGGATATTGCCAATCATTTCAGGGGTTATGCTGACCGCTTCCATCCTTGCCTATTCGGGCAGCCATACGAAGCCCTCCAGATCGGCACGTGCCTTATCGATTGCGGTTGTTGTTCTCTTACCGCTGATCAACTTACTCTGCATGGGCTGGTTTATTTATGACATGCTCAATCCGGCTACTGTCACGGTCTCCCATGAATTGCTACTGGCAGGCTTTGCCCTGTGGGTTGTGAACATTGGTGTTTTTGCTCTCGCGTACTGGGAGCTTGACACAGGCGGTCCTGAAATCCGTGCACTGGGCTTGCCAACGGTGTTTCGTAGTAAGCAATATCCGGATTTTGTCTTCCCCCAGCAGACCTCTGGTGATCCGCAGTTTGTACCCAAGGATTGGACACCGGGATTTTTGGACTATCTCTACTTATCCATCACAACGGCAACTTCTTTCTCTCCTGCCACGGCAAGTCCCTATACCCACATGGCAAAAATGATGGCAGGGACAGAGGCTTTGGTCAGTTTGTTTATACTTGGTCTAATTGTGACCCGCGCTATGTCATTGTAATGTAGGGGCGACCTTTGGCCGTCCGTGTGTATCAATTTTGTACAACTGACATGTATGATGAAACGATCAGTCACGGACGCGCAAAGCGCGCCCCTACAAACGGCACCATATATCCCAGAGAGGAGCACAATCCATGCCCAGATTTTTCGTAAATCCCAGTGACATCACAGGTGACCACGTGGCGCTCAGCGCCGAAATCCTGTCCCACATCCGCGTACTGCGGCTCCGACCGGATGAAATCTTCATCCTCTGTGACAGTGCGGGAATGGATTATACTTGTACCCTAGATGGTGAACAGGCAAAAATCGTCGCCTCTGCCAAAAACGAGACGGAACCCCGCACAGATTGCGCCGTCTATCTGGCATACACAAGGGGTGAGCGGATGGAATATGCCATCCAGAAATCCGTAGAGATGGGCGCCGCCCGAATCATTCTCTTTCCCAGCGAGCGATGTGTGGCAAAATACGAGGACAAAGCCCTCGCCAAGAAACGTATACGCTTCGAGAAAATCGCAGAAGAAGCCGCCAAACAATCCGGTCGCGGTCGGATTCCAAGGGTGGAGACGCGAAGCAGTTTCAAAGAAGCCATGGAAGACGCGGCACATGCGGACTGCCCTCTCTTCTTTTATGAGGAAGAGCGTGAGCGCACACTCCGCACTGCACTCGCACAGCGACCGAGTACAGTTGCCCTCGTCATCGGTCCGGAGGGCGGGTTCTCTAAAGAGGAAGCGAAATTGGCAGGTGAACTTGGACTATTACCCGTCACCTTAGGTAAGCGGATTCTCCGCTGTGAAACAGCGCCGGTTGCAGCCCTTGCGGGAGTGCTGCTCTATTTAGAAGACTAGAAAAACAGGAGGAGCATCACATGCTCAATATGAATAGAAAGCTACAACAACACGCAGAGTCAGGCAAGCTTATCCGAACCGGCGTAGTCGGAGCCGGTCAAATGGGACGCGGGCTGATCACCCAACTGGTGCGGATGCAAGGACTTACGCCATCCATCGTATCATCCAGAAATGTGGAAAACGCGGTAAACGCCCTGTGTGACGCGGGGATAGACCGAACAGATATTCTTATCGCAAACACCCTCTCCCAGGTAAATGAAGCTATGGAGCGGGGGAAGTTTGTTGCGACATCCGATCTGGATGCCCTTACCCGAGCAAACTTGCTCGACTGTGTGATCGACGCAACAGGCATCCCGGATGTGGGTGCGAAAGTTGCCCACGATGCGCTTACCAACAAGAAGCATGTGGTTATGCTAAATGTGGAGACAGATGTGGTCATCGGTCCATACCTCAAGAAACGCGCAGAGCGAGAGGGCGTGATCTATACAGGTTCCGCCGGAGACGAGCCGGGCGCTGTGATGGAGCTATACACGTTCGCCAAAGCCATCGGGCTGGATGTGCGGGTGATCGGCAAGGGCAAAAATAACAAACTTGCTTACGATTGCACACCGGAATCTGTGCTGGAAGAAGCCATTCGCAGGAAGATGAGTCCCAAGATGCTCTGCTCTTTCAAAGATGGCACCAAAACCATGGTGGAACTCACCGCCATGAGCAACGCCACAGGTATGATTCCCGATGTAATTGGTGCCCATGGCATCGAATCTGATGTGATGGGCTTAAACGAAGCGTTCAAACTCAAAGCTGATGGTGGCATCTTACACAAGCACGGCGTAGTCGAGTTCGTCAAGGGCATTGCCCCCGGTGTATTCGCCACAGTGACCACAGATAGTGAAGAGGTTGCCTATCAGATGGATTACCTTCTCATGGGACCCGGACCCCTATGGACGCTGTACCGTCCCTATCATCTGGGCAGTCTGGAAACACCACTCAGCGCCGCCAAAGCAGTGATCGACCATGAAGCGACCATTGTGCCGATAGACGGCTTGGTATCTGAGTGCATCACCGTAGCCAAGCGCGATCTGCTCGCAGGTGAAACCATAGACGGTCACGGCGGCTATACCACCTATGCCTCCATCGCGCCCATAGAAATATCCGATCAAAACCGCTATGTGCCTTATGGCTTGGTGACAGATACAGCAAAGATGAAGCGCAATGTAGCAAAAGGCGCGCTCCTGACTCTAGACGATGTAGAACTAGACCAAAGCACCCTAATCTACAAACTCCGCAAAGAGCAAGATACGCTATACGGCAGACAAACTCTATAGACAACACGTAGGGGCGCGCTTTGCGCGTCCGCACAAACATATCAATCTTCCGATGGTTACGGACGCGCAAAGCGCGCCCCTACGTATCAGAATAATCTAAGCGTCTTCTAATAAAACTCTAATCTCCACAGCATGGCTATCTAATCCAAGGGTGGTATGCTATAGCCACAACAAAAAAGGAGGCAAACACCATGGATAGAATCGAAATTGTAGAAAAGCTAAAAGAGAAAGCCGGCGTATCATACGAAGAGGCGAAAGACGCACTGGAAAAAAGCGATTGGGATTTGTTAGACGCAATCGTGCTCCTGGAAAAAGAGGGAAAAGTCAAAGAGACAGGCTATACCACCAAAAAGGAAGAGCCACCCAAGAGTGAGAGCAAGACAAGGGCAGAAGAGAGCCAAAACGCTGATGGATTTGAACGCTTTACAAACTTCCTCGGCAAAATGTTCCACAAGGGAAACACGAATCATTTGAACATCAGCCAAAGAGGCGAACATAAATTCAAAATGCCAGTCACAGTATTCGTGTTGCTCTTACTCATCCTGCCTATGACACCGCTGATACTTGGACTCATGGTAATTGGTCTGTTCTGCGGCTTCCGCTATAAGTTCACAGGTCCCGATCTTGGCAAAAACGGCGGAATTAACAATGTAATGGACAAAGCATCAAAAGCTGCTGAAGCGGTAAAAGAAGAGTTCAAAGAGGAAGAGTCAAACGAGGAAACAAAGACAGACGAATAGAAATGAGGAATCCCGGTGGCTGAGAAAATTTTAGTCGTAGAAGATGAAGAAAAAATAGCCCGCTTTTTAGAGCTGGAACTAAAATACGAAGGCTACGAAGTGGAAAAAGCGGCAGATGGCCGCCAAGGGCTGGAACTAGCGGAGACCGGTGGGTATGATCTGGTATTACTAGACATCCTGCTTCCCGGTCTCAGCGGACTCGAAGTCCTGCGGCGGCTCCGCAAAGCGACAGATGTGCCGATCATCATGCTTACCGCCAAAGACGCTGTGATGGACAAAGTAACAGGTCTCGATATGGGTGCAGATGATTACATCACGAAGCCCTTTGCCATTGAAGAGCTTTTAGCCAGAATACGGCTCTGTCTCCGCAAACGTGAGACAGAGCCGGTCAGCGAGCAAAAAACAGGTACAGACCTCTCCTGCGGCGCCCTCAGTCTCAGTCCCGAGCGATATGAGGTGCGATATGACGGTACGACCATTAGTCTCACCAGCAGAGAGTTCTCCCTTTTGCAGATATTGTTGGAAAACAAAAACATCGTGTTGGGCAGAGACACGCTCCTGACGAAAGTCTGGGGCTATGATTACGTAGGCGAAACCAATGTGGTAGATGTTTACATCCGCTATCTCCGCGCCAAGATTGATGATCGCTTTGCAGTAAAGCTCATCCAAACCATACGCGGTGTTGGCTATGTGATTCGGGACGAGGTGTAATCTATGGCGAAAACACAAAAAATGGGTTCCATCGGCAGACGGATCAACTATCTCTGGGTGATTAAGTTGTTTTGGATATTCTTTTTGATCAATATCTGCTTGCTTGCCCTGATGGCGCATCATAATGGTGACGGCTTTGAGATATTCAGAAGTGTAAGCGGCTTCTATGAAGACTATCTGCACCCATTTCGTCTGCTATTTCTCTTTCAGGGGATCATTTTACTTTGGCAGCTCTTGTTTGGCGCAAAGCGTGTGCGCCGCAGACTGCGACCCTTATATGAGATGGCGCAGACAGCGGAAAAACTGGGCGCACAAGTGAATCAAGATGAAGACAAGTTCCAAACCTTAGAGACTGCCATCAAAAGCATTAGCCCCAATCAGACAGATAGTCTGGAAACCGGGGTGGGGGAGCTTGCCGGTTTAGAGCAAGCCATCAACAACTTGCTGGAGCGGATGCGGGAAAACTATCGCCAGCAGAGCCGTTTCGTGGGGGACGCATCCCACGAGCTGCGCACTCCCATCGCCGTGATACAAGGCTATGTCAACATGCTCGACCGCTGGGGTAAAGAGGATGAAACGGTATTGCAAGAATCCATCGCCGCCATCCAGAGTGAGTCTATCCACATGCAACGACTGGTAGAGCAATTGCTTTTCTTGGCGCGGGGCGATATCGGGCAGATTCAAATTGAAAGCAAAGAAGTAGACCTCATCGACATGCTGCAAGAAGTCTTTGAGGAATCCAAGATGATCGACGAGACCCACAGCTATCACTTCGACCCGCCGGATACCCCGGTGAAAGCCAGAGGTGACGCGGGGCTGCTCAAGCAAGTGGCGAGAATCATCACAGACAATGCTGCCAAGTATAGCGAAGCAGGCACGGAGATTACCCTGAAAACAGGGGAGAATCAGGATGGCACCGTCTATTTCCAAATCCAAGATGCGGGTGCCGGCATGAGATCAGAAGATGTGCCTCATATTTTTGAGCGCTTTTATCGTTCGGACAGCTCCCGCACAAAGAGCACCGGCGGCACAGGATTGGGACTCAGTATTGCCAAGTGGATTGTAGACAAGCACGGCGGACATTTTGACGTTTTAACCTGGGAGGGTTTGGGTACACGGATTAAAATTACCTTACCAAGAGAGGGATGATACAATCATCCCTCTCTTTTTTTGGAAATGGATTGACTTTCTTTCTATACTCCCTGTATAATGATGCTTATCAGAATGATGCTTTATGGGCAAGGGAAAGGATTCATAAAGCATTATAAAAATTAAAGAAGCACAGAAAGGATGTCAATGTTATGATTCATCAAAGAAATGTCGTGAAAAGAGCTGTAGTAGTCTTATTGGCTCTCGTGCTGGTACTGGGACTATTCCCCATGGCAGCACTCGCCGCGCCGAATACCGATGTCGCTTGGCCAAACCCTTGGACCCATGACGGTAGATTCGGCATACAGTACAACGCAGAAGGCGTAC